>C687J35174_10011127_pt1 | contig 11104 bp, 10 predicted proteins | sample RifCSPhighO2_01_FD_35174 | JGI IMG/M metagenome (IMG submission 35174) | reverse complement strand
ACCTTTCTTTGCCAGCACTTCTAAGACTTCTTTTGGAGATATGTCTGTAAAAATCACTTTATTCCCCCACTTATTCTCGATTTTCTGACTGGTCATTACAACATTGAAACGATCAAGGTATGGGAAATTACCATCGGCGAGATCTATCTTGAATGTTTTTCTTCCTGTGATTAAATTGCCAGCTCCTCTACTTAACTTATCCCAACTGTTCCAGGATGCATCTGAGACGAAGCTTGTGTTGCCATCTTCTTTGGCAATATATCCATTCGCGGTTATCGCCATGTAAATAATTACTCTCATTTCATTAAAATAAAATCTAGGTTCTCTCTAGACTTAAATTCTTTCGACTTTCTGCCTTTTGTAAAAACTTTCAATTTCCCCCTTCCTCCTACTTTTACTTTATTATCATCGAGAGTCAAATAAGTTTGTTCTTCCATAACAACAACCGGATTAGATTTGAAAACGTGATATTCGCCTATTCGCTCATCTCTAGTTTCCGCGGAAGTAAGCACCTTGTCCTGCGGTGCATTGTAGTGTGGATTGATGTTAAACGGAACTAAATTTAGCCCATTAAAATAGGTTGATCCGACTACATTCCAATCATTGGTAGTTAAAATATTTGGACCGGCTATATTGGCGCCAGCGCTTATACCGATATATGCAGCGCCATCCAAAACTTTTCTTTTAATTTTATCCAGCATTCCGTTGGTTTTTAATTTCTTTAAAAGATGATAGGTATTTCCTCCGGCAACTAAAAATACCTGTGTCTTATTAATTAAGTCCTGAGGGCTTTTAAGATTTAAATGGTTGAGTTTTACTCCAACTTCTTTGAGACTTTCTTGCGCTTTTTGATAATACTCGTTTGGATCATAAATGGTGGCGGCAGAAATAAATGTAACCTCTTTATCACCGGCAAAATCAGCAATTTCTTTCTTACACCACCAGTATAAGGGTTTCCCAGAATTACTTATTAAAAGTAGTCGCATCTTCTTCAGAATTCTATCACTTGTAAAAAGGAGCGGGCAAATTGAGAAGAGAGATTATAGAACAATGTAAAGAAAAATTCATATTGACAGTAAATCGATCGTTGTAGTAGTTTAAGGCTACTGCTTACACTCTATGGTAGTCACTGCAGAACTTCCACCAAGAACAGAACTTGGCCAACAGCTTTCTTCACTTGAATTAATTCGTTCAGGAGAAAGAGGCAAAAGAGACGAAACTATCCCGCTCGCTAGAGTTTCCACTGAACTTTCAATTGTTGATGATTCGCATGCGGAAGAGCTTGGCAATTCAATGACTCTAATAGGTGGATGGGGGCAATTGAGTAGCATCGTTGTTAGAGCGAGGGAAGAAGATGGGGAAGTTTATTACGACATTATTGATGGTTTCCATAGAGCTGAAGGAGCGAGGAGAAGGGGCATGGAAAATATCGAAGCCCGTGTTACATACGGTTGTGATGATGCAGAGATGTATGATCTTCGGATTTTGGCAGCAAGCTCTGTGAAGAGCGTTCAATATGCGCGAATTGCGGAATGGATGACAAGAGCTTTTGAGTTGACACCTTGGAGGAAAAAGGGGTTGACAGTTGTTCAAGCTTTCGGTTTGGCCATTAATGATCGAGAAACTTCATATAAAGGTTTGTCGCCTGAAGAGCTGCAAGGTCTAAAAGAATGGGTTAGGTTAAAGTGTGGCAAGTGGGAGAGAAGCATTACTGGAACCCATGCCATATTAAGAGTCGTTGCTAATGCCGATCCTGATCTGGTTAAAAAGGTTAGACCATCCGGCTCATTGAAAGATCATGCAGGCAGAATAACTCCGGCAAGATTGGCCGCTGTTGCACTTACAATGCCTGGGAATTTTGATGCCCAAAATGCAGTTCTAGAGTGTGCAGTTGATAACAAGCTGTCAGCCGCAGAAACGGAAGACTTGGCAAGAGAAGTTGCACGTGCCATTGAATCGGGTGACTCGGGTGAGGGAGAAATAAATTACGCTCTTTTGATTGAGGACCTTATTGAAGTAAATACTACCGTACCTATTGAAGCTGATGAAAGGGGGCCGGAACCGGAAGAACTTATAGTTGCTGGAACAGACGGGGAACCTGATGTATTTGTGGATCCCGATGAAATCCCTCTACCCGTAAGAGAAACAAGACCAACTCACCACCGACGTATAAGTGCGGCACGTGTCACACCAGAGAATACTTCTGATCAAGTAGCTGATTTAAGAAGGGCGCTCCAAAAAGCACATGAAATAATAATAGCAGGTACTTGGGATGGAAGATGGTGGAGAACAGCACCATACCTAACGCCTTTTGAGAGAGACCTTATGACACAAGCATTCGATGGTGAAGGTTTTGATATTACAGAGTTTGCCCTTGATCATAAACTTACTGAAATTAAAGTTGTGCAATATATGATAAGCACTTTTTTAAAGCATAATCTTATGAGTGTAAAAGGAACAGAAAAAGAAAAAATAGCGGCGTCAAGAGAAGTTTGATAAAACACCCCTGAAATAGAAATAGATTCCGGCTAGTAAGACCACTACTGCACCCAGGCCAATTGCGAAAAGCGAGGAAGTTTTTTCGGCTATTGCGCCTGCTAAAGCATTGCCAATTGGCATCATGCCCACAAACATTGTTAAGTAAACAGCCATAATTCTGCCCCTCATCCTGTCCGGACTCAGTATTTGTACCCACGTATTGAGAGTAGAAACAAACATAAGACTGCCTAAACCGGTCAGAAATAAAAGGACATGGGCCAGTATAAAATTGTGGTTTTGTGAAAAAGCGACAAGACTTAGTGCCGAAATTGCAATTCCCCAGTAAATAAAGGGCAGTCTGTTTTCTTTTTTTGACATCGCTGAAGTAAAGATCGCACCGACAAGACTACCTGCTCCTGCTGCCGAAAGCAGTGAACCGAGACCTTGAGCACCGGCACCAAAAACTTGTTGGGCGATTGGCGGCATCAGGGTTTGGTAAGGCCAAAGGAATATAGAAGATACCGCCCCAAAAACAGATAAATAAAAGATTTTCCTATCTTTAAGAATAAATGCGAGTCCATCTTTGAGAGATTGAAAGGGATGAACATCTTCGGATCTTTGTTTTATAACCGGTCTTATTACGGCGACAGCCCAAATGCCCGGCAAAAAACTTATTCCGTTAAAAACAAATGCCCAACCGACTCCAAGCGTAGCGATTATCAGACCGGCTACAGTCGGACCGATAAATCTGGCGGCATTAAAAAGGCCGGCGTTTAGTGAAACTGCAGATGCCAAATCGCGCTTACCAATCATTTCGACAATAAAGGCAAAACGCGCCGGCAGATCAAAGGAGCCGATGATACCGTTAATAAGAGCTAGTACTATGACTAAGGGAAGATTTATCTTTCCTGAAATAACCAGAAACCCTAAAACTGCCGCAATGAAACCTTCAAAAATTTGAGTGATTACCAAAAGTTTTTGTCTGCTTACTCTATCGACTAAAACCCCGGCGGGCGTTGCCAAAAAAAGAAAAGGCAAGCCGGAAATAGCGGCAACTGTACCCACCCAAAAAGCCGATCTGGTTAACTCGTAAACTAACCAACCTATACCAACTGCCTGCAGCCAAAACCCGACTAGGGAGATTGTTTGGCCTATGAAATAAATCTGGTAATTGCGGTGGGCGAGTGCCGGAAAAATCGAAACTACCTTACCGGGCAATTGCACCGGCACTGCGCCGGCAGTAACTGCTGTAATTTCCAGATCTTCCTCGGCTAAAATATCTTTCTCGGACATGTCCCCTATTTTAACCGACCAGAGCGTTTTTAGCTTGCCTTGATTTGCACAAACTGGAAATAATTGCCGTCGATGTCCTCATATGTGGCAATCAGGCCGTAACCCTCGATATGATATATATCCTGGATTTTTTTGACGCCTTCTTTGTCGAGTCTTTTTACTTCTTTTTCGATATCATCAACCTCAAGATTAAACATGACTCTTGACGGATCGTGGCTTTTACCTTTGACCTCCGAGTGATCCATTATGTAAAGATTGACGCCAGACAGTTCAAATTCAAAGCCTTTTTCGTCATTCTCACCAATCTCCATTTCCTGACCAAGTTTCAGCCCGACTTTTTCCCTGTAAAAATCGGCAAGTTTTTGACCATCTTCTGAAGACAGTAAAATCGCTTCCACTCCTCTAATCATATTTCTCACCTCCCCTCGTCCTCCGAAACTTTAGTGTAGGAGGATTTCCCCTCCGAAGCTTTAGCGTAGGAGGGCTTTTCAAAAAGATTAATTTAAACCATAAATGAGGGGAGTTCGTCAAGTCTTAGTTTATTATGAGGTCGAGATTGGGGAAATTCATTTCATCTCTTTGATAGCCTTTATAGCACTTGATATGTTTTTAGCTTTTATGCGGATCCACCCCAAGCCGCCTCCATCCCCTCCTGTGAGTTCTGCTGAGTCTCTTGTCAGAATAAAATGTACACTCGCCTCTCCATTATTTACTACAAAACTATTTGCAAAAAATGCCCCGGTATGCCTATATTTCCGCTCCGCTTGCTGAATTGCGTCTAAAATGATTGCTGCTTTACCCGATTGAAATCCAACTCTATTTCTCCATCTATCTTCTCCGAGAATTCCCCCGTTCGGAACTCCTCGGAACGTAAAAGTCCCTGCGCAAAATGATTCGCTTTCATNTTGAAGTGTTGGTGATTCTCGTTCTTTGATAACTGTCCCCATATTATGAAATTTGTGGTTTTAGTAAAGTCTTGTACACCTTCTCAGGTTAAAATTATATCATCAGAACTCCCTATTTTTTACGATTAACTTACCTAAAGATTCGTTTATTACAATGTTTTTCGCCAGACTTGTGTATTTTGGCCATCGCCGTAAAAATTTGGGATTTTCCCAACTTTTTCGAACCCGGGTTGTTTGTCGTAAAAAGGATAACCAGTTTCGATGTGTCTTGGACCACTTTCTACAAGTATCTCGGTTTTACCTTTTGTTCGTGCTGACTCTAGCACCTTATTCATTAGGGCAGTACCTGCACCTTTTCCCATCATATGATCAGGGTGTACATAAGCGACAATTATCTCGCAGGGGTTATTCAACTGGGCAAATGGCTTCAAAGCATCTTTGGGCTCATCTGATAGACCCATCATCCCGATCACCGTGCCATCTGGGCTTTCTGCTACAAACATAGTCTTACCACTTCCAGGTATTAAACTTCTTCTACAAGTTGCCATGTCGCCATCAACTTCTTCATCAGCTACGACATTGCCATCCCGTAACCAAAATTCGGAAATTGGTCTCAAATATGGGATATCATCTTTCCTTAAAAGCCGTATGTTCCCTTTAAATCGCTCGCTTTCTTTAGTGGCTGTCTCCATGGTTTAAGTATATTGCTAGATTTTACGTGGGAATTCCTAAGTCATTAACCTCTTTTAGGTTCTAAATAGTTTGTAATCCTAAATAACGAATAATCTATTCCCAAGTCGTCAAAAAGCTAAAAAGGGATCATTAATCTACAAGAAGTATGGTAATATAAGCGCGAATCTGCCTTCCAAGTATGAAATATGCTTTAACTGTAAAACAAGCGCTTCTATTCACTGACCTTAGTCTATTGGGATGCACAAGGTCACATTTTAAAAAGGTATTGGGTATTGACTATACTTTTCCCGAATGTTTGATCAGGGCAAACGATATATTTTGGAACTTTGATAATGATACCGAATTTAATGATACTCTTCTAAAAAACAAGACACTTGATCAGGCAGTCACTCACTTTAATACTTCGCTAGGTAAAGTAACACAGAATCTCGAAAATATTACCAAGAAAATTGTTAGCTCCAAAAAAATGCAGTCTTCAAATAAGAACGAACTTTTTTTACTATTCAAGAATTACTATGGTGCATACTCTCTCAACATGCCTTTTCTGTTTCATTATTGGAATGTCGAGAGCCTCCTGATAGGACAATTAAAGGAAGATTTCCACGCAATTTTTGGTGAGGATTCTGAAGGCAATCTCCAACAAATGCTTATTCCTGCTCATGAGACATATTTTGCGAGAGAAAAGAATAGTATGCAAAAAATAGTAGATTATGTATATAAGAACAAGAAGTTAAAATCTTTTATACTAAAACACAAAATAGCTTCGATAATTCGCAGCCTGCAAGATTACTCAACACTTGAAAACCTCATTTCTCAACATATAAAGGACTTTGGTTTTACGACAACCTCATTGTATTTAGGTAACGCGATGTCTAAAGACGATGTTGTTGAGCGATTAAAATCCAGCTTAGAAGATTACTCTTTAGTGAAAAAGAGTGAACAAAGTAAACTTGAGAAAAATGCCACGTTTTACAAAAGAAAACTTCTGAAACAGAGAAAATCTTATCCTGAGATTGAAAAAAGACTACAACTTGCGTGCGAACTTATGTATTGGAAAAATCAAAGGCTGGATGTCATGTTTAAGTCAGATTTTCTTATTCATCCCCTACTGGAAAACATTGCTGCAAAAATGCAATTAGGCTTTCACGAACTTGTTTACTTACGCTACGGAGAAATTCTTAAATGGTTTAAAACTGGAAAACTCCCAAAAAAGCAAGAGCTTGCAAAGAGAATTAAAAACTACGCGCTTTATTTAAAAAACGGCTCAATCACATTACTGACCAATGAGAAAGTTTATCCCAGGCTAGCTTCCGAGAAAGCTTTCCGCGCTATACGTGTATCATCGAAGCTTATAAAAGGGGACATTGCATGTCGTGGAAAAGTAAAAGGAAACGTACGAATAGTGCTTGTCACTGAAGATATTCAGTACGTTAAAAGAGGAGAAATCTTAGTAACGCCTATGACTCGTCCGGATATGATACTTGGTATGGAAAAAGCCGCCGCATTTGTGACGGATCACGGGGGAATGCTGAGCCACGCCGCGATTGTGGCAAGGGAGATGAAAAAACCTTGCATTGTCGGTACACAAAACGCGACAAAACTGTTAAAAACGGGGATGTTTGTCGAGGTTGATGCAAATAATGGGATAGTAAAAGTTTTGAATTAACTATCTCAGTGAATTTTGCCCCAAATGTGGGAATTCCTAAGTCGTCTGCCTCTTTTAGGTTCATCCGCCAGCTGGCGGAAACAAGTACTCCCTAAGAATGATTTTCCATTCTTGGGTCATCAAAAGGCAAAAAAAGAATACGAAATACTAAGACGGTTTTACTAGGTTCATGAAAACTAGTGTCTGGAAGTTTTACTTTTGATTGCTTAAGATTTAGAATTTGCATGTGTTTTAAAAGAGGTAATTATGAGGATGGAATGTAGGGATAAATCCCTGGATAAGCTTTACAAGAGAAGGTCAAAGATTGATATCCCTGAATATCAAAGAGAGAAGGTCTGGAGTTTAGAAAAGAAAAGGAAGTTTATTGATACGATCCTAAAAGGTTGGCATGTTCCGAAACTTTATTTTCGATCTATGGATCCTGAAGACCAATCTTTCGAGTGCGTTGATGGTCAACAAAGGCTGAATGCAGTTTTTGAATTTTATGAAGGTAAAATTTCTTTACCAGTAGGTTCTGAAAAGCTATATGGTGGTTTGACATACGATACATTAAAAACATCATACTCGGACACTTTTGATGACTACTGTTTCCAAATTGAAGAAATAGAAGACGCTTCAGATCAAGAGCTTGAGGAATTATTTCTCAGACTACAATTAGGTACGCCATTAAACACGGCTGAAAAGTTAAATGCAATTGGAGGAGAGCTTAGAGGGTATATCAAAGAACTTGCAGACCATTCCTTCTTCAAAGATGCAATAGGTGTAAAAAATACACGCTTTGCTCACTTCGTAATTTGTTGCAGATTCTTTTACCTTGAAATATTTAAGGTTCCAAATAAGTTGCGTCAAGAAGAGCTTGAGAAGATGTTGAGCGACAATAAAAAATTTAGTAGAAATTCTAGTGCGGCAAAAAAGGTCAAATTGATTCTAGGCTTTCTTTATGAGGTATTTAAAGAAAATAGTAAGCTTTTGACTAATCGAGCAAATATTGTTTCTTGTTACTACCTTATCTCACTTTTTAAAGACATAAAATCTTTGAACTCTAAAGTTGACGTATTTAGGGTCTTTTTCTTTGATTTCTTTACCGCTTTGCAAGCAGAGGTTGAAAAAGGTTCTCGCGCAAAGGATAGAGATCTTATAGCATATCAGGATGCCATTTCGCGAAATACTGACAGTAGAGAAGCAATCAACACTCGTCAAAGAATTCTCCTAAAATATTTGGCGCAACAAATGCCGGACATTTTCAGATTGCTGGAAATTCCCGTATCGGAACGAGCGATCATTATAGATGAATTTGTGGACAGCTTTAAAGAATCTATTCTTTTAATAAATAAAAATTACTTAGCTAAACATGGTACGCAAAAAATAAAATATACAAACGAAATAATTGCAGCGGACAAAATACTGAAGAAGTTAATTACAGACGAAGCTGATTTCGGTAACATGATAGATTCTTTGTACAAACTTTTATATGAAGGTTCTGGCAATGGTGTTCGTTTGTTAAATTCAAATAATGAAGTACTTGATGACATTAAATCATTTAGACTTGATTTAAGGCACGATATCGAGCATAGTAAAAGCCATGATATTAGAAAGAAGTCAAGAAAAATATCTGATACTTATTTCAAATATACAGGTAAAAAAGCTCTATCCCTGCTTGATAGTAATGATTTCTCAATTCTACAATTCTCAATTTATTCTAAAATAGCTGATTTTTTAAACACCGAGAAGGGGTAATTTAACGAATTTGCCGTAAAAATGTGGGGATGTCGAATTGGCTTTCGTCGATTTGGTCATCTTTGTCTTGTGGTTCTTCGCCTTCTGCGAGTACCTTTGTTTCAGCATCTTCGAGAGTAAGCGGAGCGAATTTTCTTCTTGTTTCATCAAATCCGGTGGCAACCACTGTAACCTTGATCTGATCAATAACTTTTTCATCGATAGCAGCACCAAAAATTATCTGGGCATCTGGATCAGCTTGCGAGGTAATCACTTTGGCAGCCTCATCAACCTCATTCATAGTCATATCCTGACCGCCGGTAATATTGAAAAGCACTCCCCTGGCCCCGTCGATTGAGGAATCAAGAAGAGGAGAAGCAATAGCTTGGCGGGCGGCAATTGTGGCCCTGTTTTCACCGGAAGATGTACCAACCCCCATCAGGGTGGTGCCGGCATTGGTCATAATTGTCTTAACGTCCGCAAAGTCAACGTTAATTAGCCCGGGCATGACGATAATGTCTGAAATCCCCTGAACTCCCTGTCCGAGAATCGAATCAGCCAGTTTAAAGGCCTCCAAAAGCGGGACGTCCTTCTCAACAACCTCTAAAAGTTTCTGGTTTGGGATAACAATAAGAGTATCTACTTTGTCACGAAGAGTTTCGATGCCTTCGTCAGCAATAATCATTCTCCTGGTTCCTTCAAACGCGAACGGTTTGGTAATGACCGCAACCGTTAAAATTCCCATTTTGCGTGCCATATCCGCAATAATCGGACCCCCTCCAGTTCCTGTGCCTCCCCCGGCTCCGTATGTCAGGAAGGCCATATCNGCACCGGTTATTACCTCTTTTATACGCTCCAGAGATTCCTCGGCGGCTCTTCTGCCTATTTCCGGGTCTGCCCCGGCACCTAAGCCTTTAGTTATGCCGTCACCGATCTGGACCTTTGTCTGGGCAACTGAAGCTAAAAGGTGTTGCTGGTCGGTATTAACCGCCACAAAATCAACGCCTTGAATTTGGGCTTGGGCAATCATTGAATTGAGGGCGTTAGTCCCGCCTCCGCCAATTCCGAGGACTTTTATTTTGGCAAATCTATTAACGTCCGGTTTTATTAGCATTTTTCCCTATCAGTTTAGAGGTAGTCTGAAGCTGCGTCACAATTTAACACAGGAGAGATCTATTTGCAACAGCTGATTTGAAATTTCTAATTGACCTAATTGATCTAATTTCTAAATAATGAATAAATTAAAAAATCTTTAAAACGTTTAGCATTAATTAATGGCCAAGCTCGGATGGGATCTTGAAATTTTTTAGTTTGGGATATCCCCATTTCGGGTAGAAGACACATCAATAAGAGCTCTATAAAGGCCATTTGTTTGCAGCTTAAATCCCATACGTTTAGCTGTCACATCGTATCTCATATGCAGACGTACATCACGGTCCTCTGTACCATCATGGTAATACAGATTCAATGAGCTCGGAAGCAAATATACAGCAGGTATGCTGTTTTCTTCGGCCCATCTAAATAATACCGTGACTAAAGCTTTTTCCCATTTTAATCTCGCTAGAACTTCTTGGGCATTTGTATACTTCTCGTCTGTGTCATAAGACCAACGTGCGGCCCCTTGTACTTGAACTATAAGCGGGAGAGGTGCCGTAAAACCAGTCTCTTTGACAATATAATGGCTGGAGGGTAAACCTAGTTCAAAGCTAATAATCCCAATCCAAAGTGGTTCTGCCTGTTTTTCTTGAAGATGACCTAAAGCAATTAAATAATCGCCATCAACAAAAAATTTGCCAGTGGCTATAGAGTTATTTAATGCAAGATCCCTTCATGATGCCGCACGTAAAACGAACTTCTCTTCTAAACAGCCAGCTTTAGCAAACGATTTTACTGTTTGATCAAGACCATCATTATTTATCCTCTCGGCAAAAGTAGAGAGAGAATCAGCGATCTCGGTATGGGAAAGCGTTCTAGCTTCTATTGGCGGTGACGAAATATTACTCAGTGCGAAGTCTATTTCATTGCATGCCCTCTCCACATAAGGCCGGAGGACAGCGGGGCAATATAGCTCTTTCATATCAGAGGGAATTATACAAAAAATGTCATAAAAATAGCAAACTATGGGGCAAGATTTGACGAAGTCCAGGTACGGAGACAACGAGGTCGGACCTCGTAAGTTAACGTCTCAGGGGAGAATGGATTTGATGAGGCTTAAGCCTTTGTTAACAACACCTTTTATAGCTATTCTGCCGACTAGGGGAAGTCTGACTTCTTCCTGCTGGTAGCCTGCTCCGTAAATAACCAGTCCCAGACTGGCAGCGTATGCGGGCGAGGAGATTTCATCAATAAGTCC
>C687J35174_10011124_pt1 | contig 11106 bp, 8 predicted proteins | sample RifCSPhighO2_01_FD_35174 | JGI IMG/M metagenome (IMG submission 35174) | reverse complement strand
AGGCAACTTGAGGAGAGCCCACAAGGCCCGCTTCATCTTTCTAAATAACACGGCACGCCCGCCCTGCCGTATCTGGAAAATTTGTCGTTCAATGATGCTTGTCACACTCATAACAGGAAATCTTCAAAAATATGGCCCTACAGTCGGTATGATGAACAACCATGTGCGGTTCTGTAGCAACGCTATTTCTCTAAAAATAACCTGGCCTGTTTTTTTCAGATGCTTTTGCAACATTCCCAAAACCGTGCGCTGTCCAAAATTACCCCAATACTTAGCGGCGCCTTTGCTCTATACCTTNGCTCCCGCTGCTTAATGTCCTTTCCAAGGACCTGTCTGCTCGAGTNTCGTATCAAAATGCCCGCACGACTTTGCGCCGGATCTTCAGTGAGTTGCTCTTCTGGAGAAACTTCCCGAGATGATGCAAAGTATTCGCCCCCCAATGGCTGACTTGACGATTGATGAAGCTAAGATCCTCATCGTCGTAATAGAACCTGATCTTGCTCTTTCTCTTGAATTCCGAAGGCTCGATCTCGAAGCCTACTTTCTCGGCCTCCACAAAGTCGAACTCAAACTCTTCTTCCTTGGGCTGGCTGAAGTTTCTGAAATCAAATTTTCTATCTTCGCAGAATCTGATTGCGTCGATGACGTAGGCTTCAATATCCGCGTTCAAAACCTGATTCTTCTTCAGGTAACAAAGAACCGAATCCTTGAGGATCAAGGCCAAGTCGTGAAAGTGATCCCTGAAGGCCACCCCCATGCATGTAAGCATTTCATTTTGGTCATAATTCCCGGAAATGAGATCCTGGATGTAATCCGCCTTTGAGATCACGGCATCCAGCTCCTTGAGGCTGTTGAACATAGGTCTTTTCGTGCGAACCACGAACTCGTCCAGCAAGCTTGCCAATGCCGGGTACCGGGAAACATGAGATTGCCTCATCTCAAGAAGCACATCGAACGACGACAGGCCCATTTTCCGAACGATGCCGAACACCTCCCTGAAGGGGTTACTGTCGATAAAGATTTTCACCAGGAAGTCCAGCACGCGACAATCCAGGTACTCGTCGAAAGTCATGCTTCTGTTCTCGACCACGGTCTCTTCGACTTCGGCGCAGGGAACGCGTTCATCGCCGATGTCATAAATACCCAAGCAACCGACGAACATCCGATATTTGACTTCGAGACCCATCAATTTGCGATGGGATTTTGTGGCCATTTCCGAGCCACGCAGCATTGTCAGTTGGTGGACGTCGATGTTGTTCATCCCCAAAGTATCGACGACATCGCGTAAAGACTTGCGGTGCTTCTCCACCGTATCGCCAGGCAGCGGAACGATGAGCTCCGTATAATCTTGCAGATTGTTGTTCTGAATTTCGTTCTTATCCCGTCTCATGTCCATCAACTGAGTCATAGAGAGGTTTTTTCGTTTTATGCTCTTGGTGACTTGGTCGTCCGTCCACTGAAGCGAAGAGCTGAGCTTGATGATCCCTGTGTTCCCTTCATTGATGGTCTTCACGACCTCAAGGATCCTGCCTGGGTGGCTTTTCCCGATGGATGTTTGAATCCGATCCGGCCAACCACTTGATTTCCGGATATCCCTGATGGTTCTCGCGGTTTCAAGATCTTCCTGGTACATCCCGAAGTTCAGATCCGCGATGGCCAGTTGGTTGGATTTTTTCTTCTTTGAGGCGATATAAAGGAGCTCATTGCGAACATATTCAGGGGTCTTCTGATAAATTTTGCTTCGCAGAGCGCTACCGTCATTGCAAAAAGTGCAGGCATACGGGCACCCTCGGGTCGTTTCAATTGAAGGCATCATCGGATACTCAAAGAACTTGTCCATCAGCCCCGCCAAATAGGGGGACGGCACTGTCATGAGATCCCGAACCCGATGATCGGGTCCTTCTACGTATTGTCCAGAGTGATCCACGTAACAAACGTTAGGCAGAGAGACCGCCTCTGCCTTCATGCCTTTGAAGTCCATGTCCCGGGCAAAGAGGTTCCTCAACAGGCCGACCAAGGCGTGCTCGCCATCCCACTTGATAAAAAAGTCGATAGCAGGACGCTCAAGAAGAAAGTCCTTTCTCTCATCCTCGGGAAGTGGAAAATCTGGCCCCCCGAAAATCGTAACAGCGCCCGGGTATTTCTTCTTGGCGTACTCGGCGAACTTGTGCGTCAACCGGGCGTTCCAAGCATAGCTGCTGAAGCAAAGTACATCAGGCGGAGCTTCGTTGAGCGCTTTATTCAAATCAGTCGGAAATTTGAAGAGCTCGACTTCGATCAGGTCTGTAAGCTCTTGGCATGCATAGGCAGCCACAAAACCTAGGCCCAAAGGAAATACATCAGCGTTGAGCCCAACACCCGTATGCGTCAGGTCTGAAAAGAGTATTCTATATTGGCTTTTGCTCAAAATGGCTTCTCCACGAGAACCGCGCTCACAATGCTCAATCAGCCGTAAAACTCACGAATAATCGATACCATATAGTCAACTTGCTCTTCGGTAATATGTTGATGTGCCGGCAACGTAACGATCTCACCCGCCTGGCGTTCACACACCGGGAAATCTCCGCGTTTGTAACCCAATTCCAACGCTGCTTTCTGCAGATGAATGGGTATGGGGTAGTGCACCTTTGCCTCAACCCCACGACTGACCAAGAATTTGACAAGCTCATCACGACGTGCAGCCGTAGCCAGATAGAGCTGGTAGACCTCACGATAGCCTGAAGGCCGGTATGGTGGGCGAATGTAGGACTCCAGCCCCTTCAGGCCTTTATCAAGAAGCCGGGCATTCCGGATTCGCGTCTCAATTAGCCTTTCTATCGTATCCAACACCCGGCTGCCGACAACTGCCTGAAACGGTTGTAACCGGTCATTAATCCCCCAGATTTCGATGTGGTCGCGATCCAGAAGTCCGTGATTGCGATATAACCGCAGAAATTCGGCTGCCTTGTCGTCGTTCGTAACAATAATTCCACCGTCGCCCCAAACATTGAGCGGTTTCAATGGGTGCATGCTGAAGGCGTTTACCTTGCCGAACGTCCCAGCAAAACGGTTGTTTATTTTTGCGCCAACGGCCGGGCAGGCGTCCTCGACGACGGGAATACCGCGACGATCGGCAATCTCGAGAATCTTGCCCATTTCTGGCGGGCAACCGGCCCAATGGACCGGGAGTATTGCCGCCGTTTTTGAGGTAATCGCGGCCTCGATCTTGGTTACGTCAATTTGATAGCGTTCATCGCAATCCACGAACACCGGGCGCGCGCCAGATGCAATGATTGCACCCACGGTTGCAATGAATGTATTGGCAACCGTGATCACTTCGCTGCCCGGACGCACACCGACCGCCTTGAGCGAGAGAATAAGCGCTCCGGTTCCGGTGTTGGTGCCGATAGCATGTTTNACACCAATGTAGGCGGCGAATTTCTTTTCAAAAGCTTCGACAAACGGTCCCAGCGTAAATTCGCCGGTGGAGACCAGCTTGCGCAAGTCCTGGAAGTACGTGTCTACTTCAGCGAACTGCTGATCGAGATAAGAATATTTAACTTGCATGGTCGTGACGCCCGGTAGTCAATTTTTTTTATAGAAAGCGGAGACAAGCTCAACAACGCGGTCTTGTTGCGCGTGAGTGAGCGTCGGGTATAGCGGCAAACTCATGATCCGGCCGACATGTCGCATGGTTTCTGGGAAATCAGACGCTGCGTATCCCAGACCCTTCGCCGCCGGTTGCAAATGAATCGGCGTGGCGTAATGGATCAAAGCCTCCACACCGTGTTCATTCAGATATCGCTTAAGCTCATCGCGTTTCTCAGCCTTCACCACGTAGGTTTGGAAAACGCAACGCTCACCCGGACCCTCATCCGGTACCTCCACATAGGGGCGCAACAGATCATTGTAACGGAGCGCCAGGTTACGGCGAGTTTCGGTCCATGCGTCGAGATGCCGCAGCTGCACACGCAACATGGCTGCCTGTACCTCGTCCAACCTGCAATTAAAACTCCAGAAATCGCATTGCTCGCGGTTAACAAGCCCATGATTGCGGGACTTTGCCAGCCGCGCAAGGATATCGGGGTCCTGGCTGGTGACCATGCCCCCATCGCCAAAGGCATGCAGATTCTTGAGCGGATGCAAACTGAAACAAGCGGCATGGCCCCAGCTTCCGACGCGCTTGCCGTCCAGCGATGCGCCGACAGCCTGCGCCGCATCCTCCAGTACAAAAAGGTCGTGACGCCGCGCGATTTCCAGAATGTCTTTCATCTTCGCGGGTCGGCCGGTTAAGTGCACCGGAACGACGGCGCGGGTGCGGTCGGTGATTACATCTTCCAGCCTTTGTGGATCTATATTCCCGTCGTCGCCTATATCTACAAAAACTGGCTTNGCTCCGGCAAGCGCAATAGANGAGGCCGATGCAATAAATGANTTTGGAACCGTGATAATTTCAGCGCCCTCGTCAAGACCGATTCCGCGAAGAACCAGATGCAGGGCACAGGTTCCATTCGCGACTCCGGCGGCGAACTTCGTCTGGCAGTATTCGGCGAACTCGCGTTCGAACGCCGCCACCTCCGGACCCAATACGTAGCGNCCGCTGTCCAGAACATTTTCAACCGCCTGCATGAGCTCCTTTTTTACCAGGGAGACTTCTACCGCTAAAGCAGAGTAAGGCACAGTGTAGGATGGCATAATTAAGAGTGTATTTTTTCCATTGTTGCGCCTGCGACCGCAAGCGCGGCATCCCAGGCGTTAATAATAGGGGCCGGGATTGCATAATTCTCAGCCGCGGAGCGTTCGATAAAAGCTAACGCCTGTCCCTCATGGCAAGTGATGGACTGGATTCCGTCATACCAGCACCAGAATATCGTCAACCGATACATAGGCCAGCCTTCGACGGTATCGTCATAAGACATGAGAAGCCGTAAGTCTGAAGCATCGTATCCAGTTTCCTCGTGTAGTTCGCGTCGTGCGCAATCGCTCATTGATTCGCCCGATTCTGCATGACCACCCGGTGGTCCCCATATATTGGCATGTCGCAAACCCGGTTTGTCATCCCGATGTTGCAATAGCGCTGCCCCATCACGGCGCAACAGCAATACAGCGGCCACCCTATCAACCATGGATCTGTCCCGACATCTGTCGATGTAGGCGCCGGACGCCATCAGTTTGCGTCATATGCGGGAAAGCGGGCCGANGGGCTGAGACGGGGCCAATGAATTGTGCCTCACTGGGCTGTGCGAGCCACAATTTCTCGGCACAGAACCCAAGCAGCCGCGTGAACCCCGGACGCATTCTGCGTCGGGAAATGAGCTCGGACGGGGCGGAATCAAACCAGGTTGAGAAGACAACGAGATGATGCGGCTAATTGGGAGCAGCTGCGGGATCATCCCACGATTTCGTTTCCGCACTTAGTGATGAGCCAGAATAGTTTCCGATGGAAATTTAAACAACGCCACGTCATTCTTTGGCAGCGTATCGGGAATGCGCCCACAATCAAGCATCCTTGGAAATTCGCGCCTGATAACGTCGTTGACCGAAAGGCCGAAAAACATGANCCGCTCCTGCCAATAGCCGGATTGTTCCAGTCGCGACTTTAGCCGTTCGACGATTACTTCCTCGATCTCACCGAGCACGCGATGCTGAAGGTAAGCATAGAAATACAGAATGATTGCATTGTCGGGCGCCGTCTTGGTGGCGACATATCTTAGCCACTTCAACTGCTGCTTCAGTTTTATCGGGCGCATTTCACGTAATAGCCGGCTGAAATTGAGCCGAACGTTCATATAGAACCAGATGTTATCCAGCTCGTTTGCTTTTGGAACTCGATCAAGATCATAGAAATCCAAAGCATCCAAGAGGCTTGTAGTTTGACGACCCGTTTTTTCACCGAATTGTGATTGCTGGATCTTNCCCTGCTCTACGGCCCGCTGCCTCGAGTAAGGACCCAACTGATAAGGGGAAACATCAGCCCCGTTCTCACCTTTCAAGGAGCCTTCTTGCTCCCCCAGCAATCCTTGTTCAACCATGGCGTCGTATATAGGTGTGTTTTTCCAAGGTTGAAGAATGGCCAAATTATGCCAATCTAGATTCATCTCCTCGCACAACTTAATGGTATCGAAAATCATCCGTATTGTTTCATTGGGGAACCCGATGATTAGAAGCGCCCTGGTGTTTATTTGAGGATATTTTCGAAGAANCTCAGCCGCCCTCAAGAAAATTCTCGGAGTCCCNGGTTTTTTTATGGATCGAAGAATATTAGCATTGCCGGATTCAACGCCTATGTTCAGGCCGATGCAGCCGCTTGCAGCAGCTGCATCCACCACCTCGTCTCTTAAGGAGGCGGCGATAACCCCGTTAGTCGCATCCCAGGTCATATTGAGATTACGTTTTACCATCCCGTTAAAAAGTTCTATCGCTCGCGACTCATTCATGAGCAGATCGTCATCAAGCCATATTATGTGACCAACCCCGAACTGTTCATTTAAACGAGTCAATTCATCAAGAACGGATNTAACCGAACGTTGGCGCACGCCTTTGCCATTGAATGATCGCACATTACAGAAAGTGCAGGCAGCACGACAACCGCGGTTAGATAACACAGTAGCTATCCGCGTATCCTCATATCGGAAACCGTACCACGACCCCAGCGTTCCAACCTTGGAGTGCGTTGCGATGTCCATGATCTCGTAAGGGGGGATTACGTCCAAGTCCTCTCCCTCGGGAAGGAACTTTTTCCCAAATCGAACGCCGCTGTTGCCGGAGGGCAATCGGACGATCACCTGACCGATTTGATCTATCGGTATTTTCCCGTTTACACAGTCAATAAAACGAATAAAGGCCTTCTCTGCCTCGTTCAAAAAAGCAAAATCGGCCTGTGGAATATCACCCATTATATTTTGTACATCATGAGTTACATGCACACCGCCAATGGCAATGGGCACTTTTCTTTCGCCTTCCAGCCAGGAAGGCACTATCTCTTCGCATGCCCTGCACACATCTTTGAGCGAAGGCCCTGTGACGGAAAATATGCACGTAATTCCGATAAAATCTGGCTGATAGTCTTCGATAGCATCGAATAGTGATTCTTTCCAAGCAGCGGTGTAATCGAAACCCGTCCCATTCTCGGACGCCGCCACTTTCTTCAGCAATTCGTGATTGAGGTTGCATATTCTGGCTTGATAGCCGCCGTTGATCAGATGTCTGGCAACAACTCCCAAGCCATAGGCAGGATAATTATTCGCTCTGCCTCTCTTCGCCGTATCGTAGTCAAAGAGGGCTTCGTGCACATCAGGGGGGTTAACGAGGAGAACCTTTTGGACTGGTTTCCCACCAAACAATCTGGCCAAACGGTCGGCCGGATCTCCAATGTTCACGACATTATCATCAGTGAAATCGATAATCGAGAACGCGCTTTGTTTCATTAACCTTCAACTCCAAACAAACTATAAACGTCGTAAATCTGAATACTTCCGGAATTAAGTTTGTTGGACGCTCTCAGGAGCCTGTGATCTCGTATTAGAGATATTGTATTGAGAGATCTTGTATTGACGGGGATCCTTGCCAACAAAATTATCGAATACTTTACACAGGCTTCGAATCAGGAAACGGCCATGGGTTGTCACCTCGACAACGTCGTTCATTACTTTCACCAATCCATCATTGCTAAAATCGGTACTTAAGCGTTCAAGTTCTCTGCGAAAATATTCTGGCCCATTCACGCCGTACTTTTCGCCTATCTGGGCGAAATCTACTTTTTGATCGCAGAGAAGCCTGAAGATCACGTCTCGACGAATTACATCGTCGTCGCTCATCTTGTAGCCTCGGAAGACCGGGAAATGTCCTGCGTCGATAGCTTTATAGTATTCGCTGAAATCATACGCGTTCTGGCCATAGTAACGGCCGAAGGCTCCCGTCGTCGTTGGTCCCAAGCCAACTATGTTATGCGCTCGCCCTGGCGTAAAACCATTGAAGGTTCTCCAGACAGTTCTTTTCTTGGCAGCTATCGCAAGATCATCGGTGCTCTTGGCAAAGTGATCCAGGCCAATCCAATCGTACCCGTGCTCAAGTAGAGCCTGGACAATATCAACAAACATAACGGGTAATTCATCGGCTGGAGGAAGCTCGACATCCTTGATGAGCTTCATATGCTTGCGAAGGTCCGGAACATGAGCGTACTTAAGAAGAGTGATCCGGTCTGGATGAAATTTTCTCACCAATTCAATAGTGTTTCGAAGGCTTTCTCGCGTCTGGAGGGGAAGCCCATATAACAAATCAAAGTTCACTCCCGAGAAAAGTGCGCGAATCTCAGAGGTGAGAAGAGCATCAATCATCTCTGGTGGCTGAACGCGATTAATTGCCTTCTGAACTTCAGGGTCGAAGTCTTGGATTCCAAATGAAATACGAGTCACGCCTTTAGACGCGAAATGTCGTAAATTTTCTTGGGTAGTCGTGCGCGGATCGATTTCCATCGTTACTTCATCAAGAGTCTTGAAATCGACCAGCGTACTCAAACGATCGACCAACTGAGTGAACTGGTCATTATCGAGATGAGAGGGAGTGCCGCCACCGAAGTGAATTTCATTAAAGTTCGGCTTCAGATTGTTGCGCTCAAAAAAATCTCGAAGCAGATCTATTTCTCGAAGCATATAGTCGAGAAAAAACTGAATCTTGTCTCTGTTATTCGTGATTACAATGTTGCAGATGCAGTACCAACAAAGTTTCGCACAGAAAGGAATGTGCAAGTAAATATGAAGCGGGCTACCTTTCCCTTCACCTGTGAGGAAATCTTTTAAAGCATCCTCATATTCATTGTGAGTGAAATCTTTTGACCATTGTCCAAGAGATGGATAGCTCGTGTAATAATGGCCCGCTTCATTGATCCGGTTTAGAAGACCCGTCTGCTTGATGTCATCGACTCGTAACACCGGACGCGCAACTAGCATGCTCATTTTCGATCTCCACAATCAAGATACGGGACCGAGTATACACTAGAGGGGCTGCTCGAATTACTGGTCATGGGCCGCCAGAGCCCGGCCTTGGATATACGCGACAGGATCCCCGCCCCACCACGCGCTGCCGGACATGGAGCGTACTGATCTGTTCCACGCGGACTCAAGCCGCCGTCCTGTAGTCCGGCAATGTTCATCGGATACGGCACGGTCTGACACCTTCCGAAACTCGGCTGCCCGGAAACTACGTGCCACCGCCTCACCCCTGCTCACAGCAAACGTTCGCATAAGGCCCTATAGATTGTAGGCTCTGCCTTCACCGGCATCGATCGGCACGAGACACCCCCCCATCATGGATGCGCCTTCGGAACAAAGAAGAAAAAGCATAGGGATTATCTCTTTGGCTTCGCCCATAACCTTGCGTGGTAACCGCTCCTCAATAAATCTTATGTAGGCTTCCGGATTTGTTTTTTGTAATCTTGCCATCGCATTTTCTGGGGCAATAAATCCGCCGGGCAGAATCCCAGTTGCAATTACGTTGAAGCGGTTCAATTCTCGACCCAAACTACGAACATAGGCTGCCAGCGCCGCTTTTACTGTGTTGTAGCCAACAGATCCAACCCCCTCGCTCGAGGCAATCGAACCGACATGAACCAGATTCCCCGATCGCCTTTCCTTCATTTCTGGAGCTACCAAACGGTTGATTTCCGCAGCGGCTCCGAGATTCAACGCGAAGAGATTCGAAAAATCCCCGTGCATCAAGAGGTCGTCCTTCAAACCAAGGCCCCCTCCTGCCGCATGAAGGACCACGTCAATACCCCCGAGGAAATCTTTCGCTCGTAGAACAGCGGGCTGAATCTGCTTCATCTCCAGGAGGTCGACCGGGATACTGAGGTGTCGTTCAGGATTCTTACAAGATAGACGAATTGCTTCCAGTTTGTCTTGGGATCGGGAGATAAGGACGATGCGCGCGCCATGCTCTGCAAAGGTCTGGGCGGCAACAGCACCAAGCCCTTTAGAAGCACCGGTAATGAGGATTCGTTTGTTATGCATATTAAACTCTTCTGAATTTCTACAAAAACAAAAACTACTTACCTCTGGATTTTTAGCGGGTCAAGCCCCACGAGCCGTACTAAAAGAACTGTTATCGTTTGATTTAATGCACTCGTGTATTGAAAATGGAGGTCGGTACCCGGAAACAATATCCAATAAATAATCAGAAATGGTGCTGCTATCGATTGGATAAGCCCCTACTACCTTATTCAACTCGTAACCTTCAAATCGATTACGCCAATATTCAGAATTTTCTAAATTACGAAGGGTTCGATTAAATTGTATATCCGCTTGTTTACGGTCCCCTTTAACTAAATTTGCCAGACTAAGAAATAAGCTCATAACGGGATGATGAGGGTACGTAATCTGGAGGCCCGACAACCAGCGTATAAAGTGGTCGATATTTCCTGTGGGACGTAAGTTTTTGTTGCACATATAATTCACGATAAGATTAAACCCGAACCATAATTCTTGCTTTAGTTCACTTGCGTGCACCGAACCTCTAGGGAGCTGAAAAAGCTCCCTTGCAGTTAGTGTTTTTTGTGAGGCTGCGCCAACGGTAGAGCTACCGACCACTTTTTGTGTGGATGGGAGCCAATCCTTATATTCTGCACGGCGAGCTACGGGGTCAAGTCTGGAAATTTCTTTAAGCTCCGTTTCTTTCATTTCTTGATAAACACAGAAATGAGCCCAGGAAAGATCTAATTTTATTGCAAATTCAAGAGTATCAAACATTTGTTTGTATGTTTCGCCATTAAATCCGAGCATATATAACCCTGCTACAAAAAACTCAGGATACTTCTTTAATCGAAGCGAAATCTCGCGCAATTTCTTTTTGGTCGCCGGTTTTTTAATTTTTCGCAGCATTTCTTCATTGCCTGACTCGACCCCAATTCGGAATCCTACACAGCCTGATTGCGCCATCAACTTCAGCAGCGGCTCTTCCAGGTATACGGCAATTAAGCCAATGTCGGCCGCCCAGGTTATCTTAAAGTCAGCGTCCGATATTTTTTGAAGAACTTCAAAAATTGCTGAACGGTTTGCCAGCAGATCTTCATCCAGCCATTCAAAATGCCGTATGCCTCTATGTTTTACCAAGTATTCGATCTCTTTAAACAAA
>C687J35174_10011108_pt1 | contig 11113 bp, 15 predicted proteins | sample RifCSPhighO2_01_FD_35174 | JGI IMG/M metagenome (IMG submission 35174) | reverse complement strand
GGGCGAAGGCCTTGAGAAGAGCGTCTTCTTTCATGGTGAGCATACCTTTGGCACGAGCATGCTTCCAGATCTCTTGCTCGGTCGGCGTTTTCAAAATTATTTGTTCTAGCTCCTTGTCCATCTGCAAAACTTCCATCACTGCCACTCGGCCCTGAACCCCATTTGGGCAATTTGGGCCAGGAGCTATTTCGTATAATTCTTTGCCAATTTTGAGTCCTTTCTTGAAATTTTCAGGCAAATCTTCAAATTGTTTCTTGATCATCACATCTAGAGAACCGTCTACTTTGATAGGCTTACCCGCTCCTGGACAGAACGACCTAGCCAAACGTTGGGCCATAGCCAAAATAAGAGTCGGGGCGATCAGGTACGGGTCAACACCCATGTCGATCAGGCGGGGTACAACGCCGATAGCATTGTTGGTGTGGATAGTAGAGAAAACCAAGTGGCCAGTAAGCGCTGCCTGTATTGCAAGCTGAGCCGTCTCTTTGTCTCGAATCTCACCCACCATGATGATGTCTGGATCCTGACGCAAAGTAGTACGTAGTCCCGAGGCGAAGGTGTAGCCGATCTCCGGCCGCACTTGAGACTGACTCATACCCTCCATGTTGTATTCGATCGGATCTTCGAGCGAGAGCACGTTCTTGTGCTCCTTATCCACTTCGTTGAGCATCGAGTAGAGAGTGGTTGATTTACCGCTCCCGGTAGGTCCAGAGATGAGGATCATACCGTAAGGACGCTCCAAAGCGTCTCTGATCATTTTCAAATTTTGGGGAGAGAGACCTAGCTCATCTAGCCGCTTGATACCTTTCTCTTGGTCCAAGATACGGATCACCACCTTCTCACCGAAATAAGTGGGAAAAGTAGAAACACGAAAGTCGATCTTCCTTTCATTCAAGCGCGCGCTGAAACGGCCGTCTTGTGGTTTGCGCTTTTCGTCCAGCCGCATGTTGGACATAATCTTGATACGAGCCACCACAGCCGAATGGACTCTAGCCGGGAGTACCAATGAAGTATTCATCACCCCGTCCACTCGAAAACGAATGCGGACATTGCTAGCTGTTGGTTCTATGTGGATATCAGAAGCCCGGCCATCAGTCGCATATCTCAAAATAGTAGCCACGATCTTGGTCACCGGCGCGTTTTCCATTACTTTGGTATTCTGCTCCTCGGCACTAGAAAGATCATTTTCATCTTCAGTCCCCTCTATCTCTTTCAGTTTGGCCTCCTCTTCTTCACTACTTGCCTTAGCATCTTTGGATTCAACCAAAAACTCGGTCTCAAGCTCAGAGAGCGCCTTGGTCACCTCTCCTGACAAGCCCTTGTAAAGATGGACCACCTTATCAAAATCAGTACGTGAGACCAAAAAAAGTTTGAACGGTAGATTGACTTTGGAAGAAATGAAATTGAGCGCGTCGCGAGCGGCGATATTGTCTGGATCTACGATACCAACCTCGAGCAAACCTTTTTCCAAACCTATAGGTACAAATTCGTAATAAACAGCCGACTCTTCTGGAATATAATCAAGTATTTTTGAAGTGATGAGAGCGGTGTCGATAGCTTTCATCGGCACACCATAGTATTCAGATTTGGCTTTCAAAATATCCTCTTCGCTCACTCCAAGAGTCAGCAAGGACTCTTCGATCGGAGTCCCTTGGTTGTCAACTTTTTGGCGGATCGAGGCCACATCTTTGACCTCAATCACCCCTTGTTTAACTAAAACATCTAATATGGACATATTATTTAGAGAAAGGATTCTGGCGGCCGATTGGCAGGGACGGTAGCGAGACCTCAATACTTTGCAAGAATAGAAACTTAGGATCTTGGAGAGCACCACGATCAAAATTGATGTTCTCGATTTGGAGCAGGGTACGCTCTACTCGACTACTAGCAGCAATGTTTTCTTCAGCCAAAAACTCACTGTCCGAAGAGACGAAAACCATTCTGTAAGCCACAATCAAAAGTGCTACCAAAATAAGGCCTAGTATAATCGTTCTTTTGTTTTTATTTTTTTTCATCTCGTTTAAGATTTAATCAAGGGTTATTTGAACCAATAGGTCTCAAACTCCACTGTATACATATAGAGTCCAGCCGCTTGCGGAGTCAGATGGATTGAGTGGATGTCGAGTATTCGTAGACTCCTCTCCAAATCGTTCAGAAACTTAACGAAAGTGTCATAAGAAGCTACAAACGAAAATCCGACGACAGCACTCTGATAAGGTTTGGCTGGAGCTGCTGATTCGATAGAGGTACCGCTTGAAGTATCGTGCCCGATAGCCGAAACCTTGTCGATGGCAATGCCATATTTTGAACCAATCGCGTCAATATCAGAAGTTAATCTCACGAAATCGAGAGAGTCTGGCAATAAAGTCTCTATCTTCTTGCGGTCAGTAGCACTGACTTGATTGAATTGAGTCAAGAGCTCGTTCTTCCTATTTTCTATATTTTGGACAGTAGTGATAGCCTCTTCATACTTTTGCTCTTCCGCACGCAACACCGAAAGATCATTGAGACTCGGATAGACGAAGGCATAAGCCACCCCGAGAGCTACGACAATAGATGCAAGTTTTGATGTGCCGCTCATGATGTTTATAAATTATCGAAATCGGAGATATTAAGATCATCTAGATCGGTCAATGGATCCTCGAGATCAGCTTCGATGGTTGATGAAGCAGTGGCTTTGGTAGTTGTAGCGACAGAGGACTTAGCCGATACTGGCGGGCTGTAAGAGATCACACCCGGATCGAGAACGAGAGATAGATCGAAAGAAACACTACCGCCCTCACTCAAACTCAAATTTGAAAAGGACATGGACTTAATCCTCTTTTCTTTTGCAAAAACACTTTCTTGTAGGGCAATGGAAGCATAGTCATTGGCTTTACCTTTGAGCGAGACGGAGATATCGTCTTTGGATAGAGTATTCATGATAAAGTCGTTCCAGGTGACAGTACTAACCGTAGAAGAAGCTAAGAGCTTCAAAAAACCGGATGTAACCTGGTGCCCCGATACGATCGCTTTGACAGTAGCCAACTTACCGCTGAAAGCTGCCATTTCTTCAATGGTTTTGGTATCAATACCAGCCTCCATATTACCGAGCTCAGTTTTGAGTACAGCGATGTGAGACTTGACTATACCCTTATATACAAAGAGACTAATCGCAAGGAGAACGGAAATAATGCAAAGAGAAACAGCCAGCAAACCCAAAGGGCCAGCTTTCTTTTTTTGAAAAACCTCTTCGGTAATTGGTCCTTTTGGTATAAACGATGATTGGAAGTTTGGTGCCATACAATTCATATTCATTATACAAAAGAAACTCTCCGAAAGAGAGTCAAAGTGTTGATTACTTAATTTCTTCCAAAAGAATCACAACACCCCAAGTGTGCCCTTACACTTATCTCAAAAGAATCACAACACCCCTGCCCCTCTTAATCTTAAGAGGGGTAAGGCAAGGGCAAAAAAGGAAAAAACGAAAAACCCGCGGCCGATACAGCTGGACGGGGTCTTCCGTCGCCGTCGGGCGGGTTGGGTCACGATGGGTTGGGGGGTGGCAACGTCAGATGAGCATTTCTTCTGGCCAACTGAACTTTTCTTGGTGAGAGGGGTGGCTCAGTTAACCGTAGATGCTCTTCCTCCGGAGTTAGCAGCCGCATCATTTCCTCATATGTCTGACCGCGCTCTTCTAGAGTATGGTCACACATACACTTGCCACACACTGTGCATAGGGACATAGGTTTTGCCTCCAAAATTAAGGTAACATACCAAAATGATTTAGTCAAATCAAACCAATAAGATCGAGTCCGGCTTCCTCTTCTTGAAAGAGGAGGTAGGGGGTGTTGTGAATTTAGTGCTAGAAGTGCTGTGATAATATTTAAGAATGCCTCAAGAATTTATATTCAATAATCGACCGCTAAAAGAGCGCCGTCGAGAACTCCGAAACAACCCGACTCCAGCCGAAAAAATTATTTGGTATAAATTGAGCAATCGGCGACTGTGTGGACAAAAATTTTCGAGACAATATGGAGTCGGGCCGTATATTTTGGATTTTTATTGTCCCAAACTTCGTTTAGCTATAGAACTAGACGGTAGTGGGCACAAAGAAGAGGAGACAAAACTTTACGATAGAGACAGAGACCAATATTTAAAGTCACTCCATATTATGACATTGAGATTTTGGAATAGTGAAGTGGAGGGAGAAATAGAGCAGGTGTTGGAGAAGATTAGGATTGAGATAGGAAAAATCACAGCACCCCAAGTGTTCCCTTACCCCTCTTAATCTTAAGAGGGGTAAGGCAAGGGCATAAAGAAAAAAATAAATGAACTAACTCGGAGATGGCAGTCTCCCCTCTTTAGAGAAAGAGGGGGCTAGGGGGTGCTGCGTGTCTTTCTACAACTCCCCCAAACAACGGAGGGCGACGCCAACAGCTACCGCAAATTCGGGGCCGGTTACTTTGAGCACCTCTTGGAGAAAAGCTGGAGTTTCTACTTTTTCAAACGGATCAGCTGAAACTACTTCCACTTTGAAATTGAGAGCGGCTAAATCTCGAAAACCTCGTAAGGCCGAACCCCCACCGGTAAGAAAAACTGATTTAATGTTGTGGTTGTGCTTCTTTTGAAATTCAAACAGAAAACGATTGGCTTCCGAAAAAATCTGCTCGGCCACTACGCCGACAGCTTCCGACAAATCGACTCCAGTAGAAGTTTGCCCCATACCAATAGAGCGCTTCAGAACCTCAGCTTCTTCTATAGAAATAGCGGCGATGCGCGCAATATTCGCCGTGATCTCCTGGGAACCTTTATTGATAGTGTGTGAAGAGTGAACTAGCCCGCGATCAATAATATAGAGCTTAGTAGTTGAAGCCCCCATATCAAAAATCATAAGCGGCCCCACCACTCCCTCGAGCACCGCTCGCATGGAACTAAAAACTTCGATCTCAAAAAAACGTGCGTCAAGTCCGGTCTTCCCTACCACCTCTTTATACTGATTGATAATGTTGTTGTGTATAGCTACAAGTAGTATATCGATAGTTTTTAGTCTGGAGGGATCTTTTGGTGGCATTATTTCATCTTCGTTTTCTTGTTTGGGCACCACCGACCAATCAATGGTCACTTCCGAGAGTGGTACTGGGATGTATTTACGAGCTTCAATTGGTACCATAGTTTGAAGCTCTTTCTCACCAATCGCAGGCATTTCGATGACCGAAAGAAGGCTAGCCCTAAATGGGATGGCCAAACCAGAGACCCGCGTAGTCAAGGCTACTTCTTTTTCAGCCAGAAGATCATTTACCGCTTGGATTATCTTCTCAGTTGGTAAATTGATAGACTGACCAATCGACACCCCACCGTATGGCCCGAGGGAGAGCTCACCGTAAGTATTTAGAACCGCCCGATCGCCTTTTTTCTCAAGCTGAACTACTTTGATCGAAGAAGAGCCGATATCGATGCCCAAGGCTTGCTTGCTTGTCCTATGTAATATATCGGAGAAAAAACTCATAGTTGATATTATAATAGTACCACAATGTCCCTCCTACAAAAACTATTTGAGATCATAGTGCCAGAGGAGCGTAAACTCTCTCACCTACTAGCTTTAGAGCCTCATAGCATGCGCAGCCTCCTACCCCACTCGCCGGCTCGTATAAAAAACGTCTGGATTTTGTTTGATTACCACAACAAAGTGATTCGGTTTTTGATTCGACGACTAAAGTACAAAAATAATGAAGCCGTGCGGCGGCGGCTCGCTGTTTTTCTGTATGAAGAACTTTTAGAAAATATTACCGAAATATCTCTCTTCGAGGGTGAACCACCTATAATAATACCCATGCCAATGAGCCCAAAAGAAAGGCGGGCAAGAGGCTTCAATCAATGCGAAATGCTCTGTCGTGAGATCCAAAAGCTTTCCTATGGGAACCTCAAATTTTCTTATGATGCTCTTAGGAAAAATCGCGAGACCAGCCGCCAAGCCGAGCTTGGTCGCGCCCTGCGCCAAATAAATATTAAAAACAGCATATCTGCTGAATCGAGCCTTATAAAAAATAAATCAGTAATAGTTTTGGACGACGTCTTCACGACAGGCGCCTCTTTCTCCGAAGCCCGCCGTGCTCTCCTAGATGCCGGCGCCACCAAAGTCTACGGTATATTTATCGCCCACTAAAAATTATTTCTTATCTATAATTTTCTTGAATGGAAAGTCGAGAGCTTTGAAAAAGGAAAGGGCCGAAGATTGATTTTTTAGGTTGGTAACAATGGTAGCGGAGAAACCAAAGACGTCTTTTAGATCTTCGTCAGCGGTTTCTGGAAAGACAGTATGTTCGCGAACGCTCAAAGTGTAGTTGCCCATCTCATCAATAGCATTTGGTGATATACCACGGAAGTCTTTGGTTCGAGGCAAGGCCACATTCAAAAGTCGGTCCAAGAAGCTCCACATTTTCTCACCGCGTAAAGTAACCTGTACTCCAACCACATCGCCCTCGCGCGATTTGAAGGTGGCAATAGACTTCTTAGCTCCCCTCTTGATCGGCTTTTGGCCAGTAATTTTGGCCAATCTATCCAAAACAATATCAATTTTCTTTTTATCATTTAACGAACCGACACCAGAGTTGACCACCACCTTCACTATTTTTGGCGCTTGCATCACATTTTTCAAACCCAAATCTTCTTTGAGCTCTTTATACGTATCTTTCACTTTTTCTTTTGTTGTCTTTGTTTTCATGATATTAGTTTGAAAGGCGCAAGTTTGAAAGTTTTTACTTACTTGCGCTTTGCGCTTTTTTAACTTTATACTTTTCTTACATTCGATACATGCATCGGTGCTGCTTGAGGTACGATCTTGCCCTTATCGCCCTTCTTGCGAGCTCGTTCATGAATCTTCTTTATGTTGACTCCCTCAACTACTACTCGATCTTCCTGCGGCAAGGCTTTGACTACAGCACCTTTCTTGCCTTTGTCCTTTCCCGTTATAACTACCACGCTGTCTCCCTTTTTTATTTTCATATATTTGTTAAAAGTCGCACTCCAATGGACGTATCGTGCGACATGATTTCGCTAAATCACCTCCGGCGCAAGCGACACTATCGCCTGATGACCTGCTTCTGCTATTTCACGCGGAATCGGCCCGAAGATACGTCCTGCCTTCGGCACTATCTCCCCTTTTTTCTGCTCGACAATGACCACTGCATTTTCATCAAATCTTATATAAGAGCCGTCTTTGCGCCGCAAAGGCGCTTTTTGGCGGACTACTAGAGCGAGCAAAACCGCTTTCTTTTTGATTTCCTTGCGTGGCTCTGCCTTTTGGACCGAGAGTATCACCAGCTCGCCAATTCGAGCATACCTCTTTTTGGAGCTTCCAAGCACCTTGAAAACTCGGCCGATCTTGGCCCCTGTGTTGTCAGCTATTTTTACTATTGATCTTGGTTGAATCATATCACTATAAAATGTTTATCCTTCGAGATTGGTTTGGTCTCTCTTATCTCTACTTTATCTCCAATCTTTTTCAAATTGCCTACATCATGAGCCTTGAACTTCTTGCTTACTTTGTAGTATTTTTTGTATTTCAAATGCTTTATGAAGCGAGTAACTTCGACTACGCAGGTATCTTTCATTTTGTCAGACACCACTACTCCCCTTAGAGTTTTGGCTCCTTTTTTTGTTTCTGTATCTTTTTGTATAATTTTTTCTTTCATACTTGCTATTTGGTACTTACTACCTTTAATGCTGTTTCCATCCGGGCAATCTCTTTTTTGATGTTTCCATATTCTTTCACATTTTTGCTTTTGCTCCCGGCTATACCAAATCTTATCTCCCGAAGCCTGAGGTGCTTTTCGGTAAGCTCCTTTTTCAAATCTTCTTTGCTTTTTTTGGTAAGTTCGTTTTTCATGTTTTTGTTTTTCTGGGTGTTAGACCCTCGTTACTACTTTAGTCTTCACCGGCATTTTGGTGCCGCCCTTGCGAAGTGACTCGATGGCCACAGCTGGTAGAGCTCCATCTACCTCAAACATGATTTGCCCCGCCCTGACTGGTGCGCAATAACCCTCAATATCACCTTTGCCTTTACCCATTTTCACTTCGGCAGGCTTTTTGGTAAATGGCATATCAGGAAAAATGCGGATCCAGACCCGACCAGTTTTGCCTAGGTTTCTAGTAATCGCTTTCCTAGCTGATTCTATTTGGTTTGAGGTGATGCGGGCTGGCCCCATGGTCTTTAGACCATGCGACCCAAAAGCTACTGTGATGCCGCGAGTAGCCGCTCCCACCTTGGTCGGATTTTTGCGCAATGTGTGCCACTTTCTGTATTTTACTTTTTTAGGAAATAACATGGTTTTGGTTTTAAATATTTAAATATTTAAATTTATTTTTGTTTGGCGAATATATCTCCTTTATATATCCAAACTTTAATACCAATTTTCCCAAGGGGCAAAAGTGCTTCATAAAACGCATAGTCGATATCAGCTCGCAATGTTTGAAGTGGAATCCGACCTACCTTCTTGCTCTCCACTCTCGCCATATTTGAGCCGCCCATGATACCAGAGAGAGTGATCTTCACCCCTTGTACGTCTCTATTAGCATTGGCCTTTTCAATCATCTGCTTCATCACTCTTCTAAAAGGCATGCGCTTTTCGAGAGTTTCAGCAATCATCTGGGCCACAATCATAGCACTGGACTCTGGAGATTTGATTTCTTTGACATCAATCTTGAGTTCTTCTTTGGTCGAAACCTTCTGACGAGTCATAAACTTGATGATATCGTTTCGCAACTTAGTCATACCCTCTCCGCTTCTACCAATTATGAGTCCCGGGCGAGAAGTCTCGATCATGATTCGGAAAGTTTTGGCACTTCTCTCTATTTCTACCGAATTAACGAACATGCCTTTCAAGCGTTTCTTCAAATATTCTACGATCAATACATCGCCCTTCAGATTTTCTTTATACTTACCCTTGACTCCAAACCAGCGCGACTTCCAATCGCGAATGATGCCGAGCCTATGTGAATATGGGTGTACAACGTGGGTCATAATATGAGTTTAAAAGTGAAAAGTTTAAAAGTTATAAAGTTTCTTGTTTTGCCGACTTTTCCGCAAGCACAATCTTGATATGTGAAGTTCTCTTGCGGATTGGATGAGCTGACCCGTGGGCTACTGGTCTGCGACGATATAAAATCTGACCAACATCCACGCTAATAGCTTTTACAAAAAGATTTCCTGTCTCTAGGCCGCGATTCTTAGCGTTCGCAATAGCCGAGTTCAGAAGTTTGTGTAGAGGCCCAGTCGCTCTCTTGGTAATAAAGTCTAGACGGCTCTTGGCCACCTCTACTTTTTTGCCACGCAAAGCATCAGCTACCACTCGTACTTTTCGAGGTGATTGTCTGTAGCTATTGAGCTGTGCGGTAACTTCTGTCATATTATTTTTTCGTTTCTGTCACCGTCTTCGCCGTCTTCGCGGCTGTTATTTCAGCTTCTTTTTTCTTAGCCTCAAGCTCCTTCTGCATTTTACCACCATGTTTTACGAACTTGCGAGTGAGAGAAAATTCGCCGAGTCGGTGCCCCACCATGTCTTCCCCAACCAAGACTTCAATGTGGTCTTTGCCGTTGTGGACTCCAAAAATGAAGCCAACCATCTCGGGAGCGATCACGCAAGCTCTCGACCAAGTTTTAATAACCCCGGTCTCCTGGGGCTTTTTGCCTTCAATTTTTTTGAGGACTCGCGGGTCCACATAAGGGCCTTTTTTGAGTGATCGAGACATGTTTTACATATAAAAAGCTCCGTTTGAGCCTTCCGAAATATACTATCAGATATAGCCAAAGAGTCAAATCTGTCCAGAATCCAACCGGACGGCTAAAGCCATCAGTTTGAATTCTGGATGATTTTGCTGGTGGCAAAATCACATCCTTTCTGGCACCTTGATACCAAGCAGGTACAGGCCGTTTTTGAGGGCATGGGAGACAGCTAGAGTGAGAGAGAGTTTGTATGCCGAAGAGACGGAGTCCGAGGTATCAATTATCTTTTCATTACCATAGAAGCTATTGAAAGCCGCCGCTAGCTCGGTGAGGTAGGTCACAATATAGTGTGGTGCATACTCCCTCCCCGCCCTCTCCACTACTTCCGTAAACCGATACAACATCTTCTCTACTTCTGTAATTTCAAAATTCTCTGGCCTTTCTTTCTCCCCTCTCCTGCTTCTAGGAGAGGGGTCGGGGGTGAGGTGTTGAGCTTTCTCAAGAACAGACTTTGTTCTCACATACGTATATTGCAAATATGGTCCCGAATCCCCCTCAAACGAAAGTGACTTGTCAAAATCAAAAATAATATCTCCTCCAATCGACTGCCTTAGTATCGAATACTTGATAGCCCCTACCGCCACTACTTCTGAAATACTTTCCTTTTCATCTTTAGAATATTCTCGATCTTTAAGCTTCTCTAAAACTTTTTCTTTTACTTCTCCTATCAACCTTTCTGCCGTGATCACGTCCCCTGTCCTACTCGACATCTTGCCAGTTGGCAATTTGAGCATACCGTGAGGCATATGAACAGTCTTCTCTGCAACCTCCGGTAAAATCAGAGACATTACTTTAAGCAAAACTTTGAAATATTCTGATATCTCATTGGCACTAAAAATAATAGATTTACTCAAATCTGGCTCTATTTCAAATTTCTTTTTGTTGAGCCCAAGCTCCTTGGCCTCATAAGTCGGTAGCCCATTTGAATTTATGAATACTCGAGTATGCAGCGCGTATTTTTCACCTCGGAAAATAATTGCTCCTTCACTCTTTTCAAAAATCCCATCGTCGAGATGAGCCTCTACCATCAATTTGCCTTCTATCCCCTCTTTGCTTTCAAAGAAGTAGTAGTCAAATTTAGTACCTAGCCTTTTATAGATAGTTTCAAAATAATCAAGTGATATTTGCCTGCCAGTGTCATAGACATGGTTTATATTCGCATCATCTCTGGTAAATATATGTTTATTTATTTCTCCAATTTCTTTTTTTACATTTTCATCCTCTTTCGCTCGAGTCGCCCCGTGAGCATAAGCCTTGCCCAGATCGTTCGGGTTCATCGAGTCAACGCTCAAACCCGAGTCGAGGATACCCCATACTGCGCTTGCTACATGCATACCTACATCCCCCTGC
>C687J35174_10011092_pt1 | contig 11124 bp, 12 predicted proteins | sample RifCSPhighO2_01_FD_35174 | JGI IMG/M metagenome (IMG submission 35174) | reverse complement strand
TTCCAAGACCTATTTTTAATAGATTTTCATTGATCCAATATCTATTGGTTTCAAGATTTCTTAGAATCGGCACATATTCTGAATTAGGAAAGAATTTTTGAAATTCTGAGTTCATTCGATTATTTAGCGCATGATTTTGAAGTTTTGCACCAAAAGGTAGCTCTCGCTGTCTTTTGAAGAGTTTTACAAACTCCGCTCCGTCATATTTTGTATAACCACTTTTCTTTTCAAAGCCTTTTGCCATGTAATCTTCCACAACAACATAGATTGCATAAAGATTAGCGAAACTTCCACGAGCTTTAGCACCTTTATTTGCAGAGCGTGTTTTTAATTCTATGTACTGCAACAATTGGCTTCTCTCAAGAATCTCTGGTGCTGTATCGCCAAAGTGATTATGTAGTATTTCGTTTATTGTATCTGTGAATTGATTTTCCATATTGTTATACAGTAAAGAGGCTTAATTTACCCTCTAGTTCAACTTGCCCATTCTCAAATGTTCTAGCCTCTTTAATTAACTTTTGACCATTATATTCTTTCTGTAAATCAAGCCTTCTTAATCCAATTTTGGCGTAATCCTCTTGTAATTCTATACCTATAGACCTTCTTCCTAATGTTTTAGCAACAAAGGAGGTGGTAAAGCTACCAGAAAAAGGATCTAAAACCAGATCTCCTTTTTTTGAGCTCGCTTTAATAATGCGTTCAAGCAAAGCGACAGGCTTCTGTGTCGGATGATTCTCATATTCATCCATTCGATATCTAACTCTAGAAAATTCCCAAACATTCCCCGGAACTTTTTCGGAATTATAAACTTGTGGAGGATTTTTTCTGTAATCAACTAGTTTTCTTTTTGCCCCAGTTTTTTTTCTTTTTGCCCCAGTTTTTGCCTCAACGAGAATATCGTTTTTATTAAAAGTATAGTTTTCCTTATCCTTAACACAGAATAGTATCGGTTCGTACATAGAGCCATAAAAATTTTTTGCCTGTATCCCAGAACTATCATAAGACCAGACCAACCTTGAAAGAATATCTAATTTTTGCCTTAGAAAAATATCAAAGAAAGGCATAAATTGTGTCGAGGTCATCACATAGAAACTGCCGTGTGGTTTTAATTTTTTTACACACAAATCGAGCCACCCATAACACCAATTGAGATAATCCTCATCTTTTTCCCATTTATCTATTTTGCCATTAAAATTTTTACCGATGTTATATGGAGGATCAGCAAAAATTAAATCAACTGAATTGTCCTCGATTTCGTTCAATGCCAAAAGAGCATCGCCAAGAAGTATTTTGTGTTCATCGTTTCCTAATTTTTTTACATCATCACTGGTTTTCATAAAATTTATTTCAATAAATCATCAACCGAAACCCCAAGGGCTTTCGCAATCCTTTGGATTGTCTCAATGGTCGGGTTTGGGCTTTCGTCTAACTCTATCTTAACAACCGTGTTGAGCGATAAATCAGCAAGTTTAGAAAGCTTATCTTGCGAAAGCCCTTTGTTTTGCCTAAATCTTTTTATGTTTTTTCCTATTGTGGACCCGAGGGGATTTGAACCCCTACTCTCTTCCATGCCATGGAAGCGCGATGGCCATTACGCTACGGGCCCTTGCAAATTAAAAGTTAAAAATGAAAAAGTAAAAACTACAAAGGTATTATAAAATATGTACGATGTTATTTAAAGACCGAAGTGATGCGGGGAAACAATTAGCAAAGGCGATTGTGAAAGATTTGACGATCATGAAGGATAAGGATCAGTTAGTTATTGTAAGTATTTTGCGTGGTGGTGCATTGGTGGGTTTTGAGATAGCGCAAAGACTTGGAGTCTCTCATCGTTTTCTTGCGATTGCAAAAATAACGCATCCTGACAATGAAGAACTTGCAATCGGTGCGGTATGCAATGGCAAATACTTTCTTGATCTTCCTCATATCAAAAAGTTGCAATTGAACGAACAAGTAGTACAGAAGCAGATCAAAAGTGCGGTTAAAAAACAAAAAGAATATGCAGTGAAATTTGTCAAAAAAGATGTTAAGGTACAAAATAAAACAGTGATTATCGTTGACGATGGAGTGGCGACGGGAGCGTCAATGAAGGCTGCGTTTGAGTATATTAAAAGAGAACATGCACGTACCATCATTCTTGCAGTTCCAATTGCGCCTTTTGATTTGGATTCTTCACGATTTGACCAGGCAGTTATTCTTCATAAAACACATTCGTTTCATGCGGTGTCTCAATTCTACCATGAATTTCATCAAGTCAGAGATCAGGAAATTCTTAAGGCTCGTCCCTAAATAACTTCCTATACGAGCCTTTGTGCCGCATCTTTAATTGAAATAGCTACCAAGTTATTAACGGATGCGGCCTTAAAATGGAAGAGTTAAGCTAATATCTTTTTTTTCGTCTGATTCCTCAAGGTATTTTTTCCAACTTACTTTTATGCTGCTTTTTCCTGCACCACTTGGATAAAAAATCTCATTATGTGTGACGCCGTATTCAAACAATTCTTTTGTAAGGGAGACGTCATCAAGGCAATATTTTATCAGTTCTTCTATTTGACCCTCTTTGTAAAGATGTATGGCGTGTAATCCATGTCCTGATTTTCGTTTATTCAGAGTCGCATTCACAACATCATTAAGACTTAATCGTTTGCCCAAAATAANACGTATATCTTCAAGAAGATCAAATGTCTTAAATTGNTTTATATCGCCAGGATAATATCCTTGAAGCACTGCAAGGTCAAAGTTATTACTGTTGTATCCGATGATATATGAAGCATGTTCAAGAAGCGGGTAAAGTGAGGGTATTGTCTGTTCAGTAAAACTTTTGAAGGAGCGGTCGGTATAATCATATATTCCTATTACTGAGATACCTAATTTGCTGGGATCTGAATATTCGCGGAAGGTATGTTTTGTCTCAAGATCAATGATAAGGGGATGTCGCATAGAAAGTTTAATTGAGCATTGTATGTGAGATGGTTTTATTTTTAACTATTTCTACCTCAAAATCAGCGGTGTGATGAGAAGATATACGTTGAGTAGCAGACAGTTTCTGATGCTCAATATAATTGAAGAATATTTTTTTTTCTTTGTTGTTCAGCTGTGATGCTTCGGTACTTATAATGTGATCCATTTTCCCCAGCTTCCATAATGCTGCGATAAAGGCATGGTCTTTTTTTATCAATAATGAAATATCTCCATGAATAGGTTTTATAGTAAATTGCATCATTTTTACTTCTTCAATCATCGTGTGTATGGATATATTTGATTCTTCAATTTCTTGCTTAATTTTTTGTATAAGTGAGATTGCAGTTTTTGATGGATCATTTTTCATAATATGATGATACTATTCTCGTCCGTAAATTACAAGCAATCTTTTTTCCCCTTGCAAAAAAGAAACTATAGTCTAAAATAAACTATGGATAATGTATCTATTTTACAAAATAAAATAAGTACTTACGAAGGAATAACCTTTGATGATCTTCTTCTTCTTCCCCGATATGCAGATTTTAAGAGACATGAAGTGAGTCTTACAACAAAGCTTCATGACCGCATTGTATTAAAATTACCGATTATCGCATCTCCAATGGATACAGTATGTGAAGTTGATATGGCTTTGGCAATGGCACGGGCTGGAGGACTGGGAATCATCCATCGCAATCTCTCTATTGATACACAAAAAAAGATGATTGAAAAAGTGAAGTCTTTCACAGTATTCAATTCCCAAGAGAGCGCTGTTGATGCAAACGGAAGATTGTTAGTTGGCGGTGCCATTGGAGTTGGTGCTGATTCTCATGAAAGAATTGATGCGATACATGATGCTGGAGCCGATATAGTTGTTATTGATTCAGGTCATGGACATTCGCGTCCGGTGATTGATACGATTTCTTACATTAAGAAAAAATATCCTCTTTTTCCTCTTATGGCAGGAAATATTGCGACTATTGAAGGCGCAAAAGCTCTTATTGATGCAGGATGTGATATGCTTCGCGTGGGTATGGGACCGGGAAGCATCTGTACGACTCGGATAGTAACTGGTATGGGTGTACCTCAGATAACCGCGATTACCAATGCAGTTGAAGCAGTGCAGGGTTCAAAAGTAACGGTCGTCGCAGACGGAGGTATTCGTCAGATTGGCGATATGGCAAAAGCTCTTGCATGCGGGGCACACGCGGTAATGCTTGGATCTTTACTTGCGGGGCTTGATGAATCGCCAGGAGATATGATGATAGTCAAAGACAAAAAATACAAACACTATCGTGGAATGGGGTCAGTTGAAGCGATGAAAAAGGGAGGAGCTGAGCGGTATGGTCAATTGCCAAGCGATGAAAAAAAAGATATGATTGCAGAAGGGATTGATGGATTAGTGACTTATCGTGGAAGCGCGAGTGAGTATCTGCGACAAATTGCAGGGAGTTTGCGTTCTTCATTGTATTATGTTGGGTCAAAAACACTCGCTGAATTTATTACTCATGCGCGTTTTATCAAAATAAGTCGCGCAGGATTTTTAGAAAGTCATCCTCATTCAATTATGGTTCGTGATGCAGGAAAAAATTATACCGTATGATTTTCATTGTTGATTTTGGATCCCAAACCACCCATCTTATCAAAAGGCGAATAAAAGATTGGGGAGTGTTAGTGCGTATTGTACAGCCAGAAGATATAATGAAACATAATGTAAAACAAAAGCCTGCAGGTATTATTCTTTCAGGAGGACCTGCGTCAGTCTATGAAAAAAATGCGCCTACGATTGATTCTCGTATCTTGAGTCATGGTATCCCTCTTTTTGGTATCTGTTATGGTTTGCAATTGATCGTACATATGTTGGGAGGGACAGTACGTAAAGGAAAGATAAAAGAAAGTGGTCCGGCAACACTTTCGCTCACTCGTCCGTCTTCTTTTTTTATGCCATCCTTTCCTCATTCTTTTCAAGTTTGGATGTCTCATGGAGATGAAGTGGTTACTCTTCCTGATGGATTTTCTGGAATTGGTTCAACAGCAACCATTCCTTTTGCCGCAATCTCTCATGACATAAAAAAAATATGGGGGGTTCAATTCCATCCGGAAGTGATTCATACTCACTACGGCGATGACATTATAAAAAATTTTCTCCGTTTGTGTGGCGAACGAGTAAAAAAGCGCAGAATTAATCAGACGGATGTTGATACTCTTGTACAGGGTATTGCAGATGTAATCCATAGTCAAAAAGCAATCTGTGCATTATCAGGAGGAATTGATTCATCGGTTGCCGCACTTATCAGTCATCGTGCGATTGGACAAAATCTCACTGCATGTTATATTGACTCAGGATTGATGCGTCAAGGAGAAACAGAGAGCTTAAAAAAGATTTTTAAGAAACACTATAAAATGAAAATAAAAGTGATCTCCGCTCACAGAGTTTTTTTGCATGCGCTTGCTGGTATCGCTGATCCTGAAAAAAAACGGCACGTCATTGGTCGCACTTTTATATCCGTGTTGGAACGTGAAGCACGAAAATTGGAAGCACGTTTTCTTATACAAGGTACTATTTATCCAGACGTTATAGAAAGCGCTGGGACAAAACACTCAGATAAAATTAAATCACATCATAATGTCTCGGGACTTCCCAAAAAGATGAAATTGACACTTGTTGAGCCGTTACGTACTTTATATAAAGACGAGGTGAGGCAGATAGGAAGACTCATACATCTTCCTGATGAGATCATATATCGTCAGCCGTTCCCTGGACCTGGGATTGCGATACGGATTATTGGGTCGGTGACTCCTTTCAAAATTCGGATTGTGCGTGTGGCAGATACAATCATACAAGATGAGATTACTCGTGCGGGACTTACTCATAAAATATGGCAGGCGTTTGCAGTCTACGTCGGGATTAAAACAACTGGAGTGCGAGGAGATAGCCGTGTGTATGGAGAGACTCTTGCGGTACGGTGTATTGAAGCATGCGATGCGATGAGCGCCCACTGGAGTCGTCTTCCCTATGAAGTGCTTGAAAATATCGCCACACGCATAGTAAACGAGATACCTGAAGTGAATCGTGTAGTCTACGATATTACCAATAAACCTCCTGGTACAATGGAGTGGGAGTGATATTATATATACGTTTTTGGAACGATGGTGCCAAGGACATCAAAAATAGAGATGTCTATCTTACTTTTATCTCTGTGTACCATACTCATAAGCTCTTTTCTTGTGAAGGGATGACTGATCTTTAAGGTATAGTGCCGTAATACGTTTACTCCTCTTGTTTTTTGAGTATCATAATCAAGTGTATCTGGTATCCCTATCCTGCACAGACAAATAAGAGTTTTTCATTTGGATAGTTTTTCAGTAAATTACTGATAGGTCCGTGTGTGAGAGCATTACCTAATGTCGGTTTTCTTCCTCCTTGCGGAGCGATAAATACACTGCCTCCTTGATCCAATACCTGTTGTGCTGTCGTGATATACGCATAATATTTTTCTCTGCAACTATTTTTATCAGGTCTGGGTATTCCTTGCTGATCGTATGCTGTGAGTGTATTGTTTGTGATAATAGGCATCAATGTCACATGAGTCTCATGGCAGAACTTTTTTATAGGTGTATTATATTGATGTTCAGCGATAGGACTGACGATTTTTCCTTCTGCTATGGATTTAACTTCCGTGATAAACGTACCGATCGTACGCAGATGATCGCTTGAAGAAAAATGGGAGTAATTAACAACAACTCCGTATCCTTTCTGCATATACTGTTCTATTTTTTGAAAAGATGAGAAGTCTCCAATGACTTCAGTGGGGAATACTGTGAGTATAAGTCGAGCTGGTAAAATTCGTCTACTTGGATTTTCTGTGGGGATAGCCGTATATCTGTGTTTTTCCATACTGAGTTATTATTCACATTCAGATTGTAATAATTTTTTCTTCTTTTTTATTCCTTTATTATATCCTCCCGTTGAGCCGTCTGCGCGAATGACCCGATGACAGGGAATTGAGGGGTCATAATTCTTATGTCTGCGCGAATGACCCGATGACAGGGAATTGAGGGGTCATAATTCTTATCCAAGATATTCCCAACAGCACGATACGCTTTTTCATTCCCCGCCATATGAGCGACTTGTTGGTATGAAAGCGTTTGCCCTCTGGGTATTTGTTTTACAACGGTATATACTTTTTCACTAAAAGGTGTCATTTTTTATTGGGATTATAAAATACAATTCTTGTGAAATAAATTATATTTTCTTTCCTATTTATTTAAAATCATTTTAACTTTCCTTATTTTAATTTTTCAACTACAAAAAGAGTAATTTAAGTATATAATTTTTTCATTATGCACGATATTTCTGAAGAGAAATTGATAAATATATTTAAAAAAGCTCTTCAAAGACAATCTGAAGATGAAAATATTGAGTTTAAAGATGCAAGGAGTGGTATTCCTTCCGATCTTTGGAAAACAATTTCAGCTTTCTCAAATAGTCCTATAGGGGGTATTGTAGTTTTTGGGGTAGTAGAAAATCAAGTACAAAAAACTTTTACAGTTGAAGGACAGCAAGAATTGGCCATCTTACAATCAAAAATAGTATCTTGCATACAACAAAAAGTGCGAAACTGTGGGACTTATTCGCTTAAAATCTTTAAGCATGAAAATAAAGACATGCTCGCTTTATTAATTTCAGAATCTTTACAAGAGCAAAAACCTTGTTATAACGTTGATTTGGGGATGCCAAGAGGCGCATTTATAAGAATAGGAAACTTAAATAGACAAATTACGGAAGACGAATTACGGTCGTTTTTACGATATTCACCAGAGTACAAATATGATCGCATACCTATATCTGAGGCAAATTTCAATAGTTTGTCAGTAGAAAAAATTAAGAGATATTTAGATAAAAGCGCTAAAAGAACAGCACGATTATTCCCAGAAAGTTTACCCTTAGAGAAGGTACTTAAAAATATTGGCGTATTAACAAATTTAAAAGGAAGAGAAGTTCCTACTTTAGCTGGGTGTTTAATTTTTGCTAAAGAATTCCCCCAAAGATTAGAAAGCTTATCTAGGGACTTTATTCAGTGTGTTAGGTTTGCTGATACATCTCCGTCATCGCCCGTTATTGATCAACAATACATCTTTGGTACATTAGATCAACAAATAGATGAAACCCAGAGATTTATTCTTAGAAATATAGCGCTTAAAGCAGATATTGTCGGAACTAAAAGAATTGAGAAATATGAGTATCCTGAAGATGCTTTACGCGAGATTTTAGCAAATGCGCTTATTCACAGAGATTATAAGGTTACTGGAACTTATATTCATGTTAATATTTTCGTTGATAGAATAGAAATTTCAAATCCCGGCACGCTTCCACCAGGAGTTACAATAGAAAATCTTAAAGATTCTCAATTCAGTAGAAATGAGATTGTGGCCAATATTTTGAGAGGATTAGACTACATGGAAGAATTTGGAAGAGGAATAGATTTAATTTATGCCAAGATGATTGATTGGGGATTAGTAGAACCATTATTTAAAAATAGATCTAATATGTTTAGGGTTACTTTGTTAGGTAAAAAGTTTAGAGAATTAAACGAAAGACAAATAAAAATCTGGCATTACTTACAAGATAATAATCAAATAACAGCAAGTATCGCACACGAACTTTTTCCAACTGTTTCTAGAGCTACTATTAACACTGATCTAAAAAAAATGGTCAAACTTGAGTTTATTAATGTGAAAGGACAATCTAACAATACGTATTATGAACAGAAATATTAAAACTATAAAGAATTAGAAGCAATTAGAAGAGTTACGTATTTATAGCATTATGACAGTATAAGTATAACTACAATTTTACTCAGTATGTTGGAAGAGATCGTAGAAGCCAGTTCGAAACTTTGTATTTCAAGCAAGTTACAGATCATGCATTTTGCCTAACTTTAGTAATTTAAGGGATGTTTTTTAATCTTCTTAAACGACTTTTATTTATTTTATCAACGCTTCTTTTTTTAGTTTTGTCCATTTTTTTACGTTGAACTCTCTTTTCATTGCCGAGTGTCTATTTGGATAATCTTCAAAGTAAACTAACGCAACTGGTTTTTTTGCCCGTGTATATTTTGCTCCTCTTGAGGAGGATGAATTATGTTCTTTTATTCTTTTTTCCAATTGAGAAGTCGTCCCACAATACAACGAATTATCCGAACATCTCACCATATAAAAAAAACACTCCACACTCTTTTTCATATTTTGCTAACGGTTCACAGAAAATGTCGGTCTTCAATGTGTTTAGCTCGGCATTCGGTCTCGCTTGTTCAGTCTCGGCGCCACCACCCACCGCGCCTCCGCTACTTTTTCCGGGCGCGATTTTTGCTCGGCTACCGCCGAGCATCTTAAAAACTAATCAAAAAGCTTTTTCCCCAAATTGAGAAAGTAAGATGTCCTTTGATCTCTTATATCAAGTTGCTTTCTTAATTTACTGATTCGGGCTGATAATTGATCTTCAAGTTGGTACATCCTTTTTTGGCACTCCAAACCGTGGGGACGTGATAACTGGAAAAATTCTCCCCGAATATATCTAAAAAATTCACAACAAACAACTAATTTTGGGTATACCTCTGCCAAATCCACTTCTTTAGACTCTGCCCTCTTTGATTCGTCATCAATCAGCTTGTATAAATACTCTGCAAGTTTACAATAATCCATATTTATTTCCTCCATTTTTTTATTTTACCAAATTTACTTGAAGTGGGTTACCATAACTGGAACTTCAGCCACTCCTAGTGCTTTAAGAGCGGCTGTTCTATGTCTGCCATCGCTCTCAACATAATATTTTCCATCAACTTCAATGAGTCTAATTGGTTCGTTTCTACCTGCGACACTGGCATTTCCAGATTGAAGTTCACGGGTTAATTCCAAGATTTTCGAAAGTCCTCTGCCTTCCGAAGTACTCACTGACCATGTTTCTATTCCAGTCCCACCGACCACCTGATCCAGCTTAACAATTTCTGTTGTTTCATCAGTTATTGACCTACCTATAGTGTCAGGCATTGGCTCAACCGGCAAAGAAGACAATCTCTCTTTCAGCTCGTCCTCAGTCGCTATTGGGTGCGTTACTTTGTCCTTAATTGTGTATTCAGTTGGTTTTTCTCTCTGTAAAATCCCATAATTCCGGCTTGCATCTTCGCGCCCATCCAGTACCCACTGCGACATTTGTGCAAAAATTGTTTGGTAGTTTCTGCCGTAAGGGTCATCTGTGAATCTTAAATCATCTTGTAACTTTTTCATTCTATTATCAAACTCTTCCTTCGGCACTTTGCTTGCTACCAATCGAGTAAATTCTGCAAGTTCTTTTTGTTGTTCCACCGAAGGTGTTTGACCACCTACTTCAATCCACTGTGGTAATGCTTCAGTAGCTCTATTGGCATGATCCGGCAAAAGTTCCAAGCCCATCCTTGTCAATTTTTCTACAATGACTTTTTCATCTTTCAAATTTGGTGCCTCCTGGATAATTCGTCTGACAAGTTGATGTCTGGTTGCATCTGGCAATGATGGAGCGAAAGTATTTATCGCATCCATGACATAACCTCTTTGTTTTCGATCCAGATCCCTCACAAATACTGAGTTACCTTGCCCACCACTAGTTTTTTCTGCGATTAGCAAACCAAAAGGAGTTTCGGTGGAAGTTTGTGCCAAATTTGTATCGTAAGTTTCCCCAGCAGCAATTGCACCGTAATCATTTTCAGCCAAGAAACCTACGTATTGCACTGTACTCCATGGGTGTGAATTATCGGAATCTATGGACTCAGCCTTCTTTTGAAATTTGCCAATGGCAAAATAATCTCGTGCATCAATCTGAGTAACTCCACCAGTTTCAATTTTTTTGTTTGGGTCTGCAACAAACGGTTTTGGAGTGGCTTCTACTACTTTTATTGGTACTTCTCCAGTTTCGCTCATACCTAAATTGTACCAAAAAGGCAATGTTGTTGCATAGATCTAAGTTCAATATCGAATCCGAACGATTTGGGATAAAATGTTCGGATTATGAAACATAACAAATTAAGCGCGAAAGAACGTGATAAAATTGCTCTTTTAATTGCGTTTTTCTTTTTGTCGATTTTAGCGACTTTTACGAGCCGACAGTTTAGGAGGCGCGGCGGAGGCGGG
>C687J35174_10011088_pt1 | contig 11124 bp, 7 predicted proteins | sample RifCSPhighO2_01_FD_35174 | JGI IMG/M metagenome (IMG submission 35174) | reverse complement strand
GCGCGCTCCCACTGGGCAATAATCTGTCGCAGATAGAGCGCGGCGTAGAGGTAAGAGTAGTAGTGGTCATCCTCATTGGCGATGCGGACAAAGCGCTCGGCGCCGGCATTCTCTGTGCTGAAATCCAAGAGGTGCTCATATTGGGCCCCAGGGTAGAAGGGGGAAACGGGATTTTTGAGGTGCACTTCAACGGCGCGCGCCGTATCGGGCTTAAAGCCCATGACTCCCCAGCTGAACTGGGTCTGGTTGCCGAGCACCTGCAGGGGGCCAAAAAATGATTTAAATAACTCACGCTCACTGGTGTAGAGGCGCAGCTGCTCGGGCACGAGCGTTGCAACGATAATCCGCGCAGAGACGTCAGTAATAGCAGAAGCACGGTTAATAAGTTCAGAATCCTTGATGATGGCGCTTTCTAAAGCCGCCCACTCGGGACCCTGCGCCCACGGGAATACTGCCCGTTCTGTGAGTACAGTGCGGGTGGTGGCAGAGGGGAGTTCTGCTACGCCGGCGACATTAGTCCATCCGTATTTAACGCCTATAAATCCTGCAGTGAGGAGCAGCCCGATGAGCGCAAAGATAAGCACCATACCCTGCGCGAGCCAGCTGAAGTAGAGCTTCATGCGCGGCTATTGTAGCAAAAAGGGGGAAGTGCTACAATTGGATTGAGCATGTTATCGTGCTCGTGTTAGCAGCGCTAACGCATATACCTATGAAAAAAAGAATCATAATGCTCTCTGCCTTGCTCGTACTTGGGCTGGTGCCTGCGCTTGCCTCTGCGCAGGAGAGCAATGAGTCGGCATGTAAGACTATTATCCGCATCGTGCGAGCATTCCCGCAGTTTAACCTTACGGTGCCTGCACAGTGCAAGCAGTGGGAGGATACCGCGACAAGAAGGCAGTGTACGGAACTCAAGGCCAATCTGCGTATCGGTGACCGGGGAGAGCGCGTGCGCATCCTGCACCAGATGCTCGTACAGGCGGGCTATGGACCTTTCGCACATGACGAGTTTGACGAAGCAACGGCCGCGGCTGTGGTGGGCTTCCAGGAGCAGTACCGTTCTGAAATCCTTGTTCCCAACGGCCTTGCCCGCGGGACGGGCTTTGTGGGCGTCTCCACACGGGCAAAGTTACACGCGCTTTTTGGTTGCGTGACAGTTCCACCTGACACTTCGGCAATCTCATTGCGTGTTATTTCCGCGCCAAGCTCATTGAAGATAGATGAATTGGGGATTTGGAAGCTTGAAGCAAGGCCTCCGGGTAACGCGGACTTTAGTATTTCAGTTGCCTGGGGGGATGAAGTAGCAATGCCTACTTCGGCACCTGCTTTTTCCGAAACCGAAAAGGGCGTTCTCAACACGGCCTCCTTTCCCCATCGCTATGCAACAGCGGGCAACTACCTGATCACTTTCCGCCTCACCTCAAGCAACCAAACCCGCATCATCACCCGCCGCGTGCGAGTAGAAGCGGATGACGACGACGAGGACCAGATTACCGTTATTTCTCCCAACGGTGGCGAGACCTGGCGTGTTGGAGAAACGAGGACAATTTCCTGGCGGGCGACAGAAGAGGGGCAAGTGACGCTGTGGATGCAAAAGGGGAGCTCTTGCCCAGTTTCCAGAAGTGATGGGATAGTATGCACTATGCCTGTACCAGCCCCATTGCAAATTGCACGGCTGAATTCGCATGAAGGAGTCAATTCCTATAATTGGCGCATTCGTACCCAATATGGTACGAGTGAGAGAGAAACAATCGGGCAATATAATCTTACAAGCGGGGAATATTGGATGCGTATTTGCTCAACGGGGAATGCGCACTGTGATTTGAGTGATGACACCTTCACTCTCACTGTACTCCCCTCTGCAAACCGCGGGCCGGTTATCCAGCGCGTGTCGGGGCCGTCCAGCCTTGCCATTGATGCCACAGGCACCTGGTCAATACTTGCCTATGACCCAGACGGCGATAACTTAAGCTACACTATCCGCTGGGGAGACGAGACAAGCGCAGATACAGCCGTATCTGCCGCGAGCAGTATCTCGTTGATTGCAAACCAGCAGACGACCTTCACCAATCGCTATGCCGCAACCGGCACCTATATTGTTATCATTACGGCAAATGATCCAAGCGGCGCAAGCGCGCAGACTTCCCTCTCGGTGATGGTGCGGTAACGCCCGCTAGTGGTACAATACAGTCACCATTATCAGCGTTACCAGTAACCAATGTATATTATGATGAGTATAAAAATATATCCTGCCGCAATTGCTGGGCTTGCTTCGCTTGCGCTTATTGCCGTAGCATTCCTCCTTTCTCCTCTTGCGCACGCCGCGCTTACGCCAACAGTAGGCTGTATTGAGTTTGGAGATACAGGGGCCGATGTCTACCGCGTAGGGTCTGTGTTTGAGACAGTATCAAAGTCATCGGGATTGCAGATAAACTATATAAGCAACGACGTCTGCCTTGACGCAAACCGCTTGCGCGAATATTACTGCTACACCTACACCGCCGCAGACCGCAAGCCCTATGGCTATGTAACGGGCAATATGTCGGTACGGAATGTGGAGGTGAGTTGCAAGAACGGTTGTTACAATGGGGCGTGCAAGGCCGAAACTACACCCACACCCACACCCACACCTACTCCAACTCCAGTACCTACTCCTGTTCCTACACCAACGCCTACCCCTACTCCAGACCCGACTCCTACCCCCACGCCGGTACCTACTCCTACTGTCGTCAATCAAGCTCCGGTAGTATCGGTGGTCGGCGATGTGCGCGTTACGTTTCCTAACCAAGCTTATTTGCAAGGTTCGGTACGCGATGACGGACTTCCTATTGGCAGTCGGCTGAACTTTGTCTGGATGCAAGTCACCTGGCCCGGCCCCGGCGGGGTGACGAGCGTGCCCGGCAGTGTGAGCTTTAGCAATCAAACTTCCGCAAGCACTAGCGTCGCGTTCTCTGCGCCGGGGACCTATGCGCTACGCCTCTCTGCGGATGATGGAGCTCGCGCCTCGTGGGATCAAACTATGGTGGTGGTTGACTCAAGAGGCGCGATCGAGTGTGAAAAAAACACCTGTCTTGACGCAGGTATTCGATGTGTTGGAGAAGGGCAAGATGTGCGCCGAATTATTGGAGGTAAAAATACGGTACGCGTCTGTGCCCCAAACGGAACCGTGTTATACAAACGAGGAGCAGGGGGCGCCTGCACTAAAAACTATATGTGTGAAAGCGGAAGCTGTAGATCTGGCAGGTGCGATTCCCTTTTGTACATACAGTACCAGCGGATGATTAGGGGTGGTTCTTCCTCCTTCACTCCTTCCACGCAATNTGGCGCTGTCGGTACGGTACTGCANCGACTCATCAACCTCATCAGAGGCAACTAAGGTTCTCGTNTTGGCGTTACCATAGAAGCGGACNGACCTGCTCGTTCGGCAGGCGGGCCCACCAGAGTTATGCACATCTTGGTGGGCTTTGTTCGTCTCTGNGGATTGAGTACAATAGATGAACAGTATTACTATTTTTAATTTTTTATGNNGAAAATCAGCAAAAAAAGTGCAAAAATGANTGTAAAATCNGCAAAAACTGTAAAAAAAGAGCAGAAGAGTATATTCCCGAGTCAGGTGAGGAAGCGCAACGGCACCATTGTTGATTTTGATATTTCGCGCATAGAGGCGGCAATAGGGAAGGCAATGCGAGCGGCGGGCGAGTATGCGGAAGGCGCGCCGGAGGGCGTGGCGGCCGCGGTTGCCGCGGCGCTGGTGAGCGGCCATGCGGGAGAAAAATCCCACATCCCGAGCGTGGAGGAAACACAGGACCTGGTGGAACGGGAACTCATGCTCCAGGACCATGTTGCTACCGCCAAAGCTTACATCCTCTACCGCGAGCGCCGCGCTGAAGTCCGCCGTGAGAAGGGGGAGATACCGGAAAAGGTCCGCGACCTGGTCGCCGGGAGTAAGAAGTACTTCAAAAATCCTCTGGGCGAGTTCATCTACTACCGCACCTACTCGCGCTGGATTGACGATGAAGGGCGGCGCGAGACCTGGGTGGAGACGGTAGACCGCTACATTAATTTTATGCGCGAGAACCTAGGGAAGCGCCTCTCCGACAAGGAGTACTCCGAGGTACGGCAGGCAATCCTCTCACACGAGGCAATGCCATCTATGCGGCTCCTGCAATTTGCAGGGAAAGCGGCGCGCACAACTAATGTCTGTGCCTACAACTGCTCCTTTATCGCGCCGACTAAGCTGGAGGACTTTGCCGAGATTATGTATATCTCCATGTGCGGCACGGGGGCAGGATTCTCGGTAGAAAGCCAGTACATCCAGCAGCTCCCGGTGATTAAGCGCCAGAGCGGGAAGCTCCGCCACGTGCATGTGATTGATGACAGCAAGGAGGGATGGTGCGATGCGCTCACCCTTGGGCTCAAGACTTGGTATGCTGGCGAGGATGTCCAGTTTGATTACTCACGCCTGCGCCCTGCAGGCGCCCGTCTCAAGACAATGGGCGGAAAATCTTCTGGCCCAGACCCTCTGCGTGAATTGCTCACTTTTGCCCGCGCGACAGTCTTAAAGCGGCAGGGGCGGCGTCTCACCAATCTTGATGCGCACGATATTATCTGCAAGATCGGTGAAATTGTGGTTGCTGGTGGCGTGCGGCGCTCCGCGCTCATTTCACTCTCCGACCTGGACGATGTAGAGATGCGCGACGCAAAAAAGGGCCAGTTCTACATCACCGAGCCCCAGCGTAGCCTTGCCAACAACTCCGCCGTCTATAACGAGAAGCCCGGAGCTGAAGAGTTCATGCGCGAGTGGCTTGCGCTCATGGAGAGTCACTCGGGGGAACGCGGTATCTTCAACCGCGGCGGTCTGCGGGAGACCTTCCCCGAGCGTCGCACAAAGATGCTGGAAGAGCGGATAGATACGATTGGCACCAACCCCTGCGGCGAAATCCTCCTCCAGCCCAAGCAATTTTGCAACCTCTCCGAGATTGTGGCGCGAGCGGAAGACACGCCGGGGAGTTTAATGCGCAAAATGAAGATCGCCACTCTCCTCGGCACCTACCAGTCAACGCTTACCAATTTTCCGTATCTCTCCAGGGAGTGGAAGGAACACTGTGAGGAGGAGCGACTCCTCGGCGTCTCTATAACCGGCCAGTGGGATTCTCCCGCCGTGCGCAAACCGGAGATGCTTAAAAAGTTGCGTGATGCGGCTGTGGTCTACAACCGCGAGTACGCAAAGCGCTTTACTGTAAGTCCTTCAACNTGCATCACCTGCACCAAGCCCTCGGGGACGCTCTCGCAGATGGTGGACTGCGCCTCTGGCATGCACCCGCGCCACGCTCCCTACTACATCCGTCGTGTGCGTATCGCCTCCACAGACGCGCTCTTCCAAATGCTCCGCGATCAGGGCGTGCCCTACCATCCGGAGGTGGGGCAGAACATGGAGACAGCAACGACCTTTGTGATTGACTTCCCGGTAAAGGCGCCGGATGCGGCGATATTCCGCGATCAGGTGCCGGCGCTTGAGCTCTTGGAGTACTGGAAGGACGTGAAAGAGAATTATACCGAGCACAATCCTTCAGTTACCATTTCGGTGGGAGATGACGAGTGGCTCAAAACGGGCAATTGGGTCTACGAGAACTGGAAGATTGTCGGTGGGCTCTCCTTCCTCCCGCGCAGTAACCACGTCTATAAATTGGCGCCGTACGAAGAGATTGACGAAAAAGCCTACCATGAGCTCTTGGAGCGCTTTGCGCACGTTGATTTCTCAAAGATTGTGACCTATGAGCGCGAGGATGGTACGGAAAATAAACGCGAACTTGCCTGCGCTAGCGGTACCTGCGAGGTGGAGCCCGTGGGCGATATTGCAGAAGAGTAGTGTTGTGGTATAATATACATTAGCTCTGCACCAGGTAGTTGCTCCGACGTAAAGTCGGGGAGGAAAGTCCGAACACTCCCTCTATCAGCCTCTAGGCAGGTAGAGGAGCACGGTAATGGGTAACGCCCATCTGTCAGTGCGAAGCACTGACCGCGGAATATCGCAGACTTGACGCAGACAGTCGCTGAAAGAATTCGTATGAATTTTTTCCGCATCGTTCTGCGTTCGTTCAGCGTATTTCTGCGGCCGCTGCTTCGCAGTGGCAAGAGGTGCGAACAGAGACGCCCATGAACCAGAGCAAAGCTCGGTTCGGGGCTGCCCGGAACTGATTTACAATCTAGTTCTGGGCGCCCGATTCGAAAGTTTCTGGGTATCCCTCCGGGATAAGGCTTACTGGTAACAGTAAGATTGAAACGGCTAAATCCTTACTCGAGTGCAAGGCCGTGTCCCGACTTCACGTCGGGAAGAGCCGCTTGAGCCTGGCGGTAACGTCAGGCCTAGATACATAACTATCCAAGACAGAATTCGGCTTATCGGTGCAGAGCAAAAAAATTAAAGAATCCGCCTTACCGGCGGATTCTTTAATGTGCTACAGCGAGAGTTTATATTTCCTGAAACTTTTTTTCGTAAGACCCGATGTTTCCGCAAAACGTTCAAGTTCACCGATATCGTAGTAACGGTAACTGTTATTCGCATCCCGACGTGCGCGCAATTTTCCCGTTCGGTCCCAGTTGCGCAGTGTTGCGGGGGAAACACCAAGTATCTCTGAAGCAACCGAAATGGTGATCCCTGCGCCCCTTGTATCTTTATGCATAATTTGGTTTGACTATTATACCAGCGGGACTTAGAATGGGAAGCACCCATGGATTCACATGAGCACGAGCGGTTGACGGTAAAATCTTCAGAGGGGGTAGCGGCGAGCGTACTCCTTATTCTCGCGTTTATCACTCCCATTCTGTTCCTGCCAGGAACAGTACTGCCGTTTGAGATCGTTAAACGCTTTTTTGTGGGCATCGCTGTTGCTCTCGCACTCGTTTTCTGGCTTGTCTCACGCTTAAGCAAGTCACGGGTCTCTATCCCCAAGAGCTACGTATTTCTGGGCCTCGGAGGTCTTACCCTGGCAAACGCTCTCTCGGCGTTCTTTGTAGAATCGCTACAACCCATGTTCTGCAGAGTAGGCGGTAACTGCATCCCCGGCCTGTGGGCGGCAATGCGAGCGCATAGTTTTGTAGGGCTCGGGTATGAGCTTAATACACCCCTGTGGCTTGCCATCCTTAGCGTGCTCCTCTTCCTTGCTGGCGCGCTCATGAGCGACCGCAAGCGCGTGTTTTACATGTACCTGTCCATTTTTGGGTCGGCGGCGCTTGTGGTGGTCTATACCATCTTCCGCATTTTCCCGGCCCGATGGCTTGTTCAGTACGGGTGGTACCAGAATCTCCCCGTAAGCTTGGTGGGTAAGTGGAATGAACTGGGAATTTTCTTTGGGCTCACGGTTCTCGGCATTGTGGTGATGATTGATCTCCTGCGCGATGTGCGGGCGAGCGGGCTGATGCGCTTTGGCATGTATCTTCTCTTTGGACTTTCCATGCTCGGGCTTATGTTCATTAACTTCTACCCCGTGTGGGTGGCGCTCGCGCTCTTTTCAATCGTCATTTACGTGTACGCGCTTACCGCTGACCGAAGCGCCGCAGGCGATGAGGCCAAAGAACATAAAGTCTTCCGTCCGTCGCTCCTGGTAGTGATAGTCGCGGTACTCTTTGTATTCGGCGGGAGCCCGCAGCAGTTCATTGGCGCAATCAGCGCCCGAGTAAACAATTATTTCGGGATTCCTCAAGTTTTTTCTCTGGAACCCCGTCCCGGATTTTCCGATACCATACAAGTCGCTGAACAGGTTCTTGGCAAGGAACCTGTGCTTGGCGTAGGGCCCAATAATTTTGACAGCGCATGGGCTCGGTACAAGCCGGCGTCGTTCAATCAGTCTCTTGCATGGAACGTGGACTTTGAGAACGGTAACGGTTATCTCCCCAGCTTCGCGGTAACCGCAGGTGTCTTAGGACTGATTTTTGTACTCATTTTTATTGCCGCAGTGCTTATTGAGGGGTGGCGCACCATGAGCAAGGTCCTGCGTGACCGGATGGCCAATCCGCTTGCGGCAATATCCTTTTTCGTCACCCTCTATTTGTGGATATTTGCCGTCATGTATACGCCGAACATTACCCTGCTGACGCTTGCCGTGCTCTCTCTGGGCACCATGATTGCGCTCTCGGTGCGTTCCGGCGCACTTGCCGAGCTTTCTCTGCACTTTGGGGCGACGCCGCGCATCACTTTTATAAGCACCCTGGTAATCATTGTGCTTATTGTTGTATCTGTGGGAGGAGGATACCTTCTCTTGGGCAGAACATGGGCGACGACGCTCTTCTTTAGAGGATTGGCAAGGGCAAATATAAACGGCGATCTGGACGCGGCTGAAACGTACATTACACAAGCAGCGGGTCTCGGGATGCGCGACCAGTATCTCCGTGCGCTCACCAACATAAGTATTTTGCGCATTAGCCGCATTGTCAGCCAGCAGGGCGTCCCAGAGCAGACGTTGCGGTCGCAGTTCCTCCAGCAGGTAGATAACGCAACCAAGTACGCACGGATGGCGTACGAGATACGTCCGCACTACTACCAAAATGTTGCGGGACTCGCGAGTGTGTTTGAAGTCCTCTCCGTATTTAAAGTTCCTGGCGCAAAAGAAGAAGCGGAAAAGCGCTATGCCGAGGTAAGCGCCGCTAATCCGGAGAGCCCTCTCGTCCCCTATCTTACCGCGCGCATGTACGCTTCACTGGGCAATACCGCTCAAGCGCAGAAGTCTCTGGAGACTGTGCTTGCCAAGAAGCCTGATTATCCCGAGGCGATACTTTTTTATTCGCAGATTGAAGCCAGCCGAGGCAATATCCGCAATGCTGCGCTCATCGCTGAACGGGCGCTTGTCTTCGCGCCCAATGATCTCGGGGTGCTCTTCCAAGCAGGATACCTTAAGTACCAGGATAAGGCCTATGAAGAAGCGCGCATTATTTTAGAGCGCGCTCGTGCACTTGCACCGAACTATTCCAATGCGAAATACTTTTTAGGGCTCACCTATGACGAACTTGGTGAGCGCGATGAAGCGATACAGGAATTTATTCAGATTGGCGAGCTTAACCCGGACAATGAGGCAGTAAAACAGATTCTCGCCAACCTTCGCGCTGGCTTGCCCGCTCTCGCTGGTATCCGCTAAATCGTGGTAAGCGCATTTTTACGCCTGCTACAGCGAGAGTGGAGCGGACTGCATCAAGCCGCCCTTCTTCTTGCGGGAGCGTCTCTCTTGTCGCAATTTCTTGGACTCCTGCGCGACCGATTGCTCGCCGGAACCTTTGGCGCGGGGCGCGAGCTTGATATTTACTACGCCGCCTTTCGCATCCCTGACCTTCTCTACGTGACGGTTGCCTCCTTTGTTTCGGTAACCGTGCTCATTCCTGTACTCACTCGCTATCGTGGGCGCGGTAGCCGCGAGGAGGAGGGGAACTTTCTTTCCCGCGCGGGGACCGTATTTGCCTCTGCCTGCGCGGGGGTATCGCTCATCCTGTTCGCCATTATGCCGACACTTGCCGCTTTTGTTGCGCCTGGTTTTGATGCGATTGCACTGAAGGAGCTTATTTTCCTCGCACGGCTCATGCTCCTCTCGCCGCTCCTCCTGGGCCTCTCCGGTGTGCTGGGAAGTGTTACCCAGCTTGAAAAGCGCTTTGTCCTCTACGCGCTTGCGCCCGTGCTCTACAATATGGGGATCATCGGGGGACTCCTCTTTCTCTTTCCAATCTTTGGGCTCCCCGGTCTTGCGCTTGGCGTGGTGTTCGGAGCGGTACTGCATCTCTCCATCCAATTTCCCGCAGTCCGGCTCGCGGGATATTCTTTCAAAGTTTCACTCCCGCGGGGAGGGGAGTGGTCTGAATTGCGCCACGTCATTGCCCTGTCTATTCCGCGGACTATCACTCTTGCCGCGCACCAGCTCTCGCTGACGGGGCTTTTTGCGCTCGCCTCACTCCTCAACGTCGGCTCTATTGCCATCTTCACGTTTGCGTGGAATCTGCAGTCGGTTCCCCTGGCATTGCTTGGCGTGAGCTACTCTGTGGCAGCGTTCCCCACGCTCTCTGAATTGCACGCACGGGGGCAGCGCGAGCAATTTGTAGGGTACATGCGCGAGGCGGCGCGGCATCTCATTTTCTGGTCCCTGCCCATTTCCGCACTCGTTATTGTCCTGCGTGCGCACATTGTGCGCGTTATCCTTGGGAGTGGCTCCTTTGACTGGATTGCCACGCGGCTTACCGCTGCAGCGCTCGCGCTTCTCTGCATTTCGCTGGTGGCGCAGAACCTCGTTCTTTTATTTGTGCGCGGTTACTACGCCTGCGAAAAACGCGTGTGCCGCTCGTCGTCAATACGCTCTCCTCGCTCGGCATTATTGCACTCGCACCGCTACTCGTTTTTCTCTTTACTCGCCTGCCTCTCTTCGCGCAGACTATGGAACGCCTCCTGCGCGTGGAGGGTCTGCCTGGCACCTCGGCGCTCATGATACCGCTCGCTTTTACCATCGGACTCATCATTAACGTGGTGATTATCTGGCGCCTGTTTGAACGCGATTACGGGAAGTTTCTTTCAACGATTTATGATACGCTCTACCAATCGCTTGCTGCCGCGCTTCTCATCGGCACTACCGCGTACTATACGCTGATTGCCGTTGCCGGGTTCTTTAATACAGGGACTTTTCTGGGTATTGCGCTCCAGGGACTCTTGGCGGCGCTCTTTGGAATTGCCGCCGGGGTGATACTCCTCATTGTTTTTGACAGCCGTGAGCTTTCCGAGCTTATGGCGGCGCTTAAGAAGAAAGCTCCCCGCCGCAAGCTCGTGCTCCCCGAACCGGAAGGATTATAGTAGACTACACGGATGTTGTCCCGAATACGCAATTTCAGCATTATTGCCCATATTGACCACGGCAAATCCACACTTGCCGACCGTATGCTTGAGCTCACGGGGACGGTGGAGAAGCGCAAAATGCACGACCAGGTCTTGGACCGGATGGAGCTGGAACAGGAACGCGGCATTACGATTAAAATGCAACCTGTTCGAATGCTCTATCGCGAACACATCCTCAACTTGATTGATACGCCAGGACACATAGATTTTTCCTATGAGGTCTCGCGGGCGCTTACGGCCGTTGAAGGCGTGATCTTGGTCGTAGA
>C687J35174_10011086_pt1 | contig 11126 bp, 12 predicted proteins | sample RifCSPhighO2_01_FD_35174 | JGI IMG/M metagenome (IMG submission 35174) | reverse complement strand
CAAAAATATAGTTTATGTCTCCTTTGGAAAGAGACTTAACGATGTCATTGTAAGCTGTCTGCATGCCCTCCCAGCCATAAAAGACTTCGATGTCCACCTCTTCCTTTGTTTTCTGGTGCTTGGCCAACAGTATGGGAAGAAGCTGATCCACTAAGGTTCTTTCTTGGTTTAACTCCGCTTCTTTTTGATCGAGAAAATCCGTTAAACGAGCTGGATCTGCGGCGCTGAAGTGCAATACTCCCTGCTTTTTTACGGTTGAAACAATGCCTTTTTCCATGAGGCGATTGACAACATCGTATATTTTAGAGGGAGAGATGCCTGATTTTTTGGCGAGCTCCGTGCGCGTGGTTTCTCCGAGTTCCAATAACGCAGCGTAGATCTGCGTCTCCCCTTGCGTAAACCCTATTTTTTTAAGCTCATTAATGTCCATAATTGTCCCCTAAAGGGACACTCTTATTTATATATTCGTAGTTCTATATGAGTAGTAACAAATATGAGCCCACCATGAAAAACATTCGACAAACCCTATTTTGCTTGATTCTACTAACCAGCATTTTGACTGTTTCCTGTACTTCTCAACCGAGCGATCAATCCCCAAAAATTGGCGGACTCTTTGCTTTGACTGGTTATGCCGCCTGGGTGGGAGAAGCGAGCCGAGATGGCTTTATTATGGCCATGGAAGACGCCGACATCCAGCCCCCCTATATTATACAAGACTTTCAATCGGACTTGAAAACTGTGGCTGCTGCTGCGCAAAAGCTCATTGATACTGATCATGTATCCGTGATTATTGGCCCTGAATGGGCTGAATTTGGCGAAGTCATCTTTCCCATTTCGCTACAACAAAAAACATTATTCATTTCGCCTTGGATGACCTTTGGATATGATGCTGAAAAGCTTAAATACTATCTTAGTGCTACACCCAATGAACGCGTCCAGCTTCACCCCCTTGTACAGTACATGAAAAAACAAGGAGCCCATAAGATTGTACTCGTCTATTCCAACAACGCCTGGTCATTTGGAAACATTCAAATTATAAAAGATGAACTGAATCAAGCAGGAATTCAAGTGCTTGAAGAATTTAAAATCAATGATGAAGATAAAGACTTTCGAACAGAGATTTTACGAATCCAACAACTCAAACCAGATGCCATTTACACAGCCATTGCTACTGATGATGGCCAAGGAACCTTCAACAAACAACTATTCGAATTAGGGCTCTCTTATCCCATGTATCTTCCCTATGCCCGAGGCGGTAGTCATGTCTTCCTCGAACAATACGGACAGTACGCAAAAGGAGTGGTGTTTCCAGCTCCCAAACCCTACAAAAATATGGAAGCATTTGCTCGAAAATATGAAGAACGATTCGGGAAGAAACCCAGTGCGATTAGCGCTGCTACAACCTATGATATGACCACTCTAGCCCTTCAGGCCATTCAGAAAGGGGCGAGCACCTCTGAAGAGATTCGAGACTACTTGCTCTCAATCAAAAACTATGAAGGCTATTCGAACACCATCACTTTCGAAGAAGGCCATGTAGCCTCCGAAGAGGTCGTAATTAAACAGATTCACGGCAAAAACCCTTCCATTCTTTCGGAATAACTCCGGAAATGCCTACCAAGCCTTTTTTAAGAAGTTTCTTCCCCTATTACCTTATGCTCAACGAAAGCTTTAAATATAGACTATTATTATATAATTATATGGTTACCACCATCCAAGTTCATGAGCGAACCCTGGCCATCCTGAAGAAGATCCGAGAGGAAACGCAAAGCGCTTCCTACGATGAAGCCATCAACAAATTAGCTGGACAGAAAAGCCAGAAGGAATCCTTAGCCGGCTATTTAGGAAAAAAACCCTTAAAATGGATCCTAAAAGACCTACGAGACAAACATGACCGATACTAAACTCCTAGACTCTTCTATCTGGCTAGCTTACCTCTTCAATGGAAACCATAAAGATATTATTGACTCTGGCGAAATTCACCTTTTATCTTCTCTTTCTCTTTTTGAAATTAAAAAGAAATTAACTAAAAACTCTTTCCACCCTACTAAAATATCTAGAAGCATTGATTTTGTAAAAAAACACAGCCTTATCCTTCCAGTAACGGGCGAGATAGCAGAACACTCTGTTGAACAAGCTGTCGAGCACGACCTCCCCCTAGCAGATGCCATCATTTATACAACTGCTCTTCTCCAAGAGGCTATGCTTATTACGTTAGATTATGACTTCAAAGGACTGAAGAATATTCTAATCCCTTCCGAATAGATCACACCAACAACGCTACGCGTTGAGCTCGCAAGGCAAGCCTGCTCACAACAACTGCAAGACATCAACCATCCTCGATGAATAACCCCACTCATTGTCGTACCAGGCAACGATCTTTATGAGGTCGCCGTCCACTTCGGTCAAGAGCGAGTCAAAAATGGAAGAATGTGGGTTGCCGATAATATCTACACTTACAATGGGGTCTTCGCAATACTGAATGATCCCTTTCAGATGATGCTCGGAGACATTCTTGAACAAGTTGTTGACCTCATCCCGATTGGTTTGCTTTTCCACCTCCGCAATGAAGTAGATCACACTGCCATCAATGACTGGAACGCGCATAGCCATGGTATGCAGTTTACCATGCAACTCTGGAATCACTTCGCCCGTAGCTAGGTCGGAACCGGAAGTTGTCGGAACAATAGAGACACTTGCGGCGCGGCCTCTGCGAAGATCCTTATGAGGAGTATCTTGAATCACTTGGTCTGCCGTGTACGCGTGAGCCGTCACCATGTAACCCCGACGGATCTTGAAATTATCATTCAATACTTTCACAATGGGAGCGAAACAATTGGTGGTGCAGGATTCATTGCTCACGATGTGATGCTTGCTTTTATCATATTGATGCTCATTCACTCCTTTCAGGATGGCAAAGTCTGGATTCTTAGCTGGAGCGCTGATCAACACTTTCTTTGCACCGGCCTTGAGGTGTTTACTCGCACTGCCCCGGTCTGTAAAACGCCCTGTGCACTCTATGACTACATCAATTCCCAAGGCCTTCCACGGAAGTTTTTCAGGATCTTTCTCTGCGAACACCTTCACAGAATTGTTTCCTATGATCAGGCTATCTGGCGTAGAAGAAACCTTCAAGTCCTCTACTTTTCCATGCACTGAATCGTACTTGAATAGATGGGCTAAGGTTTTTGTGTCTGTCAAGTCGTTGATGGCCACGAGCTCGACTGGAGCTTTCTGGGCCAAGGCAACACGGTACACCATTCTACCAATACGGCCAAAGCCATTGATTGCGATGCGAACCATGCTCTTTTTCTCGACTCCGGCTTTAAAAACGTTTATTACTATTTAAGAATAGGGAAAGCATTATGTACTCAAGAGAAGACTATATAAACCTCCAAGGTGAACTACTTGTATGAAACTTCCTAACAACTACCTTACTTTCTTTCTATACCCTCTCCTATTCGGTCTGGTATCGTTTCTTCTGTTTTGGTTTGTCATACAACCCCAGATACCTGTTGAATTCAAAAGCCACGAAAGCCTGATTAACACGTATGCCCTCAATATGTTCGTCGGATGGCTCTTCTTTAGTGCTTTCTTACTGATGAGAGCTGATGAAGAATGGAAGAAAACAGATTCAGCTATACGCTCAAAGAACTTTGAAAAATTCAAATTGGAAGCTCCTAAAATGGTAGCCTTGTCCGTACGCATTACTCATGCTATTATCGGTCTTCTTTCCATTACGTCTTTCTACCTCTTCTATTATGTCCATATTGCACTTGCCTTCGTCCTTGTCTTTGGAACCACTTTTGTCATTGCCATCACAACCCAAACACTTTGGGATTTAGACGATCCTCTCGATGGACTGATTCAAGTTGAAAATGTGCCTGCAAGCTGGAGAAAAGCAGTAAAAGGAAAATAAAAAGATTATTCTGGGATGGTTAAGGGATTCTTTGTTTTTCCTTCCACCTTCAATGCCAAGGAAGCTCCTAGTTGATTAATACACGCTTTTACCAGACCCAAAAAAAATTCATCTGGCTGATCCATCCTCGACGTAAGTTCGGGGTGGAACTGACCACCAATAAAGAAGGGATGACTTGGCAACTCCATCACTTGCATGATGGAATGATCGGGCGTATAGCCGGAAAAGACCACACCCTTTTCTTCCAACACGGAAATGAACTGCGGATTTACTTCATATCGGTGCCGGAAACGACGCACGATCTCCGAAGCACTCAATAATTGATGAGCAAGACTCCCCTGTTTTATATGTACCTTGTAACCTCCCAGACGCATCGAAGCCCCCTTGTACTGCACATGCAATTGTTCTGGCAAAAGATCGACAACCGGATACTTTGTTTCTGGATCGGCCTCGGTTGAATTGGCCTTTTCCATTCCACATACATTGCGAGCAAACTCCACCACGGCGAGCTGCATCCCATAACAAATCCCTAAAAACGGAATCTGGTTTTCTCGGCAATACTGAATGACCTTGATCTTACCTTCCACGCCCCGACTGCCAAAACCTCCTGGCACAATGACTCCATCTACCCCCTCCATGAAAGTCTCCATATTTTCATCCTTACTTGTCTCCAACCACTTCATCTTCACCTTAACTCCTTCCACACGACCCCCATGCTGCAAGGCATGTGAAATGCTTACATATGAATCATGAAGCTTCGTGTATTTGCCGCAAATGCCGATCGTGATCTCTTTATCCTTTCGGAGAGTGGTTTTCTTTTGATCCTCTTCTGGAACTGCTAGACCTAAACGTTTACATAAAATATCCAAGACGCCCTGCTTGCGATACAAAGAAGGGACTTCGTATAAGTCCTCTACGTCCTCTCCGCTGATTACCGCTTCTGGGAGAACATCACAAAACGTTGATATTTTTTCTCGAATTTTATCGTCAAGCGGCTCTTCACATCTTGCGACGATCAAGTCTGGCTGAATGCCTCGTTCGCGAAGCAGCGTTACGGATTGCTGCGTTGGCTTTGATTTCTGCTCGTTCACATTTTTAGGAACGGGCACATAGGTTAGGTGAACATAGGCTACGTTTTCTCGGCCGACTTCTCGCTTCAATTGACGAGCGGCTTCGAGATGCAGGTGGGTTTCGATGTCTCCCACCGTGCCTCCGATTTCGATCATCATAATCTCTGCTTTTTCTTCCTCAGCAATCTGAAACCACTTGTTTTTTATGACATCTGTCACGTGTGGGATCATTTGAACGGTTTTGCCTAAGTAGTCTCCACGGCGTTCTTTCTCTCGCACTTCCTGGTACACCTTGCCCATGGTGATGTTCCAATGCGCCTTGCAATTGATGTTCAAGAAACGCTCATAATGACCAAAATCCATGTCGGCTTCTTCCTTGTCGTCTAACACAAAAACTTCCCCATGCTCGATTGGATTCATCGTGCCCGGATCGACGTTCAAGTAGCCTTCGCACTTTACTGGAATGACATGATAAGATTTTGAGAACAGATTGCCGATGCTGGCCGTTGTGATGCCCTTGCCCAAACCCGAGAGAACCCCACCCGTCACGACGATGAATTTTGTTTTGGCAGGTTTCACGACGTAGTTTTTTAACCCGATTAAAACTTATAAAGATTGTTGTTACTCAATATAGAGATTCATTGCATAGAAAACATTCCTTAACTTTATAAAAAATACCACAATCCCTTCTGAATGAAGCCTCGACAGCCGAATGAAACCCACCTGGATCAGGTTCTTGAGCGGATCAGAAGGGTTTACCATCAAATGCCCGAACCTGAGCAAGATCGAACCCTATCAAGATTAGAACAAATTGCAGCTACTAAAATTTCCACTAGCTCTGCACCCGATCATTCTTCCTCAAATGACTATGCTTTTAGGCTTACAGAACACATGGAAAGAACAGGATTATCTCCTCAAGAAATTGCTCGAAACACCCACTTAGGTCTTAGAACGGTGCAACGAGTTGCCCAAGGCAGATGCAACCCCCATCTAAGAACCCGATTGGCTCTTGACCAGTATTTAACTCAGCACTCACGCCCACAATCTTTATATAAGTCAGGCAGTTAGGGCGACCTATGTTTACCTTTATGGAGATTATTGATGCTGCGATCATGTCTGCGGCGATGGGCTATATCTTTATGGATGCCTTTCCCCAACATCCCCGACGAGTTACCTCAACGTACTTTCAGCAATTTCAAGGATTTCGCTGGCCTGACTTTTGGTTTGCGTGCGCTGTCACGGCACCGAGCATTATCTTACACGAAATGGGACATAAATTTGTGGCCATGGCATATGGGTTAAACGCCACGTTTCACGCAGCCTATAGTTGGCTGATGCTTGGCATTGGATTGAAATTATTGAATACCGGACTAATCTTCTTTATCCCAGGCTATGTCAGCATTGGACCGATAGGGAGCTCGCTTCAAATGGCACTCATAGCCTTGGCCGGACCTATCTGGCACTTGTTGCTCTGGGGCGGATCCAAACTGGTTTTGAACAGCGGAAAGAAAATACCCCATAATGCCAAGTTCTTCCTGATGCTACTAGGGCACATCAATGGATTTCTGCTGATTTTTAACCTGCTGCCCATCCCTGGATTTGACGGGTTTAGCGTGTATTTGAACCTGTATCGGGCGTTTTTCTGATCGTCGGTTTTATATAGGACGAGCCTTTTTCATCCTCTATGGTAAGGGGCCAGGTTGTCACAGGAAAATTCGGCGAGATTTTAATGCGCGTGAAGCAAGGAAAAGAAGCTGAACTGGGCGAGCTGTTTATGACCGACTCGGACCATGGCAAGGTCCTGCTTCAAGCTTATGATCTACAATACGGCAGCCAGATTTCCCGAGAAAACCTAGAAATGGTCTCTGGCATGATCCTTGAACAAGGCGGCAGCTTTGATTTTATGGAACCAGAACTGCGCAATTATTCTCTGGCACTGTTGAAGCCACTCGTATTTATTGCTGGGAATCAAGCTCGGAGCTGCAAAGTACTCCCTAAATTCTTTGGCATGGTACAAGATGTTACGGCTTCTGATTTAACCTTTCTTACTCAACCTCAGAACCCTCTTTTTTTAGGAAAGCTACGGAGTGGCTCTAAGACCTTAGAAGTGCCTATTTATTTGGATGGTCGAGAGGTTTTCAGCCACCACATCCTGATTCCAGCCACGACGGGGAAGGGCAAGAGCAACTTGATGAGTGTGATTTTGTGGGACACCCTCGACAAGGACTACTGTGCATTGCTTGTACTGGACCCTCATGATGAGTACTATGAACGATTGAAGAATCATCCGAAGAAAGACAAACTGGCGTACTACAGCCGGAACCCGCCTGCAGGCGGGAGAACGTTACGGTTCAACCTGAAGACTTTACGACCCCATCACTTCGACGGCTCCATGGACTGGAGCGGACCCCAAAAAGAAGCCTTGGCTGCGTACTACCGATTCTATGGCGAAGAATGGATTGAAGCGGCCCTTATGGGAAAACCCTTAGCAGATAATAATGGCAAGGGCCTGTTTAATGAGGCCAGCTTGGCTGTAGTGAAACGAAGATTAAGTCAAGTGCTGGATTTGGAATTTACGAACAACCAACTGTTCTGCACCGGAGCATTTCAACTACAAGGCGGTGATACAACCGTTGCAGATGTTTTACGAGAATTGGAACAGTCTAAGACCATTGTGATTGACACCTCTGGACTGAGCAGCAACACTGAAATATTGATTGGAAGCATACTCGCGAATGAGGTCTTGCACAAGTACAAATATTACAAGAACCAAGGCACCCTCCGAGAAAAACCTGTTGTTTCCATTGTGCTTGAAGAAGCTCCTCGGGTGCTGGGGAAAGAAGTGTTGGAGAAAGGCCCCAATATATTTGGGACGATTGCACGCGAAGGAAGAAAGTTTCAAGTTGGATTGACGGCGATTACCCAATTGCCTTCGCTGATTCCCCGCGAAATATTGGCCAATATGAACACGAAGATTGTTTTAGGCATTGAGATGGCACCGGAACGGCAGGCTGTAATTGACTCAGCGAGCCAGGACCTGAGTACGGACAGCAGAAGTATTGCAGCGCTTGACAAGGGCGAAGCGATTATTACAAGCAACTTTGCACGATTTGCTACACCGATCAAAGTGCCGCTGTTTGAAGAGTTTGTGAAGAAAGAAATACAAAGTTTTGTTACTAACGTCTATCATGGACTAAAAACTTAGGAGAGACCAAAAAATATAATCCTTTCGTACCCACATCTACTTCTATTCCGCGCTTGTAATTTGCTGGAGCAAATCTGAGTCCTTTTCGTTCAGATTCGGATAATTTATCAGGATCTTCAACCCAACAAGCCACTCTTCCTTTTTTATCCCTATCTTCTTCAGGCACCCTCTTGCCATCCATTTCAATGTGATTCCTTAAGCCCTTTGCAGCATAGGCTGCTAAATCAGCAATGTGCCTAAGAATTTCTAATTCTGCTTCATCCACAGACAAATCAGGCCTTAATTTAGCGTTTGTTTTTGAAATAAATGCATCTAGCTGGCTTCGATCGGCTACGCCCATACTGAATGTTACTCCTTTTTCCAAGCCGCCGCCATTTACTTGCAAACCTACTGTATCTCCATATACCCTTGCCTGAGCTATATTTGACTCCATAAATGTCCTGTTCGCATCATAAGCGCTTGCTCTTTCCAACTCGTCTCCACCCACCCTTCCCAAGAGATCTGAATCTGCTTGAAATTCCTGACGCAAAACACTACCTATCTGGTTTAAAACACGGTCGCCCGCTGTGTGCCCCCCGTGTCCATCATTAATTGCTTTGAAATCATCTATATCCAACTTAGTTATACTTAGATTGCTCCCTCTTTTTTTAGCATCCAAGTACTTCTCCAACAACATCCTTTGATAAAACTCCTTGGTGAGTAAACCCGTATCGACATCGATTGCTCTACGAATGAAATTATACAAGTTCCTTGAACCTGCATTGCTTACATTTTGTAATCTGCTCATAAGACTATCATCAAATGCGAGACTATTTCCTGGAACTCCTTCTACTAAGAGAACAGCATAAACTGGACGGCTGGATTCTCCATTCTCCTCTGTAATTCTCCAAGGAATAGCAATTGCACCTTCTCTTTTTTCTCCTTTTCTTACTTCATCTAATGCATACCTAGGAGTTTCTTTTGGCTCAGTTAAATGTTTTCCTGCAAGAGCTGCTTGCATGGTTATTCTTTGCTCTTCCGTTCCATACACCCTTCCCCAAGCAGGAGGTATGCTGAACCCATCGTACCCTGCAATGTATAGCAAAGGACTTTCCTCAGCTCGATCGACTAATGCTACCCCCACGCGGATATCTGACTTCGCTTTTACTCCTAAAAGATCTTCTATTGCCCTAAACGTAGATTCTAATTCAGTCCGGATATTGCCTCTTAGCGCTCTACCTTGATCTCTATTCAGAACAGCCTTCAGCAGATGATCTTCAAGTGTCATCGTCTTATTCAGACGTTGCTCTTTATAAACGTTTCGTTTTTTTAACTACTATAAAGTGACTATAATTAATATAAGGTTTCTAGCTTGATTTTGAACGAAGGGTTTAAATAGGCTAGAAACCGAGGAAAAAACATGAGCCTATTGCGAAGATCCAAAGCAAAACAAGACCTAGCAGGCGACAGTGGTACCGGATGGGTCAAACGAGGCGAGGGAGAGCGAGCCATCGCTGCTTCTATTTCTTCTTCTAGCATGGCCGATGTTTATGATTTTCCCGCTAAACCCAATGAAAATAAATATGACTTTCTCAAAGCGCGTTTTATCTCTGATGTGGAAACTCGAAAAAGAATGATCAACCCCTTCAAAACACTCTTTGAACATATGAGCTTTACTAGGGATTGGCAAGATGCATTTAATACCAAACTCAATTTAGGAAGTTTCAAAAATCCTCTTGAAATTTTTGACATTTTTTTAAACGCCTGTAGTGTTGATGAAGCCGTACGATCTCCTAAAAAAGACTGTATCCGTTATTACTTGATCCACGCAAAACTCGAACGGATCATCTGGGATTATTTTCTAACTCGACTTGTTGCGATAAAAAGGCTTATTGACCGAATGACCTCTTTATCCATCACATGGGATGAAAACTTAAAAGAAGAACTCTACCTCGCAAAAGCTTGCTGCAATATCATTTACAAATGCCTTGAAGAGGAAGAAATTTCTATTGTTCGTCTTGAGCTATTTGCCCGCTCGCCTTTCCCCACTTCTCAACTCAAAACCAAACTTAAATCATTATGGCAAGAATTATGGGCTCAACAATGGACAAAAGCAGAAAAAGAGAATCCAAGAGAAACTCCTCAAGTTCTAGACAACATTAGAGCTAAATGGCCAACTGCCCTTTCTATTTAGAATTTAAACTCATTCAGAAAATAAAATTTCTTCTTCCATTTCCTGAATGCTTCTTTCCAACCTAAGAACACCATTTTGTGCACTGTCATATAAAAGCATAGGCCCTTTTTCCACCCCTAAAAACCGAACTTGAACACGCCCATTTGAACTTCTTAATTGATCTCCTAATTGTCCCACCCAGTTATTAAAATCAAGTGTTCGCAGGTCTTTCTCGGAAGGTTCTCCGAAAGCTAACATTCTATAAAAATCATGCTGATGCCCAGGTTCAGTAAAAGATCCTCTAGGAGTTACTTGCCTAACCTCATATCCTAAAGTGGTTATGGAGCCAGAAGATTTGTTTCCACCTTCTATTACATACACATCCACTTCAACTGAGACTCTTTGGCCCAAATCCAGTGATTGCATTATTATCCTATCTCCTAAAATTACTACTTAGCGATGGTTAATTTATTTATAAAGCTTTCGTGGAAAATGAGCTTAAAAGACGTTTAATGTTTCTTGAGATGATGCTCGATGAGCTTATCCACTTTTTGCTGATCCCAACCTGCAGTCGTCAAGGCCTGCCTCAAGGTCTTCGGGTCCGCACCCATCTGCAGACTCGTACTGATGTAACGATCCAAGTTTTCTGAAAATTTCCTTTTCTCTGAGACGGCCTTCTCCTTTAACTCATAATGGAAGATGGCAACCACAATCGCAATCAAAGCAATGATGCTCAGCGCCGTCAACAAGAACGCCATAGAAAAAGTAGTTTCTTGCGTT
>C687J35174_10011081_pt1 | contig 11129 bp, 10 predicted proteins | sample RifCSPhighO2_01_FD_35174 | JGI IMG/M metagenome (IMG submission 35174) | reverse complement strand
CCCTCGATTCAAGATGGAATTTTGCCTTTGATATAAACACTTACCCGCTGAAAACAGTCCAGGAGCATATGGTGAAATATCCTTCCTATTTCTTCACCCAGGAGGGGATTTTTGTTGGATTATTGTTCTTGGCAATGCTAGTAATAGCATATAATAAGGAGATTACCAATCTTTTCAGAGAATAACTTACCTTGCAATGTTTAAAAGAGATTTTTTATATCTCTCAAAAGTGTGATCATCAACTTTTCCATAAACGCCNTGTAGATTATTTCTGAATTCATTTGAGATAATTCTCTCTTTTATTCTGCTGAACCTCTCATTGAAATTATGCCTTCTGCATATCTCATCCTTAATCCATTTCAAATTATTGCATTTTTCAGTTAGCATAAGAATATCCCTTATATCAGATTCTCTGCAGCTTATAAATTTCATAACAATCAAGGCGTCAATATTTATTATTCTGGTCTTTAGTTTTTCATTTATTGTCTTGCCTTTCAGAAAAATCAAACTGGAATTGTTGAATATCCAATCTGCATCAAAATTTACATTTGTTCCCCTGTCATGAACTTTACCGATTAATATATCAAAGCTGGCACTTATATCCTTTTCAATATTTTTTTCATATCTTGAAAAATCTTTGTGATATGGCAAATCTATTTTATTTATGTCACACCCTTTGTAATTGTCTTTCTTCAGTTCTTTTGTAATCTTGCTTAATTCATATTCATCTTTTATGACAATATCACAGTCAACAGAAAATCTGGGGATTGTATAGGGGTTAACAGCATAGCCTCCAATAACTACAAATTTGAATTTACCTATTTTCTTTAATGTTTCAAATATTTCTTTTTCCCTGAGTTGCAGTTTTTCCATATTTATTCATTATATAATCGTATGCATATGAATACATCTCGTTTTCTTTTGCTATTTTTAATGTTTTCTTTAATGGGATAACATTTAATTCATCTTTTCTTACATATGCTATGTTCTTTACTGGAATTAAGATAGCATACTCTCCGATTGTTGATCCCTCGTTAAAATAATAAGGAACCCCATTCTTGTTAAAAAATTCTTTCCAGTAAATCAAATCTTTCTTTAATACATTAATAAAATACGGGGACTTTTCTATCCCTCTTTGAACGTAGGAATAATCAGACCATATTTCAATGGATGACAAATTTGTGAACGCATATTCCTTCTCAGATTTTTTTATTACATCATAAAATTTGAAATTTAACAAATTATTAAAAATTATGTCTGGATTAATGCATGTATATTCATTTTTTGATTGCTTTTTTATCCAGCCGTTTCTTAATAATAATGAAAAAACTTTCTTTTTCATGCTCTCACTTAATATCCAGTCCAAATCGTTTTGTTTGAATGGTTCTCTTGAGCCGTGCTCTGAAAAAAACAAAGCATAAGCTCTCAATCCATATTGGGGTATCTCGTTTATCATAGTTACCTAATAGGTAACTAATATTTATAAATCTTTTTGTTGGGCTTATAAAATAATAAATATCTTCAAAGTGACAACAAGATAAAACTTATAAAATTCTTAGGGAAGAGATAACATACGGATTTTTTTCCCTTACTATTTCTACGGCATAATTCAGCCTTTTTTCGCTGTCAGAGTAGATTATGAACAATAATTCATCTCTTTTCACCCTGTCATTTAGTTTCTTGTGTAAATAAACTCCCGCAGTCTTGTCAGTTGGAGCTCCTGCAGTTCTTGCAATCTTTGATATGTTTTTATTGTCAATGAATTTGACTCTTCCGCTCTTGCCTGAAAAAATCTCTTCTTTGAATTTTCCATGCCTTAACTGTTCTGGCTTGAATATGTTCCCTTTTTGAGCTTTGATTATCTCTTTCATTTTCTCATAAGCCTTCCCGGAATTCAGGGAATCAATGGCTTTTTTCTTTGCATCTTTAACTTTTAGCATCTTCAGGATGGCTGTAGACATCTTTATTGATTTGTTCTTCAGATCTTCAGGGCCTTTCCCATTTAAGACATTAAGGACATCCATTGCTTCCAGGTTGGGGCCGATGCCGTTTCCAATAGGCTGTTTTCCATCTGTAATTATCACCTTTATTTTTATTTTAAGATCCTTGCTCAATTCAATAAATTTTCTTTTTAGGTCTCTTGCTTCTCTCCTGCTCTCCACTTTTGCTCCCTTGCCGACAGGAATGTCTATCAGGACATGGGATGCGTTGACAGCTTTTTTCTTTGCCATTATTGAAGCGAGTAATAAACCCTCAGGGTCAAGCCTTAATGGATTTCTCACTTTGATCATCTTGTCATCTGCTGAAGCTAAGTCCACGCCTCCGCCCCAGACTATGCATCCGTTTGTCTTTTCAACAATTTTTTCTATTTCTTTGACATCAAAGCTTACCTGAGATAGAGATTCCATTGTGTCAGCTGTTCCTGCAGGGCTTGATATTGCCCTTGAGCTTGTTTTTGGCATGGTAAATCCTAAGGAAGATATTATTGGCACCACAATCATGGTTGTTCTATTGCCTGGGATTCCTCCAACACAATTATGCACAGCCATTGGCGCAGTTCCAGCCATGAATTTATTATATTCTTTTACATAAATATCATAAACATATCTTGTGTTTGAACTAATTTCTTCATTCAATTTTACAGGAAGTACTGATAATTTTTCATTGATAATCTTCCGAACATCTGAAGATTCAAAGATATAACTATATTCTTTAGCTTTATCTTTTGTAATAAAACTTTGATTTCTCAAAGCTAGTCTAAATTCCCATCCAATTTGTTTTGTGTCAATATCTCCTAAATCTTTTATAGGCAATAAATTAATAAATGAAACATTAGGATGTTCCCTTTTTCCGAAAATCTCCCTGGCTTGAGTATAAATTTGATAATATTCAGAAAAATTATGATATTTTCCATCAGGATATTTTCTTTTACCTTCTTTCGCAACGCTTAAAGAAACAGATATTCCTAATAATGATAAAAGATATTGTAAATCATAACATAATTGTTTTGAGACTGTAGTATATACTGCTTCGTAGCCTCTTCTTACATGTCCACCCCCCTTAAATAAAGTTTGTAGAAACTCTAATTGTAATTTTCTATCCAAGTCAAAAATAAAAGGAGGTATATTTTTTTTTAATGCATTGCTTCCAACATTAATCTCATCTTTAAATAATTTTGATGTAATCTGAGAGTATATTGATACCCTAACTGCGGTCTTATGAGGAATGTTAACTGTCGGTTCAAACCCAAAAACCTCTTTTACACATTTTTTAGCATCTTCAATTAATATTTTTTCATGAGAGCCAAAATTGAGGAATATCCCTTGTTCATTGGTAAATCCTTCAGCAATGTAATAAGCTAATAGCCTTATAAATTCAGAATTTATTTTGATCTTATTTAAAGATTTAAATCTTCTATTCTTAAGATTATTTACTTCAATTTCTTTTATAGGTTGAACAGAATTCTCATAACCAGAAGGAACTATCACAAAATCGTCTTTCTTTAGTTCTTTTGCTGGGATATTGATTATTTTTCCTTTTTTAAGGAGGAATATAGTATGGTCTCCAGTAACTTTTATCTTTCTATTTCCTAATAAAGTTATTTCCTGCATCATATCTGGAGATTTAACTCTAAAAAAACCAGTTACGGGAGCAAACTTAACTTTTCCATCATCTCCAAAAGTTAATACTTTTATACAATTAGGATTCTTTTCTAGATACTCTGCTCCATCTATTATTCTAACCTCTTTTTTATGATTATCCATTAATTCATCTACTATATCCTCTATCTTCTTAACTTTTATTTTTGAACTGTTTCTAATTATAACTGGAATATCTCCACTTAAACAATGCTTGTCTACAATGGGATGCTTCTTTAAATTTAGTCTATGCCCTGCTTTGACAATGGCATCAGTCAGGTCTTCAATTTCCTGCATGCTTAATCCATGGCTGTAGCATCCTGAGACAAAATAAGTCAATTCAACCTCGTTCAGGTTGTTATTGTTGATATCTTTGATGATCTCGAATATCTCTTTTTTTTCAAGCCTCTTCCCCTCCAGTTTTTTTCTTATGTATCCAAGGCTCTTCAACCTCTTTGCAAGGTTTATGTCAACATAGCCTCTTTTTGTGTTCAGATAATNCAGGACTTCATCAAAAAATCCTATTTCTCCCCTGTTTATCTTATGGTCATCTGACAAGTCAACAACAGAAATAGCCTGTTTCCCGTTCTTCTTTATTGATATTCTGTCCCCTGGATATAAGTCTGCGTCTTTTGCATCATCTTTATGGATTATTGACACAAAAGGCCCTCCAGTTGAAAATCCCAGGTCTTTTATTTTTAGCCTCATTTTTCCATCATTATGTATTTTAGCATTGTAATTAGCAGAACCAGGATAAATGGCCCGAATATTATCCCTATAAATCCAAAGAATTTCAATCCCCCTATGACGCCGACAACAGTGAGGACAGGATGAAGGTTTGCCTTCTTGCTCATTAGTTTATAGGACAGTAAGCTTGTCAACAGGCTTAATATGACTCCATATATCAGCAGCCCGATTCCATTTGTGCTGTCCCCGTTGTAAATCTTGATTATTGCAGCTGGAACCCATACAAGAGCGCTTCCGACTATGGGCAGTATGACCAGTATCATGACAATGAAAGCAAGCAGTATTGGCGAGCTTATATTGAATATGTAAAAGCCGATCCCAAACAGGATTCCTACAACAATTCCAGTTAGGACAGAGCCATAGACAACGCTGTATGCTACATTCTTGAACTCATTGAAGTAAAGGTTCTTCTTTTTCTCATCTAGGGGCAATAGTTTCTTGAACTTGTCCAGTAATATTTTCCCGTCAATGAAGAAGTAAAACAGCAGGAACAGGCTTACAAATATGTTCAGCAGCCTTGCAGGTATTGAGAACAGGAAATCATTGCCCGCCTTTGTCAGGCTTATCATGATGTTTTGCAGACCCTCTTTGAGGAATGGCGTTGACCCCAGGTCTATTTTTGTGACAATGCTGTAGAAGCTCAGGCTTTCTTTTATCAGCTTGTCCGAGACAAAAACTAATGGGGTTGTTACAATGAATGCAATCAGAATCATTACGATTATTGCAGATATTGGCCTTATTTTTATGAGGGAGTTTATCTTGTTGTACAATGGGTAGAAAAAGAATGCAAGGACAAGGCTGTAAAGTATTGCAAATATCAGCTCTTTTATCACAAAGAATGCCAGAATGACAACTATCAGAAACAGGCCTATAAACAGGTAATTATAAACTCTGCTTTCAGATTTCATTGTTATAAAATATTCAATCAAAAATATATAAAACTATCTATAAAAAAACTTTTAAACTGTTTTTGTCTTAAATTTATAGATAGTTCGAGATTTAGGGACAGTTCGCAGGTTTGTGAAGGATGTAATCATTACCGCACCAATAGTTAAGTGGTAGAATGGAGCCTTGCCAAGGCTTCGACCCGGGTTCGAGCCCCGGTTGGTGCATAATTCAGAAAAAGGTAAAGCTCAGATTATTCATTGTGTTGTTCATCTCAAAATAGCTCATGCTTGCCTTGAAGTTCTTGAAGTCCTTTATCTTGTCATTTGCTTTCCTGATGAATGAGATCATTTTTTCCTCGACTTCATCATGGTTCTGTATCATCACGAGATTATGGCTGAAAGTCCCAGAATCGTAATTGTTGCGGGCAAAGCCGCTTTTTATGAATTTTATGAAGTCAAGGTTCATCTCATCCGGCTTGTTGGTGTATTTGTACCTTTTTGTGACGTTCTCCTCTCTTCCATCAATGTTCAGGACAGCGAACAAGTCAAAGGTGTCCTCTGCTCTGTTGTAATTCTTTGTGCCGATTTTTTTTATTGCTATGCTGACCTTTCTTATAGATAATTCCATAATTTAGGTGATTATCAGAAGAATATAAAAATCTATTCCTTTAATCCTGCCTTAAGATTTTGCTTATTATATCATAGACTTCAGGATGCTTGCCGATGCTGACCAGATTATTGTGCAGCAGATCAAACTTTATTTCATTGCATGTTCCGATTACATAATAATTTGTTGCATGCTCAAGGTATGCGCTGTCTTCTTCGACAATTCCATCACCATTATTTTCATCCATCCTGCATCCAACTCCGATTATGTTGTGGATGGTAACATCTGGTGTGCTCATGCTGTTCANCTTGTTGATGAACAGGCTGTCATGGCTCATATCCCTACATTCAGCTTCGGTTCCGAATAAATTGCAGATTTTTAGTATCCTGTCATTGATTCCGTGGTTTGGGGCTCCTATCAGTATAACCTTGTCAATATCATTGCTCCCGAAAATCTGGATGTACCTTCTTAGGACTAGTCCCCCCATGCTGTGCGCTATTACGATGACCTTGTCTCTGTTTGTTTTGTACTTGATATTTTTTATTATATCGTTCAATCTGATGGCGTAAGTGTCTATGTTGTCTGTCTTTGTCTCGATGATTATGTTCTGGTCTTTGTTGTTTAGGACGTCAAAATAATAGCTTGCCTTGAAGCTGAAGGGATTCCTCATTCTCCCAAGAATGCCCCCGCTTGAATTGTCATAGCTTGCAAAGTAAAATGAGCCCGCATTTATATGGCCGTCATCCTCAAGCCTTTTCTGCATGTTGCTGAACACATCAAGGCTGTATTCTGCGGAAACTTTCTCGTTGAAGCTGTGGCCGTGAACAAGGACTACGGGAAATTTGCTCTCGTCATTTTTGCATTCATTATCGCAGCATTCTTCGCATTTCCCGAGGAAGCAGCATACTGCCTGCGGTTCTTCAAGTCTGAAGCTGAAATTATTTGCTGAAAAGTTTGATTCTATCCTGGGAAAGTTGAATTCCCCCAATGTTAGGTTGATTTCATATTCAGGATTGATTATGTTCTTGATATCGTTGCTTATCATTTCAGAGACAATCCATAGGTCTGCGGCGAAGTTGTTTATAAGATCATATTTTTTGTATATGTAATCTTTTTTATGGAATGATATGATTAAATCACTGAAGCTGTTGTTTAGCTTGATGGCCTGGTCATATGTAATCAGGCTGACTTTGATGTTCTGGAACCCCTTCAGTTTTTCTTTTATTTCAGTCAGGTTTTCAGTCATGTTGTTGTAAAGTGAGGCATTTCCCAGGAAGTCATGTTTTATATAATCAAAATCCCTCATGGTCTCATAGAAATCAGTCTCAGTATTCTGTGTTTTGTTTTCTAATTCATAATAATCCCAGTTTTCCCATGATTGCTTTAATATTAAGGTTTCATTGTAAACCCTGTCAAGATTCTCCTTGCTGTTTTCAATCCTATTCTTGAAGTCATCAGAGATTGTTGTATTATTGAATTCATAAAACGCCCTGCTGATCTCGTTTAATTCATAAATGCTCTTCCCAATATTATTCCCGATGAATTTTATTCTCTCTCCTGAATTTTCTTTGGCATTCTTTTCATGCTCATTTAAGTCATAATCAACAGTGAATAATGCATTTTTTATCTTGAGGTTTTCATTGGTGTTGCATAAGTAAGTCTTTACATTGTTGCAGGAGATTCGGAATTGGTACATCTTCTGCCATTTTCCTTTTATCTCAGGGTAAATCTCAAACTCTTTTGATATTGGGGATGTTTTCAGTTTGAAATTATCAGTCTCTATTGTACTGTTCCTACTTAAGTCAATGAATTCAGATGAGCATATTGCAGTGCAGAACGGGTTTGTTATCGCTGAAATCTTTATCTTTATCCTGTCAGTGTCTCCATGCTCTAAAAGAAAGTTCTGCTTGTTCACGTCCATTAATACAACAAGATCATTGCCTATCAATAGGTTCACATATAGGTAAGATTTGGTTCCAAGAACAACAAGTAGCAGGATCAATGCAAGTCCTATAATTATTATTTTCTTGTTTCTTGTCTTCCTCCCATTTTTTATCATCAATTATCATACAACGCCCTATTTTAAAAGTTTTTTGAGAGCACTAAATTTATATATTTGCAATCTAATCAGATAAATATGGACCTTGCTGTTTTGTTGCCTTTGCTGATTGCATTGATACTGTCAATTTATTTTCTGGTAAAGACTGCAAGCATGGTGATCAGGTTGCTTATTTTCATATTGATAATTGTCATCATCTTTGTTATGCTGTCCCCCTGATTACAAAAATTTAAATACTAAATTTTGTCTATAAATTGTATGGATGTGGAAAAGGCGATATTTTCAAGGTTCTCTTGCAGGTTATATAAAAGCAAGGCTATAAAGGATAAATTCCTGAACATGATTCTCGAGGCTGGATTGAATGCTCCGAACTCAGGGAATCTTCAGGCATGCAAGTTTATTGTGGTGAATGATGAATCCATAAAGGAGAAGATAACAAAGGCGGCGCTTGACCAGGCATGGATGATGCAGGCTCCTTTGTTCATAGTGATTTGCTCGGATCTGGAAAAATTAAAAAAATATTATCCTGAAAGATACAATCTTTATTCAGTCCAGGAGACAAGCCTTGCTGCAGAGAACATCATGCTTATGGCTTTTTCATTGAACATAAAATCCTGCTTTGTATCAGCTTTTGACGATAATGCAGTCAGGAGAGCATTGAGGATTCCTGATGAGATAGGGGTCTATTGCATAATCACTTTGGGTTATTCAAATGATAAAAAAACAACAACCAGAAATTCCTTGAAGTATTCTGTGAACGTTAATGAGTATTAATTTCTCTTGGAAAGGAAAAATAGTAAGGATAAGAATCAGAATTTATGATAAAGGTCTCAGTTTATGACAATGACTTTATAACTCTCAATCCGTATACGTTCTGCATTCCTGAAGGATGTTTCTCAAGTATGATGGAATCTAAAGAACTTGATAAAAAATTTAAAGCAGGAACTACAAATAGTCAAATTACATTGGGAAGAAGAACTGTTGAATCTATTAAGATGTTATTTTTTGAAGAATAAACCTTTTGCATCCTATTTTAATTCAAATTCTAAATTGGACATAGGTATGATTACACATTTTATGAAAAAAATAAAAAAAAGAAAGGAAAGGGCTTTCTTTCTTATCACAGGGGGTTAAAGAAAAAATTAAGCCCTAACCATTTCAATACCAAGTTCTTGACCGAATCTCTGTGAAGCCTTTACTTGTTGCCTGGCATCAGCTTTTCCAAGCACGTATGGTGATGTTACACCTGTTATTATTGTCATTACCCTTATCTTTCCCTTCATGTCATCGCTGATTCTTGCTCCCCAAATTACAGTTGAATCTGGGTCTAGAGCTTCTGTGACTATTTCACCAACTCTGTTGACTTCATCCAATGTTAAGTCCTCACCGCCTGTTATGTGAATCAAAGCGCCTGTTGCACCCTCATAGCTTACATCCAATAGTGGGTTTGACAATGCTCTTTTTACTGCCTCATCCACTCTGCTTGCAGTGTCACTCTCACCAATGCCAATTACAGACACTCCGCCCTCACTCATTATGGCCTTGACGTCTGCATAGTCTAGGTTGACCAATGATGGAACTGCAATGGTTTCAACAATGCCTTTTATCATTGTGCTTACCAGCTCATTAGCAACAGCAAATGCCTGTCTTAAAGGCAGGTTACCTGCTATTGTGACCAGCCTGTTGTTGTCAATTACAATTACTGTGTCGCATTTGTCCCTTAATTGCTGCAGTCCAAATTCAGCTTTGTCAACTCTTGCTTTTTCTATGTCCAGAGGCATTGTTACTGTTCCAATTACAATGGATCCCATCTCCTTTGCTACGCTAGCAATTACAGGGGCGCTTCCAGTTCCAGTTCCTCCACCCATGCCAGCACATATGAAAACCATATCAGAGCCTTTCAAGTGCTCTCTTATTACCTGCAGGCTTTCTCTTGCAGCTTCACTGCCTTTTGTAGGGAAACCGCCGCATCCTAAGCCTTTTGTCAGGTTAGTCCCGATTAAGAATTTGTAATCAGCTTCAGAAATATCAAGATGTTGCTTGTCTGTGTTTGTTGCAACTACTTCAGCACCCTGAATCCCTTTCTTGTATAACCACGAAACCATGTTGTTACCAGCACCACCGGCGCCAATAACCTTTATGTTTGCTTTTCCTACCTCTATATTCTCAAAGTTTGCATTCTTTAGTCCTTCCATTGCATTTTTTATTAAGAAGTCCATTTTTTCGTTTCCCCCTCCATTTTTGGATTTATATTTTTTAATATATATTTTTTACCCACATAATCTTTATAATTAAGTAGGTTATTCTACTTCTTAGAATTAGTTGATTGCCACAAAAGACTAATTCAAATAGGTCAAAAATACCGAACACAAAAACGCCACATATTTTGACTTTAACGCCACATCAAAGTCAAAACCGTTTTCTAAATTTTATAACTCTTTAAAATGAGCAACTTATATTTAAACCTTCTTAAAATGCAATATATATATTATATTATATAAATATTATTTAATATTATTCCTAAATCAGTTTTCATGAACAAAAAAATAGGTGAATTAGTTGAAGTTTCTACTGGCAAAGAATTACTAAATGGTATTATTACAAATCTAAAAGGCAATAAAATCACATTGAAACTGGGTTCCGGATATAATATTTCTATCGACGAGAAAAATGTGAAATCAATTAAAAANATTGGTAAAAAACAACACANGGCGGCAAAAGCAGCAATGANACAGAACAAAAATCTTCCAAGGATTGTCATTCTTCATACAGGAGGAACCATTGCTGCAAAGGTAAACTATGAGATTGGGGCTGTATCATCATCATTCACTCCGGAAGATCTGATAAATAAATATCCTGAACTGAAAGAGCTTGCTTACATAGAATCAAGGTTGATCTTCAATGAGCTGTCTGAGAATTTCAGGTTTGAGCATTACAACAAATTGGCAAGAGAGGTTGAGAGGGCAAAGAATGCAAGGGGTGTAATAATAACCCATGGCACAGATACAATGGCATTTACGTCAGCAGCATTGTCTTTTGCTCTTGAAGGATTGTCTGTTCCTGTAATTCTGGTTGGTTCCCAAAGGTCATCAGACAGGCCATCTTCTGATTCTTTCCTGAATTTATATCTGGCGGTGAAATTTATTATTGAGACGGATTTCAGGGATGTGGGGATATGCATGCATTCCTCT
>C687J35174_10011076_pt1 | contig 11132 bp, 9 predicted proteins | sample RifCSPhighO2_01_FD_35174 | JGI IMG/M metagenome (IMG submission 35174) | reverse complement strand
CCCGACACAAGCCACCGATATTTCTCGCCCCCAACTGCTCAAATGGATTGCAAATGGTGAGATACCCATCGTCGTGGGCACTCACGCACTCATTCAAAAAGCGGTCCAGTTTAAACATCTCGCATATGTCATTGTAGACGAGCAACATAGATTCGGAACAGCACAACGCGCCAAACTCGCCAAAAAAGAACCGCGAGTGCCACATTTTCTGTCTATGACGGCGACCCCCATACCACGCACACTAGCACTCACCATCTATGGCGACTTGGACATTACTCTCTTGGATGAAATGCCCCTTGGCAGAAAACCAATTATGACAGAAATTGTGTTACCCGAAGAACGCGCGCGAGCGTATGAAAAAGTGCGAAAAGAGCTTCAAGCAGGCCGACAAGCATATGTTATCTGTCCACGCATTGATGAGCCGGACCCGAACAAACTTCTTGCGCTCAACGTAAAGTCAGTCAAAGCTGAAGCCAAAAGGCTCAAAAAAGAAATTTTTCCTGATTATGGAATAGAGATACTGCACAGTAAAATGTCCACCAAAGAAAAAGACTCTGTGATGGGCAATTTTGCAAGCGGAAAAACCCACATACTTGTTGCAACGTCAGTGGTGGAAGTGGGGGTTAACGTACCCAATGCAACCACTATCATTATTGAGGGGGCTGACCGCTTTGGCTTAGCCCAGCTTCACCAACTCCGCGGACGCGTGCTCCGCAGTACCCACCAAGCACACTGCTTTATCTTCACTGATAGCAAGAGCAATAATTCTTTGGGGAGACTACGAGCACTGGTGCGCGCAAAAAATGGTTTTGAACTTGCCGAAATGGACTTGGAGCTTCGCGGCGCTGGAGAACTTTCCGGCAAAAAACAGTGGGGTATTTCCGACGTAGGCATGGAGGCAATAAAAAATATCAAAATGGTAGAGGCGGCGCGCACGGAAGCACAGTCACTTTTAGCCCATGACCCCAACCTTACTAAACATCCTCTCATCCAAGAACGCTTAGCTCAATCTCAAAAAGACATTCATTTTGAGTAAGAAAGTAGGTTCACAAAGGATCAATCCTGAAAGTATAAAAATTGATTCGAGGAAAGCTTTTTCGAATCGACCCGGAGGGACTCGAACCCCCAACCGATCGCGTATAAGGCGACAGCTCTACCATTGAGCTACGGGTCGAAAATGGAATTTATTAATTATACATCTCCCGCAAATATTTCAAGCCCATTAAGANGTAATCTGTCATTTTTTGATTATCAAAGATAACCTCGCACGTACCATGCCCAAATCCATTTTTATNGGTGAGAGATTTCTTGGCAGATTTTTTTATATACGGTTTCCTAAACTGCTTTTCTGCAATACCCAACTCTTNAGACCAATAACGGGTTTCTTTCTTAATATTCATATCGGAATATACGTGCAATCTTGCACGTAAAAGCCCACTAGAAACTTCCATTTNCTCNAGCCAATGAATGAAAAATTTACACATAGCGGGGTCGGTGTTGGTCAATGTTACTGTTCCACGTTTTGTCTTGCCCCCCTCTCCCCAGTAAAGAAAAAAACCGCTCAACAATAATTCTCTTTCCCCTAAAAGACTTATGTCTTTCTTTACTTCTTTATATGCTGCCAGCGAACGAGCTTCTCTTTTTTGACGCATGGTATTTCTAAACCTTTCTATGCGCCTCGGATTATTATCCCTCAATTCTCTTATCCTTTCTTGGCTTAGAGGATAATTATGAAGCCAAGCACTCAAAGTACTCTTACTTATTCCTAAGCGTTCTTTAATTTCAGTATAACTTTTCCCTTTTAGTCTTAATTGAAGTGCCTTCTCTTTTTCGATTCTTCTTGCCATATTCGAACTTTTAAAATGTACTCTTAATTTTACCATACGAAAGTTCCAATTTTAACCTGTCTATGACTCGGGCGACAAAAAGTATTTGCATTTTTTTAAATTTGTGCTATAGTGTCATAACGCCTTTAAATAGCAATTCACGAAGGAGAGTTCTTTGGCAACCATAACCTTTTTCGCCCGCCGAAAAGGGAAGCGCGAAACAACGCTACCCTACGGAACCCCTCTTGCGTTAACCGGTGAAAATAAGCTGTTCATGCACTTCGCGGGAATGCTGGCTCTCACAGAGCTTGCTCCACGTCGGCTTGACCAAAATCAGGAAAAAACTGAAATCACTCTCTATATTACTGAAGAAGCAAGACTATTCTCGTATCTCCTCGCCGTCCGCTACTCGGGCACGTTTGAGGAGATATTTCCCCTCGTGGAACTCCAGGGGGCAGTCCTTGACCGAAGGCTCAATGCCAGTGCAAATGGCATCAACGAAAAGGAGCTACGAGCAAAAATGCTCTTCAAGCTCCGTTCAAATCTTCAGAAGATTGAGGAAAAAAAGTCCCTCAATACTACGAAAATCATTGGTAAGGTAGATAAAATACTTAAAGTTCTTGATGGCCAGACGACCAAAGATATGGCCAATACCATCAGCACCATGTTCGGGGTTCCGAGTATGGAAGGCATCCACCAATCGGCCTCCGTGGCCAAACCCGGCTAGCCCACATGGCTAGCCGATTTTTTTACCTGGCCGAAACAATCTCTTGAAGAAGACTATTTTTGTTTCAAAAAGAAACCGGCCAACTATATGTTTAATTGACCGGTCTTATATCTCCATTTTCACGAACACAGGGTTATGGTCAGAACCGAAACACTCGAGGAACACAACTTCGTCAATAACCTTTATGTTTTCCGAAGTGAGCACATAATCCAAGTGACACTCCGTGGGTGTGTGGGTCACCGCTTCATTGCACGCACTCCGCAGTTTTTGTCTCTGAAATAACTCTCCAAACCGCTCATTCTCTTCCTCCCACAACTCTTCCCACGAATCAGAAAGGGCAACCCGATACAAATAGCCCCACCATTTTTTAAGACGCAAAACATTCAAGTCTCCACAGAGGAGCATAGCGCCACCCCTCTCAATGCGCAGAAGCACTTCCGCAAATTGTTTTTGTCGGGTCTTGGGGCCTACGGCGTTGCTCAAGTGCATGTTAAAAATCCGCAATCGGGTTGCCGTGTCTTCCGCCGCGCATCCTTTTTTCTGGATATCAATATATTGATAATCCAAATCTTCTTCCCACCCGAGAAACCATCCAAGAAATGTCTGCTCAATGCCAAACATCCATGCAAAAAAAGTATCTCTCCTGCGCTTTTTAAAGGGCATGCACGCCGTCTTTGTTATGGAAAAACGCTGGCTCACCAAAATCACCAGATAGTTGGGGAGCATTTGAAAACCATTGCGATGAATGGAGTCTCTCCCCTGCACCAGAGAATACCCGGGAAGCGACGAAAGCCTCTCTAACATAGGCCCCGGCACTTCTTGTAGACAGACGATGTCGGCTTTTTCTCGGGCGATAAAATCAATTGCCCTGCCCATATCCGCATTATCGCTCCACACATTCCAATTAAGCACCGAGATGCGCACGGATGGCACCCCTTTCAGAAAAATCTTTCCTCACTATAACAAACAAAAGAGGCAGATAACAACAAAACATCAAAAAACCACGGAGACATTCGGTCTCCGTGGTTTTTCATACACCCTACAAAAGAGCGAACACGACAACCCCAACAACGACAGCCGCAATAGCGAGAAGCCCCAAAACTGAAAAAATTATTATTTTTCTTTTTATTTCTTTCTCATCAACCTCCAAAAGACTTGCGACCTTACTCTGTTTCAAGACCTGATATATTCCATATGTATAGATAACACTAAGAGGCAACGCAATGAAGTTGCTAAAAAACAAATAGAGGAGTCTGTACGGCAAAGACATTCCTTCTTGTGCGCTGGGGGTTAAAAAACTAGGACCATTAGTTGCGAAGGATATAACTAAAGTGACGAGCAACATGATAATGCTTAAAAACAAAAACCGCCAAGCAATTGCCCACAAATACCCTCTCGCATAATGCCAGCTTGAGATAAGCGCGGAAAGGCCACGACGATTTTCTACAAACAAAACATAAAAAGATACACAAAACAGAAGCGACAAGATAACACCAGGAACTATGAGTAGGATAAAACCTCCCATAACCGCAATAGCAGTCAAAATACTTACCCAAAGAGCAGGCAATGCCATCTGGATGCTTTTTCTATACGCATCGCCAACCGACTGCCCTTCTGTGGTCATCACGCTCACAAAAGCTAAATACGAAAGAAAACTAAAAATAGTGCCGAGAAACACGACAAAGAAAAATACGATGGGAATTGCCATTCCCACAAATATTTGCAAAACGCCAAAAAGAGTTGGTACGGCGGCGATGCCAGCTATCACTGCCAACCGCTCCTTATACACAGAGAATGCCCTATTCAATAATGCCAGCACGCCCGGCAACTTTTGTGGTGACCCACCGACTGTTTGACCCGCTTGATTTATTGTTTCTTCCATAGATAATTATGTAACTTCTAAAAAAATAGCGACCGTATATATACAGTATAACAAGCACATGGTGGAATACAAAAACACTCCGAACCGTCAGCTGGCGAATCGGAGGGGATTTGCGCAAAAGTCACGCCCTGTTTACCCTGTTTATGCCACCGTGGCCAGTGTTTCTTCTTCTTTTTTAGGAGTAATGCCGTTGAGGATAAGAAGATTTTCAAAATCAGCACGTTCAAGTGTTTCCACTTCGGTCAGCTTGTCGGCAATAGAGTCCAGTGCCTTGCGATGTGTAGTCAAAACTTCTTTTGCTTGCACAAATGCATCGTTCATAATTTTTGAGACCTCCGAGTCAATCCGCGCAGACATCTGTTCGGAATATTCTTTCATCCCCAAACTACCCGAACCAGGCAAAAATCTTCCCGCTATTTCTTCAAGTGCCACCGGCCCCAGCTCGGATGACATGCCATATTTAGTGACCATATCTCGCGCAAGTGCAGAACCAACTTGGAGGTCGCTAGAAGGGCCCGTGGTGATATCTCCAAAAATCATTTGCTCGGCAACATACCCGCCCAACGCAACAGCAATATCATCAAGAAATTCTTTCTTTGACTGCAGACGCTTTTCCTCAAACGGAAGTTTCAACGTATATCCGCCTGCGTGCCCACGAGAAACAATAGAAATTTTGTGTACCGGGTCCGCAAAGGGGAGTACGGATGCTACCAGCGCATGACCCGCTTCATGATACGCGGTAATTCTCTTTTCTTTTTTTGAGAGAAGATGGCTTTTGCGCTCAGGGCCAAGCATCACTTTTTCTATAGAACGAATGAGGTCATACTGACTCACCTCTTTCCTATTCTCGCGCGCGGCGAGAATAGCCGCTTCGTTCATCAATGAGTAGAGGTCGGCACCAGAGAAGCCCGGAGTGCGTTGAGCAATTACTTTAATCACCACATCTGCCGCAAACGGTTTCTTTCTGCCGTGAATCGTTAAAATCTCTTCTCGATCATGCACGTCGGGAAGGTCAAGCACCACGCGCCGGTCAAATCGCCCTGGACGCAAAAGCGCCGGATCTAAAACGTCGGGTCTATTGGTCGCCGCCATAACAATAACTTTTTCGTTCTGCTCAAAACCATCCATCTCCACAAGGATTTGATTTAACGTCTGCTCGCGCTCATCGTTGCCTCCACCCACGCCCGTGCCCCGTATGCGCCCCACTGCGTCAATTTCATCAATAAAAATAATGGCAGGCGCCGCCTTTTTAGCAAGTTTGAAAAGATCACGAACCCGAGAGGCACCGACACCGACAAACATCTCCACAAATTCAGAACCCGAGATAGAAAAGAACGGCACCTTTGCCTCACCCGCGACTGCTCGTGCAAGCAATGTCTTTCCGGTACCTGCGGCGCCCATCAAAAGAACCCCTTTGGGAATGCGCGCGCCAATATCCAAAAACTTTTTGGGGTTTTTAAGAAAGTCTACAATCTCCGCCACTTCTTCTTTTGCCTCCTTCACACCAGCCACATCTTTGAATGTCACTCGCTGACTTTTGTCGTTGGGGTCAATAATGCGGGCTTTTGATTGGCCAAAGGTAAATGCCTGCATGCCAGCACCCTTCACTTGTCGTGAAAGAAACCAAAAGAAGAAAAGGATGAAAAGAATGGGGATAAGAAATGGCGCCAAAGTGCCAAACCAATATCCAAAGCCCGTTGGGTCTTCTACCAAAACTTGAACCGTGCTTAATTCTGCAGGAGAAAGCCCATAGTTAGTGAGTGTTTCCGAAAGCGATGCTTCCACTTCTTTGCGTGCATTCTTTTTTGCTTCATCGGCATATACGATTTCCAATTTTTCACCTTGCACCAACACTTTGGTCACGAGCCCCGCCTTAATGTCAGTAGAAAGTTGTGAAAGAGAAATATCAGGCGTTTTGTTTTCTTTTCTATCTACGAGAAATGAATACCCAGAAACAAGGAGCAATAGAATAAGAAGCGTGGTGGCAAAGCTCCCCCACATTTGTGTTCCGGGCGTTATTTTTGGTTTTTTCTTTTCAGCCATAAAGCTTTAAACAATAGGAACTATTCTACAACAAAAACATAAATAAGGGAAGTTACATAAAAAAGCCGCTCTACCCAGAAGGAGATTTTTAGTTTCCTTTCCTGGTATGGTTGCCGAGCGATTCTTTTTACGCTACCATCACCTCCAGAGAAATCGGGCAAAGAGAAGCTTCATGAAAACAAACAAAAAATTAAAAACGGACACCATTCAGTGGGATTTATCTTGCTTTTATGCTGGTGTTGATGATCCACAAATAGAGAAAGATACGGAGCTTTGTGTTCAAAAAATACAGCAATTTGACAAAAAATTTAGAGGAAAACTCTCAGCGGATCTCGGGAATGCCCTTAAAGCATACGGAGAAATAAACATGCTCAAGGATAAAATATTTATATACCTATTTCTGCTGAAATCACTTAACCAAAACGATGAAGCCGTAAAAACAAAATTGGATGTGTGTGAAAAGAAATTGCAATTTGAAGAAAGCGAACATTTGGTATTTTTCACCCATGAACTGACGAGGATTTCCGAACATGCCATACAAAAATTGGTAAAGAAAAATAAAATTGTTGCATTTAATCTGCCATGGATAAAAGATAAACGTCGCATGAAACCGCACTTGTTAAGCGAGGAGGTTGAAACCGCCCTCATGAAAAGATCCCTTTTTGGTCCCGATTCGTGGAGTCGGTTTTACGATGAGGTTGACTCAAACCTTGCGTTTTTGTGGGAGGACAAATCACTCACACAGAACGAACTCTTGCTTATAGTTAACGACGACCCAGACAAGAGCCGTCGCGCACGCGCACTGGCAGTTTTTAATGAAACATTGGGGAAACAATTCGCAGCGCTTTCAGCGCAAGCGCTCAATATGATTGTCGGGCTCAAACAAGTAGAAGACGGGGACAGGGGCTTTAAAACCCCCATGGAGGCGAGAAATAAAGAAAATAAAATACCCGACATCGCCGTTAACGCCCTCCACGAAGCAACGATAACGATTGGTGGTCCGCTTGTCAGAAGGTACTATTCACTAAAAGGACAACATTTGGGCATACAACCTCTTGCGTGGAGTGATAGAAATGCGCCCATTCCTTTTAAAAATACGGAGCATATACCCTATCCAGAAGCAATTGCCCTTGTTCTTGAAGCATACGAGAGTTTCAGTCCAACACTTGCTCAAATTATTCGAGACATGATACGAGAAAAGAGAATAGACGCACACGCCAAACCGGGAAGAAGTAGCGGTGCATTTAATTTTCCTGCGGTTTTGCCAGGAGATATCCCTGCCTGTTTCACCTTCCTAAGCTATATGGGCACCGAGCGGGATGTCATGACGTTGGCGCATGAGTTGGGGCACGCGGTTCACGGAATCCTTGCTGGAAAAGCGCAAGGAGTTCTTATGCAGAGCGCCTCTACTGCCCTTGCTGAAACAGCATCTATTTTTGGAGAAATGACAACTTTTAATTTTCTGAAGGAGCGACAAAAGAGTCGTGGGAACAAAAAAATGCTCATTGCACTCAACATGAACAAACTCTCCGATAGCGCAAACAGCATCATCCGGCAAATAAGTTTCTCCAACTTTGAACGACGAGTTCATGCCACCAAAAACCGGCTTTCTGTTTCTGAGCTTAATGCTATTTGGATGGAAGTGACACAAGAACTCTACGGGAAAGATGGGGATGTGTTCACCCATGAACATTGCGAATATCTATGGTCATATATTCCGCACTTTCATGATCCATTTTATGTCTATGGATATGCGTTTGGAGAACTTCTAACCCAATCACTCTACGCCACGCAAGAGGGGTTTAAGAAAAAAGAGTTTGAAAAACTCTATCTTGACCTTCTGCGCGCGGGAAGATCAAAAAGCCCGAAAGAGCTACTTGAGCCATTCGGGCTTGACCCAACGAATCCAGATTTCTGGAAACTTGGATTCCAGCCAATTGATACTCTGCTTACAGAGACCGAGATTCTCTCTTCCTCAATATAACATTACCGATGGACCACACTCCGATTCGCCAACTGGCGAATCGGAGTGTTTTTTTGTCATTACAAAAAAACCGCTTCTGCTTGAAACGGTTTCAAAAAAAATTATTTGTTCTTGCTCAACATATGCACCACCTCCCACAAAAGTGCCGGACCCCAACCGGTCGCAAAGGCCGATTTTACTCCGGTTGCATCGGGTGCTTCAGCGGCAACACCAGCGACATCAAGATGCGCCGCGTGTTTCGTGTGCACAAACTCCTCCAAGATAAATTTTGCTGCAGTTATCGCCCCACCCCACCGTTCACCCAAGTTTGCAACATCTGCTATCTTGCTTTCTTTTAATACCGTGTGCTCCGCCTCGGCAAGGGGCATATGCCAAACTTTGTTCCAGGTTTTTTTGCTTGCCGCTTCAATGACTTCTACCATTTCGGGAGTTTTTGCAAAAAGCCCCGCAAAATCACTACCAAGCGCCACGACACACGCGCCGGTCAGCGTGGCGAGAGTAATCAAGTAATCCGGCTTATACTGTTCCTCGGTATATTCAACGGCATCAGCAAGTGCGAGACGCCCTTCCGCATCGGTATCCAAAACTTCAATCGTCTTCCCACGATATGACCGCAAAACACTTGAAGGATGGTACGACGAGCCAGAGACAGCGTTGTCGGCAATAGCCAGTGTTGCCACCAAATTTATCGGCGCTTTCAACGTTTTCGCCATAAGTACTGTAGCGAGCGCCATCGCGGCACCACTCATGTCCAGCTTCATGTCCTCAATTCCCGAAGACTTCAAATTCTCACCGCCGGTATCAAACACAAGGCATTTGCCGACAAGGGCGACTGTTGGCTTCTCTTTGCCACCCCCGCTATAAGAAAGCACTGCGAGCGCGGGAGGTGCATCGGTACGACCCTTACCAACGCTCCACAGAGCGTTCAATCCCTTTGTATCCAAATCTTCACCCTCAATGATTTCAAGTGAAATGTTAGCGGCATCATCCGCGGCAATTTGTTTCACGAGTCGCACCATATCGGTCGTGCTCATACAACCAGCTTGCGGAGGAAGGTCAATCAACACTCGTGAAAAGTGTTCGGCAAAAACCAACTTCTTAACAAAACGAGCAATCTTTTCTGCCTGCTCCACAGGGATCCCGATATTGCCCGAAAAGTAAATAGTCTCCAAGGAACGCTTCTTCTTTTCTCCCGTCTTTAAGTCAAAAGAATATGTCGGCGTTTGCATACCGTGCAGAAACGCCTGAAATCTTTCCGGAACATCGCGCTTCTTGATAAAAGAAAGCGGGTCCGCGTGAATCCGCGCGACAGTGAACTGTTCATCCTTGAGTATTCGCGTGATTCGCCCGCCCAAAATCCGGAGCGACTTCATCCCGACGCACACAACAAGAAAGGTGCTCTTTTTCCCAAAAAGAATGGCATGCGCTAATTTTCCTTTTGGCATACGTGCCGTCTTTGGCAGTCCGCCATTTTGTAGAAGTGTTTTTGTCTGCTCCGTAAGGGGCTCACCATCTTCGTTTACGAAAACAACATCAATACAATTAGTATGGTGCGGGTCGGAAAAAACAACCCAGAGAGGCTGTGGAGTAACCGCAAACGGATTAATTGATTTCAAGGAAAAAGAACTTGTTTTTGTTTCCGACTTAGCTTTTCGTCCTTTTGGAGTAGGCGCTACTGGCCCAAAAAACCCATCCGGCTTTACAACCTTCATGGCACGTTACTCGCATGTTAGATTCTGCGCACAATCTAACACGCCGAGAAGTAAGAATCAACGACAAGTCTCTATGCTACAATAACCTTCATGGCGTTAGTCCAAAACAAAAAAGCATATTTTAACTACGAGATTATTGAGAAGATTGAGGCCGGCATTGAACTTCTGGGATTTGAGGTAAAGTCACTCCGCGGAAGCCGCGGCTCACTTGATGGTTCGTATATCACCGTCTCTGGCACAGACGTTTTTCTTGTTGGGGCGCATATTCCGCCCTACCAGCCAAGCAACACCCCCACTTCCTATGACCCCTATCGCGCCCGGCGACTTTTACTTACCAAAAAAGAGATCGCGAGCTTGACTGGATTTGAAAAAGAAAAGGGATTGACAATAGTACCTATTTCAGTGTATAATAAAGGCCGAAATATAAAGGTTGAAATTGGTATCGCGCGCGGAAAGAAAAAATACGACAAACGTCAAACACTACGAAAACGGGATATTGAAAGAGAAGTTGGAAGGAAATTGAAGTAAAAGCTAAAGCACAATTTTACTTCGTAAAATTTGCTTGCCCAGTCAAATTTGCGAAGCAAATTGTGACTTAGGGGAGATCAGGCGCACATTGAAAACTCGTTAATAGAGCTATTGAGAAGTGGTCAACGGCAGTAACGGAGTAAAAAAATGCCAAAAACGTATAGACCACGCCGCAATGGAATGCAACATTCCCTTGCGGCAATGCCGCGGAAGCCGCAAAGAGTGGCTCTCGCGGAACAGCACGTGGATCCCGACAATGTCGCGGACACGTCGGGACGTGCCCCCGTCATCCGTGAGGATGACTACTACAACGAAAACGAAGAAGACGGAGGGCAGCAATTAGCCCATGAAAAGGGCGACCCAAAACCGCTCTACATGCTCTTCCGCTAATCCGCGGAAATCGCCAGGGAGGAAACGCCGGGGGGAGGCC
>C687J35174_10011070_pt1 | contig 11134 bp, 12 predicted proteins | sample RifCSPhighO2_01_FD_35174 | JGI IMG/M metagenome (IMG submission 35174) | reverse complement strand
GCTAAGTTTTCTAACATAAAATTATATAGAATTATTATTTAAAATATTATCCTTTTAGTTAAGTATTCACTTTTTCTCAAACCAAACTTTTTCTTTATTATTAAAATTTCCGTTGTAATTCACTGTTATTTCTTCACCCTCTTTTATATCTTTTATAGCTGTTAGAATCATTGTTTCGTTTTTGTAATCTTCGTTAAATTCGGAGTTTGCATTATATGAATGATTGTAAATTGAACCAAAACCTAATAATATAACGTTGTAATTTTTGTCCCATTCATAGTAGTAGTTGTAAAGATGAGTTTGGTCTAAGAGTTTTTCTTCTTTTATTGGAATTAGAAGGATTGGACATTCTTCGATTATCTCACCTTCCATAATATTTTTGGTTGCAAAAACTCCTATCCCATGAAGTTCACTTTTTTTAACTTTTATTTTCATTTTNNAANAATTAATTTATCTATATTCTCTCCATGTATGGGTACATTTGACACATTTGAAGAATTTTGTTTCTGCTTCGTCGCCAGAACGAGTTTGGACTGTCCAAAAATAAGCTTGTGGATTCCCGCATTTTTTGCATTTTTCTAAAACTTTTGGTAGGACCCTTCCTTCGCCTTCTTTCATTACTGAAATTGAAGATTCCTTTTCGTTTATTTTTTCAGTTGATTTTATTATCAATTTTGCTTTTGATGAATAATTACATCTAGCACAACCTGCGTTTTTTCTTTTTTCAATGAGTATAGAACCACATTTTGGACAAAATTCCATTTTATAGATTTATAGTTGTGAGAAGTATCATTTAAAAAACTTTCTTATTTATGTTATCATTCAAAAAAGATTAATTAATTTTGATTGCAGAAACCTTTTTGGTCAGGAGTTTTTCTGAATTCGAAAAATATTAATTTTCCCCATCCTCCATAAGGCAATAATTTGAAGACAGCCTTTCCAATAATTTGATTTTCTTGAATGTTTTTTTCAAAAACTAATTGTCCATTGTTGTTATCGCCAATTGTAGCGAATGTTCTTTTTCCTGTTTTTTCATCAGTTTCAATATTTATAATTCTATGAATTATTGGATTTGCTTGATTAGCCTGGAAAATAATTACATCGCCCTCTTTGAGTTTTTTTGTGTTTGCTCCAAAAATTAATAGAATATCTCCTTTATTGAATCCATTTTTGAATTTGAAATTTGAGAATTCATCTTGAGTTATATCAAATTCATTGTATTTGGATTCATGAGAATTATACCAATTATTGTAGTTTGATAATAAATTTCCCTCGTGGTACATAGAACAACTTTCTACAATAGCCAAAGGGAGAGAAGTACCGGTGACGAAGTTAAGTGTTGGAAAGAAAATAAATTTTATAAAAATTATAATTATTGCTAATGAGAATAACCAACCCCAAATTGTGTCGTCTTTCCAAAAAAAATACCAAAATTTTTTCCAAATATTTTTTGGTGTATTTGATTCAATTGATTTCATTAATTGAAAAGTTAATTTGTGTTTTTAAGTGTTGGGATGGAAGAAAATTTTTGGAAATACTAAGTTCCCACTCCCCCTAAATCTTCTTCCCTTATGAGGTGTTGTCTTGTTCGTGGGATTGCTGATGTTTTTTAACCTTAGTGCACAACCGCGTGGTGACACTAAAGAAGTGATTCAAAATTACATGTCATTTTGTATTCTAAATCACCAAAATATTTATAAAGTATCTAATTCTTAGTGTATACGTGATGTATATACATAATTAATTTTTTGTATTGCTCACCTCCTTTCCTCGTTGTGCTTAATTTTTTGCACGACGTCATGGTTAAAATAAAAATAAAAAGTGATACTTAGAAAAATGACATTGCAAAATCAATACGGCGGAAATGATTTATTCAATCATAAGATTCTTTGTAAGAAGTGTGATAAAGAAATGATTAATGGACAGATTTTAAAAAATGGTTTTGTTCTTAGAGTAAAGAATTGTGATAAGTGTAATGAAAAGATAATTCATCCCCATGATGAGCAAGAGTATAAGAGATTCGTAAACCTTAAAAACAAGGAATTTAAAGTTAAAATGAGGCTTGTCGGAAATAGTTATGCGGTTTCGATTCCTAAAGAAGTTGTATTGTTTATGAGACAGCAAGAGAAAGTTTTTAATGATATGGTTAGATTATGTTTTGAAGATTTAGGAAAATTGAGTTTAAATTTTGGAGTTCAAAAAGAAAAGTAAAATGGCGGATAATATAAAACCTGTAAAATTGAAAGTTGTTGAAGCGTTACAAGATGATGCTTACAAAGGAATTGCTAGATTGGATTCTGAAGTGATGAGGGAGCTTGGTGTTAAGAGAGGAGATATTGTTTTAATAAAAGGAAATCGTGAAACTGTTGCGATTGTTGATAGGGCTTATCCTGCTGATGTGGGAGAAGGGATATTGAGAATTGATGGAATATTGAGGAGAAACGCAAGAACCGGAATTGGAGATATGGTTTCTATTTCAAAATCGAATGTTAAAGAAGCAAAGAAAATTGTTATTGCTCCTGCACAAAAAGGAATTATGGTTCAAGGCGATCCAGATGGATTGAGAAATGGATTGTTAGGAAGGGCTGTTGTTAAAGGTGATTTAGTTGTGCTTGGTGGTGTGAGGAGAAGAAGAGATTTAATGTCTGAAGAGTTGGGAGATTTAGGAGATATTTTTGGAAATTTAAATGATGTGTTTGGCGATATGGGATTTGGAAATCTTGGTGGAGGAGTTGCTCAAATAAGATTTATTGTTGTCTCAACAAATCCAAGTCAACCATGTTTTGTAACGGAAAATACTGAAGTTGTATTAAATCCTAAAGCTGTTGAAGTTTCAGATGAAAAAATNCCTGAAATAACTTATGAGGATATTGGTGGATTAGAGGAAGAGATTAAAAAAATTAGAGAGATGGTAGAAATTCCTTTGAAACATCCTGAAATTTTTGAGAAATTAGGAATTGAACCACCGAAGGGGGTTTTACTATATGGTGCGCCCGGAACAGGAAAAACTTTATTGGCGAAAGCAGTAGCCTCGGAAAGCGATGCGAATTTTATTTTACTTAATGGTCCAGAAATTATGAGTAAATTTTATGGAGAGAGTGAGAAAAAAATTAGGGATATTTTTGAAGAGGCAGAGAAGACTGCGCCTGCGATAATTTTTATAGATGAAATTGATGCTATTGCTCCTAAGAGAGAAGAAGTTGTAGGAGAAGTTGAAAGAAGAGTTGTTTCACAAATGTTGACAATGATGGATGGTTTGAAAACCCGTGGTAAAGTAATTGTTATTGGGGCTACTAATAGGATTAATGCTATCGATCCTGCTTTAAGAAGACCCGGCAGATTTGATAGGGAAATTGAAATTTCTGTTCCTGGAAAGACTGGAAGAGAATCAATATTGAAAATTCATACTCGAGGAATGCCTTTGTATAAAGATGTAATTATAAAAGATTTGGCGGCTATAACTCATGGTTTTGTTGGTGCTGATTTGGAAGCATTGACAAAAGAGGCTGCAATGAGTGTTTTAAGAAAATTTTTACCTCTTATGAAATTAGACGGTGAGGAGCAAATCCCTCCAGAAATTTTAGAGAAACTTATAGTTACTAAAAGTGATTTTACCGACGCGTTAAGAAATGTTCGTCCCAGTGCTATGAGAGAGGTTCTTGTTGAAACTCCAAATATTTCTTGGAATGATGTTGGTGGATTAGATACTGTGAAAAGAGAATTAAATGAGGCTGTTGAATGGCCTATAAAATATCCTGATTCGTTTAAGAGATTGGGTATTAGACCTTCAAGAGGTATTTTATTATATGGACCTCCTGGAACTGGAAAAACTTTATTGGCTAAGGCGGTTGCAAAAGAATCGGAGGCGAATTTTATTCAAGTTAAAGGACCAAGTTTATTGAGTATGTGGGTTGGAAAAAGTGAAGAGGGAGTTAGAAAAATATTTGAAAGAGCGAGACAGGTTGCTCCTTGTATTATTTTCTTTGATGAGATAGATGCATTAGCTGGAAAACGAGGAGAAGATCATGGTAATAAAGTTACTGAAAGAGTTTTGAATCAAATTTTAGCTGAGATGGATGGGCTTGAAGATTTGAATGATGTTCTTGTTGTTGGTGCTACAAATAGGCCTGACATGTTAGATACTGCTTTGTTGAGACCAGGAAGATTTGATAAGATATTATTAGTTAATGCTCCGACAGAAGAAGGTAGATTAAAAATATTAGGGGTACATACTAAGAAAATGTCTGCGGGCAATGCATTATGTAAAGATGTTAGTTTGAAAGATATTGCGAAAAAAACTTCTGGTTATACTGGAGCAGATTTAGAGTCGCTAGTTAGAGAATCTGCGTTATTGGCATTGAGAGAAAATATTGAAGCGAAAGAAGTTACTAAAAAACATTTTAATGAAGCTTTGAATAAAGTCAAACCAAGTGTAAGCAAATCTGCGATAGAAGTTTATCAAAAGATTGAGGAGAATTATTTAAAATCAGCTAAAGCGGCTGTGCCTCAAGGTGGCAGTTATTTAGGGTAAGATGGAAGTTATAAATTTATTAGATGAAAGAAATAGATTAAGAGGAGTGCAATTTCATAATAATGGATTAAATAGGCAAAGTGATAGTCATGGGTATTCATATGTTTGTTTAAGAGAACTTAGAAAAGATATTGAAGAAATGGGTTTTGATGAAAAATATAGTGAATTAGTTAAAGTTGAAAGTGTATTGCCTCCAAGAAGTTAAATTGTCGTCAGCGTCGTGATTTCTTAAAAATAGCGCACTTCGTGCGGATGATTAGAGATTGTTAATGCATAAGCAAATATAAATTAGGATGATTAATTTAGGATTAAAAGATTATCATTATCATTTATCAAATCGTCGTCACAGTAACTTTATCTTTTTCGATTAAAATTGTATGTTCAGCTTGAGCAACCTTAGATTTTGATGATTCAATAAGTTGAGTGTATTGATGCAAACAATCTGTATTTTCTAACTCACGCAATGATAATATTGCTTTTGTTCCAAATTTTTTGTGAAGCCATCGAGAACAAAAAGGCAAATTACCGTATTCATCGTTAATAAAATTAAGAACTTCTCTTGCTGATGGTGAGCGAACATTTTTGAAATCTCTTAATTGATAAATTCCTGATGGTTTTCCGTCGTAGACTTTTCCTGAGCCTGAATTTAATGTTACAAAAGGTTCAATTGCATAAACTCCTTCTTCAAGTTCAACTGAATGTTCGTTAGTGATTGAGACGTTGGGAATTGTTATTCCAGAATGTAATTCATATTCTTCTATTGAATGTCCTGATAAATTTATTATTGGTATGAATCCTTTTGATTCAATTGTTTCTTGAATTGTTTTTCCGATTTCGGAGGTTGTTATTTTTGGTTTTATTTTTTTTAAGACTTGGTTTAAAGCTTCTACTGATGCGCTGATTAATTTTTTGTTTTCTTCACTATTTTCTAAATCGAATGACATTGCGTTGTCTGCGACAAAGCCGTCAACATGAACTCCAAAGTCAACTTTTAGTAATCCGCTTGCTATTGATTCATCGTTGAATGAAGGTGTGTAGTGTGCGGCTATTTCATTGATTGAAGTGTTAACAGGGAATGCCGGTTTTCCTCCAAGTTCAATTATTTTATTTTCAATCGCTTCGGCTATATCTAATAATTTTATTCCTGGTTTTACTAGGTTTGAATCGTCAATCCATTTCTTAACTTTTGAGCATATTTTTCCTGCTTGTAGGATTTTTTGTTTTTCTGTTTCTTTCATTAAAATTAAGAAATAGTTAATTATATAAAGTTTTAGACGGAGGAGGGATTATGGGAATAAGAGAAAGTTATGACGGATTTAGAGAATATCTTGGGGGAACTTCTAGAAATGTTAGAGAATATGCTGACCGATTTGCAGATGGATTTATTTTAGCATCCGAATTATTTACGAGGGTAATGAGAGAAAGAGATTCAAGTTTGATAAAAATTATTAGGGAATATTATGGTGAAGCTAAAAAGAATGAAGAAAATAGAATTAGGAGAAAAGGACATTTGAGGGAAATTAAAATTTCTAGATATAGTTGGAATGCAGAAGCGAAAGCGAAAGCTGACCTTTACAATTTTCTTGAAGAAACAGATGGTTGGACAACCGAAGATGAAAAAGAGGCAGATGAAGAATTACAAAAAAGAAAATCTCATTATGTATCTAAGAAAAATGATGCTATTGAAGTTGAGTATTCAGAAATTGTGTTAGGTACTGGCGATGTAATGGGGCATTTAGCGGAGGAACATATACATAAATTAACTATTCGTGAAAAATGGAATTTGCATAAGGAGAAAGTTAAATTGAGAAAACATGGAAAGAGGTAATTAATTTTTTTCTTTCAGCCTTCTTGCTTTAGGGATGAAGTTTGTTATTTTGTTCAAATGTGGAGAAGATTTACCACATCCAAGAAAATCGTCTTTGAATTTTATTATTACAAAACCTTCAAGTTTTGTTTCAATATTTAATTCTCTTCCCATCATCCATTCTTCAGCCTGTGATGTTGAATTTAGTTCAACAATGTTTTTTGTGATTTGATCTTTAAATAATTGGGTGCCTTCGATCGTTAATCTAATGTTGTTTTTGTCGTCGAGTTTTGCGAAGTAGACGCCAATACCTTCAATATTCGCAATGTTTTCGATTTGTGGGATTTGTTTTTCATCGAGGTTTCCTGTGAATAAGTAAATTCTTTCTTTTCCTCGCATTGCTAGTAATGAGTTTTTTGGAAAAGAAGAAATTCCAAATTGCTCGTTGAGTTTTGTTAAGATTTTTTTTGTTTCAAGTTCGTTTAGGGTGTTTATTTGGTTCATTTTAATTTCCTAATTTTGCTTATGAAAAAACCTTCGGTGTTATTGTCTTGAGGGTAAACTCTGCAAGCTTTTTTTACTTGTTGTGAGAATTTTTTATCTTGCCAGTTTGTAATACCTTTTCTACATTTTACTGGCAATTTTATTTCTTCTACTTCAACATCAAATTCTTTTTTCATATAATCAAGAATAGCTTCGTTTTCTTCTGGAGCGTGAGTGCAAGTTGAATAAATTAGTATTCCGTTTGGTTTTAGGATTTTTAATGCCGAAGCGACGAGATTTTTTTGAATTTTAGATAATCGAGTTATTGTCTTTGGATTCCACATTTTATTTGTTGCTGGCGTTGAACGAATTGTTCCTTCTCCTGAACATGGTGCGTCTACGAGGATTTTGTCTATGAAGATTTTTTGTTTTTCTAATTCATTGCACAACAACATTCCGTCTTTTTTTGTGATGATTGTGTTAGAGCATCCGCATCTTGAGAGGTTTGCTGAGAGTATATTAATTCTTCCTTGTGAGACTTCGTTTGCGATTAGAGTTCCAGTGTTTTGCATTTTTGATGCTATTTGGGTTGTTTTGCTTCCTGGTGAAGAGCATAAATCGAGAATTGTTTCATTTGGTTTTGGATTAAGAGCAAGAACCGGAAGCATTGATGCGATTTCTTGAATATAATAATAACCTAAAAGATGTTCAAGAGAACGGCCTAATTCTCCGGGAGATAAATTTTCTAATTTTGGTGTCCCGCCCAACCCACCCGATAGTTCTTGAAGTTGATTATCACTATTGCTAGTTTTCCCTTCAACAATCATAATTTCTAGAAAATTTTCAAAGGGTTGTTTAATTATCCAATTATAATTTTTTTCTAGACGTTGTTTTAGTTTTTCAGGGGAAATTTTTAAAGTATTGCAACGAATTGATCGAGGAAGATCAATTTTAAGAATTTTCATATATTCTTGAAAGTCGTTTTCATTTGGCAATAGCTGTTGCATTCTTTCTACGAATTCAGGTTTAGGTTCATAGTATTTATTATTTTTTTGTTTACTCATAAAAATCTGATTTAATGTAGGTTTATAAAATATAGTAAAAATTAATTAAAAATAAATTTTTATGTAATTGAATTTGGATTATTAGTAAAATATATAAATGGAAGATTAATCTTAAAAATTGATTTTAAATATGAATAAAAAGAATGGGCCACCTGAATTAATCAAAGACATTAAGAGAAAATCTTTTGGTCCGGTTAATGATCTTGAAAAACATGTGAGGCCTGATTGGTGGAAACGAATTTTTAATTCCATTTATATAAAGACGGATGGAGATGTTGTAGAAGATGAGAANATAACTAATTTTGAATCTGATTTTTTTATTAAATCTTTGAAGTTAGACATTTCAAGGCAGGATAAAATTCTTGATTTGTGTTGTGGGCAAGGAAGACATAGTCTTGAATTTGTGAGGAGGGGGTATAAAAATATTGAAGGTTTTGACAGATCAAGATATTTAATAAAAAGAGCTAAAGAGAGTTCTAAGAGAGAAGGATTATACATAAAGTTTAGAGAAGGAGATGCTAGGAAACTTCCTTACCCTCCCGATACTTTTGATGTTGTTATGATTCTTGGAAATAGCTTTGGTTATTTTGAAACTATTAATGATGATATAAGGGTTTTGAAGGAAGTGTTTAGAGTATTGAAGCCCTCGGGGAAAATATTGGTTGATGTTGCTGATGGTGAGTTTTTGAAGAAAAACTTTCAGTCTCGTTCTTGGGAGTGGATAGATGAAAATCATTTTGTTTGCAGAGAACGTTCATTGGCAAAAGATGAACAGAAAATTATTTCTAGGGAGATTGTTAGTCAAACTGAAAAAGGGGTTATTGCGGATCAGTTTTACTCTGAAAGGATTTATACCCCAGAAAGTTTGTCTGAGATTCTGAAAAAAGCTGGATTTAGCAATATTATACATCAGGGGGAACTTTCTACGGATTCTGTAAGAAATCAAGATTTAGGTATGATGGAAAGGCGCGTTGTTTTGACGGCTGTTGTTTTAAAAGAGTGGACTGAAATTAAAAGAAAATCTAAGGAGATTAAAAATATTGTTGTTGTTATGGGTGATCCAAGAAAACAAGATATAATCAAACCATCTTATGTTTTTGATGAGGATGATATTTATACTATAAATCAATTGAAAAGCGCTTTAAAACAAATTGAAGGAGATAGTTTTCATTTTTCTTATTTTAATAATCATGATACTTTGATTCAGGATTTGATGAAAATGAAGGATAAGATTTATTTTGCGTTTAATCTTTGTGATGAGGGTTATTCTAATGATGCAAGAAAAGAACTTCACGTTCCTGCTTTATTGGAGATGTTGGGTGTTTTTTATACTGGTGGGGGACCCCAGTGTTTAGCTTATTGTTATGACAAGTCTTTGACTAGAGGTGTTGCTGAGGAGATGGGAATTCCAGTTCCTCAGGCGATTTTTATTAAATCAGAAGATACAAAGTTTGATTTACCTTTTAGTTTTCCTGTGATTGTAAAACCAAATTTTGGAGATTCAAGTTTTGGGATAACTCAAAATAGTGTTGCTTATAATCATGAAGATCTTTTAAGTGCAATAACTGAGATACGAGAAAAATTTGGTTACGAAAAACCTATTCTCGTCGAGGAATTTTTAATAGGCAAAGATATTAGTCTTGGGATTATTGGAAATCCTCCAAACTCTTATAATATTCTTCCGATAACAGAAGAAGATTATTCTTTAGTTCCTGAGGAATTGCCGAGAGTTTGTGGTTATGAAGCTAAATGGCTCCCAGATTCACCTTATTGGAAGATTAAATCAGTTCAAGCAGAGCTTCCTGACGATGTTAAGAATTTTGTGTCTGATTGTTGTCTTAAGTTATTTGAGCGACTTGAGTGTAGAGATTATGCTCGTTTTGATTGGAGACTTGATTCAAAAGGAAATCCTAAGCTGCTTGAAGTGAATCCGAATCCGGGTTGGTGTTGGGATGGACATTTGGTTAAGATGTCAAAGTTTGCAGGGATGAGTTATCCAGAAATTTTGGGAGCAATTTTGATTGCTGCAGATCAAAGAATGAATTCCAATAATGGCAATGGAAAAAAGATAGATAAAGACTAATTTTATTTATTGAGAAAGTTTATAAAAGTTATTTAATTATATTAAATATGGTTAGAGATGCTATTAATAAAGATTTTGGAGATATATTCAATGAGTCTTTGAAAGAGTATAGATTGAATTTTAATTTATTCCTGAAATCGTATTTTATCTTATTCTTGTTGCCTCTAATTTTTTTTCTAGTTATTATTATAGGAATAATTTATTATGTTGTTACTAATCTTTTTGCATATGCTCAATATGAAGGTTCTGGATTTGATATTAATTCATTGTTTTCTATAACGGGGAATGCTATTAATGGATCGAATGTAGGGACATTTTTACCAAGCATGTTTTTATTTTTATTTTTATTCTTGTTTTTAGCAATTATTATTTTGTCAGTTTTTTCCATTTTATATTATTTAGTAATTTTTTATATAACCATTTATAATAAAAATGGAAAAATGAATTTTAATGGGGCATTTAGGGGGGCTAGAAAATATTTTTGGAGATTTATTGGACTAATTTTATTTATTATGTTTATTTTTGTTGTTATGTTTATTCCATTGATAATCGCATTTATGATTTTATTTTTTATTCCCGGAATAGGAATTTTATTGATTATTTTGGGACTAATATTTTTTATTGGATTATATATTTATCTTTTAATTAGCTGGATGTTTTCTCCTATTATTTTAATTTCTCAAAATAAAGGAATTATAGAATCTATGAAAATTAGTTATCATGCTGTTAAAGGAATGTGGTGGCATTGTTTTGGTTATTTATTTTTAGTATTTATAATAATGTCAGTTGTGAGTTATAGTGTACAATTTGTTTTAGGAATACTAGTTAGGATTTCTTTAACTGGATTTGAGAATATGGATAATTTTTTAACATCTATTATTTTGATTGTTATTGTATATTCTTTATTTATTATAATTTTAATTTCTATTAGTTCTCTTATGTATGCGTATGTAATTATCTTTTTGAAATATTTGTATTTAGATTTAAGAAATAGAAAGATGATGAGGACTTTGTGAATTTAAGTAAAGTTGTTAGAGAGACACCAGTTTAGATTCTTCTCTTGAAGCAAGTTCATTTCTGCAAGTGCTTAATTTTGTTTGTAAATTTGTGCCAAGTGCTGCACCGAAAATAAATCCTCCTGCTAATCCTGCAACTTGTCCTGGAAT
>C687J35174_10011062_pt1 | contig 11141 bp, 16 predicted proteins | sample RifCSPhighO2_01_FD_35174 | JGI IMG/M metagenome (IMG submission 35174) | reverse complement strand
AATGAAATCGCTTTTATTAAACAATCACAAATTATAAAAAAGAAGTGATAACTTGAAAGGTTTTTTAAACAATAATTTCTTTAATAGTTTATGAATAAAAAAGGTGGTATTTGGTTATTTTTTGTGATTGGAATTATAATTCTAATTTTGGTTGTTGGGGCAGGATATTTTGCTTGGAAATATAATCAAAAGATTTATGCAGAAAAAGCTTTAGATGAGGTTAATGAAGTTTACATATCAGTGTTAAAATGCATGAAAGATAAAGCGATTGAGAATGGAAATGTGGTTACACCACAAATAGGGCTAGATTGTAGAAGATTTGGAAGCGAGATTGTAAGAAATGAATTAAATCCAGAATATTATGGTGGAAAAACCAATGTAGATTTATCTAAAGAATTTCCTGAAAAGTATCAGTTATTAAATTTATTAGTTGAAGCTACTGTAAGAGATGACATTTCTTATGTTAATTCGGCCTTGGAAGAAGCACGAAAATTTTATGATATTGATTCTATAAACTATAAATGATCAAACATTTTTTAAACAATCTTTATTTATCATTAATTAATGATTATCAAAGAGGTTGTAGTTTCTCCAGAGTTTAGGAAAGATTTTGACAAACTCGATACAGACTTGCAGAATAAAGTCAGAGAGATTTTGAGAAGTATAGAGTATGGTGAGAAGATTGAAGGAGTTTCTCACATTCCTTTAAGGGGCGATCTCACAGGATTTACTTCTGTTCATTTTAACAGCAACTCTTACAGATTAATTTACAAACCAATGAAGGATAAATTTAAGGTGTTAGTTTTAACAATTGGTCCGCGAGGCGACGAGGGAGATATTTATGATAAATTAAGAAAACTTAAAGACAAAAGGAAATTATAATTCAAACAAAGGAATTTCTTTTCCTTCTTCAATTTGCTGCAATGAAATTTTAATTGAGTTTATTGTCTCTTGATTTGAAAGTATTTCGCAAGTTTCTTTCCAAGAAGCAATTTCTTCTTTCAATTCTTGTTCTTTGTGTATAGTGTTTTGCATTTAATTTTATAGAAAATATTCCTTAAATACTTTTAGGTTATTCCATAATGGCCCGGAGGGATTTGGCGTCGGATATAAATCCTCGCTCGTCCGCGATTGAAACCGGAAGCGAACGAAACCCAAGGGTTCAACTCAAATAAATTTATGGCCCCGGAGGGATTTGAACCCTCGACACCTAGATTAAGAGTCTAGTGCTCTGACCAGGCTGAGCTACGGAGCCTTAGAAAACAAAGAATTAATGGATTTAAAAAATGTTGGATTTCGAAGAACCAATTTTTATTGCAGTATAATAATCTTTAAAAATTAATTTTGTTAAGTGCCGATATGAATATTAGAGAAGAATTATCTCAATGTGAATTGAAAGTTGTGACGTGGACTTCTCCAAGAGCCGACTTTGTTCAAAGATTGAGTGTCCCCTAAATTAGTGAAAGCTTTATCTCATAAAAGAAAATTTCCTAAGACTGCTAACAGAGTTGTAAAAAAAGTTGTTGAATCTGGTTTTGCTTAGCAGAGAGAAAAACGGAAATTACGAAACTTACTCAGCACTTTTTTCTGATTTTGTATTGAATCCTGTTTTTAATGGTGAAGAGTTATTCTTTGTTAGAGAAGAAGATGCAAAAATTTATGCTTCTAAAATTGGTGTTAGAGGTTTAGTGAGATGCGTAGGAAATTATAATCCTCCAGAAGGAGATTTAAGCGGTGCGGATTGGCAAGTGTTTAGATTAAAATCTTATATTGAAGGAGACGAAACACCTTTGCATATTTTACTTGAAAGAGGAACATTGACTGATAGAAAGAAAGATTCTTTTGGTGTTTATTTTCAAGCAGGAGATTCAAGTCATGGCAGGCGATACATAAAGCCGTTTTTTTATGATAGAAAACGAGATGGAATTGAAATTTATTTTGGTTATCATGATGATGCGAAGAGATTTGCAAATTCATTTCCTGTAGTTGGTTTAAATAGATTAGAAGTTCAAGGAAATTAAGTTCTTTTAAGTAAACATCTTAAGTATTCACATTATAAAAATTTGCTCGCTCATTTATTCGCGAGAATAATTGCTCAGAAATCCCACTTTGGCTTGTGATCCCCCTCGGTATCATAATAAACAATTCACCTTCGTGAAATCGCTCGGCTTGGATTTCTTCGTAAAAACAATTTTAAGACGAAAATCCTGACAAAGTCGGATTTGAGTTATTTATTCATGTGCTTGCGAATGCAAATGTTAAATTTGTAAGTTGACTTAACAATTTCGAAAACTTTAAAAGCTGCATCTTTTCTTAATCTTATGGACCTTGTTGAAAGATTGTATTAATGTAATTAATTCCAAGCCCGATAAATTGTTAATGGAGAGTGATGGATTTTTTCTGATTCCATATTTCTGAAATATTTTTCTAAATGCGTCATTATAGAATCTTTAATTTGATATGCAATAAATTGCCCGTCGCTTGCGAGAAAATCCCTAGATGTTTGAAGAATTACGTCTATTTGTTCCGGAGAAAGAAATGTGAATGGAATTCCTGAAACAATATAATCTATTTCCGAGATTGCTAATTTTTCTAAAATAGATTTGACGTTTTCTGCAGGTTTATTAAATATAGATATTCTTGAATCTGTTCCAAATTTATCTTCAAGTAACTTACAAAATCTCCTATTTTCTTCGATTAAAACTAATTGGGATTCACCCCCTAATTTATCTATAAGATATTTTGTAATTGCGCCTGTGCCTGGGCCATATTCTACAATTTTATTATCGGGAGAATAAGGTACAAAACTGCAAATTTTTATTGCACTTGAATCTGAAGTTGGTGTGGGAGATGCAACTTTTTTTCTATGTTTAAGAAATTCTTGCGCGAACATTGTTCTTTCTTTCATGACTGGTATTGTTGCTCCTTTCATGATTGGTTAAAGAAATTGTTAATTAAAAGACTATCGATATTCTCTACTCGAACACAGATAAGTTATTATTTTGTTGTAATTAGTTCTTATCTGTATTCTCTACTCGGGCATCGATAATTCATTTTTATATTAGATAGTATTATCTATACTCTCTACTCGAGCATAAGTAATCTTATTTTCTTTTAAATTTTACTGATTACCTGTATTCTCGCCAGGTGTGAGAACATTTTACACATTTGAAGAATTTTGTTTCAGCTTCGTCGCCAGAGCGTGTTTGAACTGTCCAAAAAAAGGATTCGGGGTGTGAGCATTTCTTGCATTTTTCATGAACCCTTGGAAGAATTTCAGTATCTTTTTCTTTTACAACTGAAAGTGGTTTTTTATTTAGTGATGGGATTATTTTTTCAGAAGATTTTATTTTTATCTTTCCTTTTGCAGAATAATTACATCGTGGGCAACCAGCGTTTTTTCGTTTTTCAATAAGGATTGCACCACATTTTGGACAAAATTCCATTTAATGGGTTTAATTAGTTGGTTTAAAAAGTTTTCTTTTATTTGTTGTTATTTTTTAGTGGGGGAGATGGGCTCGCTCCAAAGTCGCTCACTTATCATTTGTTCAGAAATCCTGCTCGCGCTTGGATTTCTTCACAGAAAGATTGTTAATGCATAATCTGAAATGCAGGGTTTTTTAGATTATAATTAAGATAAAAATAATATAAGAATGAGCTTGCGAATTCCAAAGTTTAATTTCCCTTACAAAAAATTGTAAAAAATAAATACAAATATTTAAATAGGTATTATATTAAATGGAAGAATGAGCAATGTAGATTATAAGAAACAGGCAGAAGTGGTTTATGAGCATTTGGAAGGGTTAGCGAGATTATCTAATAATGACCCTTCTGTATTTAAAGATAATAATTTTAGAAGTATTGTGGTATCATATTTACAAATAATTTTTGAGACAATAAGTATGGAAGGAAAAGTTGAAGGAAGAGAATCGGGCGAAGAAGTTATGGCAGAAGTGTTTAAAAAATTTCCCGCAAATGATTTGTCTACTTTGGTAACTTAATTACCGTCGCAGAATCCTACGGATTTTGTTGTTTATTTTTTTGACGTTTTTGATTTTTAATTATAATCCTACTATTCAAGTCTTTGACTTGAACCCACCCACCACCCAGCCCCACATCCACCCCAAAAAGATAGCTAAAAATCAAAAACTATTTTTTAATTCCCCCTACAAAATCCTCTTTGTTCTTTTGGTTTTGTGAATTCAAAGAAAATTAATTTTCCCCAGCCCAAATAAGGGATTAATCTTAGCGACGCCCTACCAATAATTTGTTCTTCCTTAATGTTTTTTTCGAATGGCAGCTGACCGTTGTTATTATCGCCCATTGTTGAGAAAATTCTTTCTCCATCTTCTTCTTTTATTTCAATTATTCTATGGATTACAGGAGTAGTTTGACTTGCTTGGAAAATTATTGTGTCGCCGACTTTGAGTTTTTCTGGTTTTGTTCCAAAAACAAATAATATATCGCCTTTGTTGAATCCTTTTTTGAATTTGAATTCTGAAAATTGTTCCTTACTTATATCAAATTGTTCATATTTTGATTCGTGTGCGTCGTACCATTTGTTTGGGTTTGAAAATAAATCTCCTTCGTGGTACATTGAGCAGCTTTCTACAATTGCTAATGGAAGCGCTGTTCCTGTTGCGAAATTTAGGAATGGAAAGAAAACGAATTTTATTAAAATGATTATTACTGCGAATGAGAATATCCATCCCCAAATTGTGTCGTCTTTCCAAAAATAATACCAAAATCTTTTCCAGAGATTAGTTGGTGTATTTGGTGCATTAGATGTTTTTGATTTCATTAGATGAAAAAGAAGGGGGTGTTTTTAAGTTTGTGGGTTTGTGGGAATTTGTTTGTTTAATTCGCTGGAAGTGTTTCAATTTTGTTTATTGATATATTCATTGATTACATATCTAATCTAAGCCCTTAAATTATATCCACTTTTTAACAAAATCCTTAAATAGGTGTGTTTTTTATTTCTTATATGAAAAATGAGGAACAACTTAAGATGGCAGTGATTGCCGGCGCGTCGCATGCTTTAAAGTTTAAAGAGAAAAATCCGCGCGTGTCTGATTCTGAAGTTTTGAGTTATGTTTCCGGTGATGTTAGAAGAATTCTTGCGATGATTGATAGTGAAGATTGATTTTTAATAGTGATTTATTTTTACCTTAGTGAACAATCGTCGGGAAACATAAAAGAAGCGAAGAAGAATTTCGCGCCAGATTTTGATTTTGAGAATTATTATGGTTGTTCAAGTTCTGAAGTTTCAGGTTGTTGTTTGCTATAACATAATAAATTTCCGTGAACCTGTTGATTAACAGGCCAACATTCATCCGTGTGGTTAGCGTATGTTAAATACGAAGATCTTTGTTTTAGCAGGGTATTAATTGCTGCAAGGAAATCATCAGTATTTTTTGGGTCATAAGTACATGTATCAATGGTTTGTCTATTTTCCATACCTAAACCAACTAATCTAATACTCTGCCCATTTCTTTTGCCTTTAAAAGTAACTCTACCTATGCGAGTATAATCGTTTTTATCACCTGCAAAACCAGGTATTTGCGAAAGTCCTCCCAAGGAAATTCTTGTTAACTTACTTTCTTTGTTTCTTTTTTCTGGCATGCAAACGTGAAAGGTTTTTTGTTTTTAAGGATTGTTGTAATATAATTGATATATTCTTAAAAATATAAATATTTATAAAGTATCTAATTCTTTGTATATACGTGAAGTATACACTTGTTGTATGCTTAACCTCCTTTCCTCGCTGTGTTTAATTACACAGCGTCATGGTTAATAAAAAATAAAAAGTGAAAGTTTACAAAAAATAAAAATGGCAGATATATTCGATAACACAATTCTTTGCAAGAAATGCAACAAAGAAATGAAAAATTCGCAGGTGTTGAAAAATGGATTTGTACTACGATTGAAGAGCTGCGATAAGTGCAATGAAAAAATAATTCATCCTCGTGATGAAGCAGAGTACAACAAATTCGTAAACCTTAAAAACAAAGAATTCAGAGTTAAGATGCGACTTGTTGGCAATAGTTATGCGGTTTCGATTCCTAAAGAAGTTGTATTGTTTATGAGAGAACAAGAGAAAGTGCTGAAACATTTTGATGACATAGTTAGATTATGTTTTGAAGATGTTGGAAGATTAAGTTTAAATTTTGGAGTGCAAAGAGAAAAGTAAAATGGCGGATAATGTAAAACCAGTAAAGTTGAAAGTTGTTGAGGCGCTGCAGGACGATGCTTACAAAGGCATCGCGAGATTAGATTCTGAAATTATGCGGGGATTAAATGTTAAACGCGGGGATGTTATTTCTATTAAAGGAAATCGCGAGACTGTTGCAATTGTTGACAGGGCTTATCCTGCGGATATTGGAGAGGGGATTGTTCGTATCGACGGTATTTTAAGAAGAAACGCAAGAACAGGAATTGGAGATAATGTAATAATAAGCAAAGTAACTGTTAAAGAAGCAAAGAAAGTTGTAATCGCGCCTGCGCAAAAAGGCATTATGGTTCAAGGTGACCCGGATGGTTTAAGAAATGGTTTGTTGGGACGGTCTGTTCTCAAAGGAGATGTTGTTGTTCTTGGAGGTGTTAAGAGACGAAGAGATTTGATGTCAGAAGAACTTGGAGATTTGAATGATATTTTTGGAAATTTAAGTGATGTTTTCGGCGACATGGGTTTTGGACAATTGGGGGGAGGAGTCGCGCAACTTAGATTTATGGTTGTTTCAACAAATCCAAATCAACCTTGTTTGATTACAGAGAATACTGAAGTTGTTTTAAATCCGAAAGCTGTTGATGTTTCTGATGATAAAATTCCTGAGATAACTTATGAAGATATTGGCGGGTTGGAAGATGAGATTAAGAAACTTCGTGAGATGGTTGAGATTCCTTTGAAGCATCCTGAAATCTTTGAGAAGCTTGGAGTTGAGCCTCCGAAAGGTGTTTTGCTTTACGGACCTCCCGGAGCTGGCAAGACTTTATTGGCGAAGGCAGTCGCTTCTGAAAGTGATGCGAATTTTATTTTGTTAAATGGGCCTGAAATTATGAGCAAGTTTTACGGCGAATCTGAAAAGAAAATCAGGGATATTTTTGAAGAGGCTGAGAAAAATGCGCCCACGATTATTTTTATTGATGAAATCGACGCTATTGCTCCGAAGAGAGAAGAAGTAATGGGAGAAGTTGAACGAAGAGTTGTTTCGCAAATGTTGACGATGATGGATGGTTTGAAAACTCGCGGCAAAGTTATTGTCATTGGCGCTACTAATAGGATTAATGCACTTGATCCTGCTTTAAGACGTCCTGGAAGATTTGACAGAGAAATTGAAATTAGTGTTCCTGGAAAAAAAGGAAGAGAACAAATTTTGAAAATTCATACGAGAGGAATGCCCCTTCATAAAGATGTAAATATTATTGATTTAGCTTCGATAACTCATGGTTTTGTCGGCGCTGATTTAGAATCTTTAACTAAGGAAGCAGCTATGGTTGTTTTGAGGAAATTTTTGCCTAAGATGGAATTAGATAAGGATGAGCAAATTCCTCCGGAAGTTTTAGAAAAGTTGATTGTTAAAGAAGAGGATTTTACCAGCGCGTTGAAAGTTGTCAGGCCAAGTGCAATGAGAGAAGTTCTTGTTGAAACGCCGAATGTTTCCTGGAAAGATGTTGGAGGTTTAGAAGATGTTAAACGGGAATTAATCGAGGCTGTTGAATGGCCGATTAAATATCCTGATTCATTTAAGAGAATAGGAATTCGTCCTTCGCGCGGGATTTTGCTTTATGGTCCGCCTGGGACTGGAAAAACACTTTTAGCTAAAGCTGTTGCAAAAGAATCTGAAGCGAATTTTATTCAAGTTAAAGGACCTTCATTGTTGAGCATGTGGGTTGGAAAATCTGAAGAGGGTGTTCGAAAGATTTTTGAGAGAGCGAGACAAGTTGCGCCATGCATTGTTTTCTTTGATGAAGTTGATGCTCTTGCGGGTAAGAGAGGAGAAGATCATGGCAATAAAGTTACAGAGAGAGTATTGAATCAGATTCTTGCTGAAATGGATGGTCTGGAAGATTTGAATGATGTTTTAGTTATTGCAGCTACGAATAGGCCAGATATGTTAGATACTGCTTTGTTAAGGCCTGGAAGATTTGACAGGATTTTATTAGTGAATGCACCTACAGAAGAAGGAAGATTAAATATTTTGAATGTTCATACTAAGAATATGGCTCTTACGAACGATATTAAATTAAAAGATTTGGCAAAGAGAACTATTGGTTATACGGGAGCAGATTTGGAAAGTTTAGTCAGGGAAGCAGGCATGTTAGCATTGAGAGAAGATATTAATGCTGTTGAAGTTAAGAAAAAGCATTTTGAGTTGGCGTTAGATAAAGTTAAGCCGAGTGTNAGCAAGAGTTCAATTGAAGTTTATAAAAAGATTGAGGAAAATTATTTGAAATCAGCGAAGACAGTTGTGCCAATCGGCGGGAGTTATTTNGGATGAGATTCATTAATAGACTGGATGAGCGAGGAAGATTTGTTGGATTAGAAGTTGATGCAAATCATGTCGAAGGAGACGGACAAGTTGATAGTCATACTTCATCTTATCTTCATGCAAGAGAGCAATATAAAAAAATGGGTGATACGGTTGGATTTGATTTAGAATGTGAAGAATTGATTTCTGTTTAGTTACAGCGTTATCAGCGTCGTGATTTCTTAAAAATAGCGCACTTCGTGCGGATTGATATTGCTCGAATCCTGCCTTCGGACAAGGATTCTCGCTGAGAAAATTGTTAATGCATAAGAAAATTTAAAGTTTATGGGGTTTTATTTGGGTATTGTTGGGATTAATAGAAAAATAATGAAATGTTATTTATCAAATTGTCGTCACAGTAACTTTATCTTTTTCTATTAAGATTGTATGTTCAGCTTGGGAAACCTTAGATTTTGTTGATTCGACTAATTGATTAAAATGATGCAATGAGCCTGAGTTTTCTAATTCACGCAGAGCAAGAATTGAAGCTGCGCCGAATTTTTTTATAATCCAGCGAGAGCAAAATGGCAAAGTTGAATATTCTTTTTCTATGAAGTCAAGGATTTTTCTTGCGTTAGGAGAGCGGACTGGTTTTCGTTGAATGAATGAATAAATTCCAGATGGTTTGCCGTCGTTGACTTTTCCGCCTGCTGATGAAAGAGTTGCGAATGGTTCAATCGCGTAAAGGCCTTCTTCTAATTCAATATTTTTTGAATCAATTACATTTGGAATTGTGATTCCCGAATGTAATTCATATTTCTCAATTGAATGTCCGCTAAGATTTATTATTGGAATAAATCCTTTTGACTCAATTGTTTCCTGGATTGTTTTCCCGATTTCAGAAGTTGTGATTTTTGGTTTTATTTTTTTAAGAATTTTATTTAAGGATTCTTGGCTGGCTTCAATTAATTTTTTGTTTTCTTCAGAATTTTCTAAGTCGAATGACATTGCAGTATCTGCGACAAAGCCGTCAACATGAACGCCGAAATCGATTTTTAATAAACCTGATGCTTTTGTTTCGTCGTCGTGAGAAGGAGTGTAATGTGCAGCAATTTCGTTTATTGAAGTATTTACTGGAAATGCCGGTTTGCCTTTGAGTTCAATTATTTTTGCTTCGATTTTTTCTGCGATTTCTAATAAAGGAACGTCTTTTTTTATGATTGTTTTAGCGAATTGCCTGACTTGCGAAGCTATTTTTCCTGCTTCTAGTATTTTTTGTTTTTCTATTTCTTTCATTAATTTTGGAAAATCGTTAGATACTTAAAGGTTTCTAGAGTGTTTCGGTTATGGGAATTAGAGAAGAATACAATGAAAAATTTAAAGATTTTAAGGAATCTTATAGGAAGAGAAGAGAAAGAATAAAATATAGAGTTAGAGACCATTGGTTTTCTCGTGGCGTTAGATTGAGTTTGAATGTGTTTGTTTTATCTAAAGAAAATCCGGATGCGGCAAAGGAACTTGAAGAAAAATTTGAAGTCGAACCAGAGATTCAAAGATTAACTGCAGAAATTTCAGAAAAGTATGAATTGTATATTAGTACTAATTGGAGAAGTCATTCTCAAAAAGAAGCTGCAAAAGGGGATTTGTTAGATTCGGTTCAAAGATTGGTTTATATTCAAAAACAGTATAAAGGATTTGAATTGGAGGTTGCGAAAATGGTAAAAGAACTTGAACTTGAAGTTGAAGATGGATTAGATGTTTATGACAAGGCGGTTCTTCTTCTTCCAGAAGTTCAGGAAAATCCCTTACTTCTTTTAGATGATAATCAAGTTCCAATAGAGAAAGTAATTCGAAAGAAACCAATTATATATAAATGGTGGAATAGTTTACAAAGAAGAAGAGAGAAATCTCGTAAAAAAGAAAATGGTTATAATGATTTTGGAGGTGAGTAATTAACTCCTCTCTTTTAATCTTCTTGATTTTGGAATGAAATTTGTTATTTTTTCTGCAGACGCTTTTCCGCAACCGAGAAAATCGTTTTTGAATTTTATTACGACGAAGCCTTTTGGTTTTATTAAGGCGCCTAATTTTTCAGATTTGTTTGGTGTCCCTCCCGAAATCTCGTCCCACCCTATGGTATTGCTAGTCTTGTTAGTGGTTCTGCTATTATCGATTAAATCTTCCCATAATAATTCTCGTCCCATCATCCATTCTTCAACTTGCGACGCTGAATTTAGTTCAACTATGTTTTTTGTAATTTGATTTTGGAATAATTGAGTTCCTTCTATTGTTAATCTAATGTTGTTTTTATCGTCGAGTTTTGCGAAGTAAATTCCTGTTCCTTCTATGGGAGTTATTGATTCAATTTTTTTTATTTGTTTTTCGTCAATGTTTCCTGTGAACAAATAAATTTTTTCTTTTCCCCGCATTGCGAGTTTTGAGTTTTTTGGAAAAGAAGAAATTCCATAATTTTCTTTAAGCACTGCTAGGATTTTTTTTGTTTCGTGTTGTGAGAGGAGGTTTATTTGTGGCTGCATTTTATCTATTGGAAAATTTAGTAAATAAAGTTATGGGGCTACATCCTAAATTAAATTTTTTTGAGAGATTTTGTTTGTTAAGAGTATTTCCGATGAGTTTTAATTATTTTAAAGACATAATAATTAGCTGCTCACA
>C687J35174_10011057_pt1 | contig 11142 bp, 11 predicted proteins | sample RifCSPhighO2_01_FD_35174 | JGI IMG/M metagenome (IMG submission 35174) | reverse complement strand
TTTCTTTTTGCTGTTCTTCGAGGCGTTTCAGGATCTCGCGGTTTTCCTCTTCGGCGCGGCGGTTAATCTCGAAGTCTATCTCGGCGCGAAGATCCGATCGGCNGCTTTCCAGTTCTTGCCCCACCATCAAAAGCGGCAGGAACAAAAGCTGAACCATGTTGGAGATAAAAAGCCAAAGGACAAATGCGGGAAATGGGTCGAACCGGAGTCCGACTGGCCCGAAGGTGTTCCAGAAAAGCCAGAGAATTGTCCAGGCCAGAAGCAGGAGAAAAAACCGGAACGACCCGATTTGTTGGTTAATCCAGATGGCAAACCGATCCAACTTCGTAAATTTCTGGGAATTCAACTCGGTGATTTTTTTATTCAGCTCATCGCTTATTTGTATTCGTCTATCGCCCGATGAAATGTGCATATTAATATCATCCTAGTACGCTTAGCATAATATCGCCAGATGCTCCCGAGAGGATTCGAACCTCTAACTCTTTCGAGACACGGTTCTAAGCCGTGCGCGTATGCCAGTTCCGCCACGGGAGCGTCAGCATTATTAAGCCACTATATCCCCATCTTCTGCAAGAGCTCTGGCGGCGAATGTGTTAGAATAATATTGCGTATCTCTTATGCTATTGATTCACGATAAACAGCTGAAAGCTTTAATCCAGGACACCAATACCGTCTCCAAAGATTTGCTGGCTGCGGCGGAGAAGGAGGCAAAGGCCAAAGGCAAGCGATTGCGCGACGTGCTTCTGGCGCAAAATTCGATTGACGAGGAGGAGCTTCACCGGCTCGAGGCCTATATCTTGGGCATTCCGTTCGTCGATCTCGAAAAAGAAACGATTGATCCCAAGGTGCTCTCGATTATTCCCGAGCCGATTGCCAAGAAAAATAATATCGTGGCCTTCAAACAGGAGGGGGGCGATTTGCAGGTGGCGATGATCGATCCGGCTGACATCCAGACCATCGAGTTCATCAAGAAAAAGACGGGGCTTAGGATTTTGCCGCGCCTCACCAATACGGTGTCGATCAAAAACGCTCTGCGCCAATACCAAAAGTCCTTGGCGGCGGAGTTCGGCGATCTCATAAAGCAAGATGTGGCGGAGGCGTTGGTAATAAAAGACGAGGCCGGTGACGCGTCGTCCGAAACAGATTTAAAAAAGATGGCGGAGGATTTGCCGGTGATTCGGATAGTCGACTCCATTATCCAGCATGCCATTCTTCAGCAGGCCTCTGATATTCATGTAGAGCCGGAAGAGCAAGATATTGTGGTTCGCTACCGGATTGACGGAATTTTACACGATCAGATGCAGCTGCCGAAAAAAATCGCCGCCGGGGTTGTGGCGCGCATCAAAGTAATGTCGAATCTTAAACTTGATGAGCATCGCCTGCCGCAGGACGGCCGTTTCAAAATTGAAACTTCCGAATANAAGTTTTCACTTCGCGTCTCGATTCTTCCTGTTTTTGANGGCGAAAAAATTGTGATGCGGCTCCTGCCCGAAGGCAGCCATACCTTGTCGCTTGAAAAACTGGGGTTTTTCGGCGATATGCTGGAGCGGGTACACCGCGCGATCAAAAGGCCCACGGGCATACTTCTTGCGACCGGTCCCACGGGTTCCGGCAAGACCACGACGCTCTACACCATTCTTGATATGCTGAACACCCCAAACGTCAATATTTCAACCGTCGAAGATCCGATCGAGTATCGCATGCCAAGGGTTAATCAAACACAGGTGCGCCCCGATATCGGTCTCTCGTTCGCCAACGGCCTTCGGGCACTGCTTAGGCAGGATCCCAATATCATTATGGTCGGCGAGATCCGCGACAACGAGACGGCCGGGCTTGCGATTAACGCTGCCCTTACGGGCCACTTGGTGCTCTCAACGCTCCACACCAACTCCTCCGCGGGCGCTTTGCCAAGACTGTTAGATATGCATGTTGAGCCGTTTCTCATCGCCTCGACCGTGAACGCCATTATTGCGCAGCGCTTGGTGCGGACGCTTTGCGAGGATAAAGAAATGCGGCCGATGACAGAAGCGGAACTTGCGACTATTTCAAAACAGGTAAATTTGGAAAAAATTCTTGAGGCGCTGAAGCAGGAACGGATTGTGGAGGCCAAGTCGCGGATTGAGACCATCCCCTGGGGGCGGCCGAAACCGGGCGAGCATTGCCCAGACGGGTACAAAGGGCGCATCGGAATCCATGAGGTACTGCAGATGACCCAGACGATTCAGGAGCTTATCATGAAAAACGCCACAGCCGATCAAATTGAGGAGCAAGCTAAAAAAGAAGGGATGCTCACCATGCTGGAAGACGGGTTCGTNAAAGCGGCGCAAGGGATTACNTCGATTGAAGAAGTATTAAGAGTCACGAGCGAATAATGAAATCCTAAGCACTAAACTCTAAATACTAAACAAATCCTAATGACCAAAANCCAAATCACAAAACGTTTTGAATTTAATACATTTGAATTTTGAAATTGTTTAGAATTTAGATATTCGGATTTAGAATTTTATGCTGTACAGATACACCGCCATTGACCGAGCGGGCGTTACCCAAAAGGGCGAGCGTGAGTCGCCCGACGAAAAAACGCTCTCAAGAACCCTGCGCGGAGAGGGGCTGCTCTTAACGGCGGCCGCCGCCGCAAGTTCGCCGCTGGCATTTTTTGCGCGCTTGGCGCGTTTCCAGATCGGCGGCGCATCGCTTTTCGAGCGCATGATTTTCGCAAGGAATCTGGCTGTCATGATCGGCGCCGGGCTTTCCATGACTCGGGCGCTGGAGGCGCAGGAGGAACAGGCGCGGGCAAAGCGCTTCAAGGAAATCGTGCGGCAGATCCGCGAAAACATTCTTGCCGGCGTTTCTTTTGCAGAGAGTCTGGAGCCGCACCGCAAAGTCTTCGGAGATTTTTTTATTCACATGGTGGAGGCCGGCGAGGCATCGGGGAAATTGGAGGGATCTTTGAAGCTCTTGGCGCGNCAGATGAAACGCGATCATGATCTCCGCGCCAAAGTCCGCGGTGCCATGATGTATCCGATGATTGTCATGATTGCGCTTATCGGCATCGGGGTTTTAATGCTGATTTACGTCGTGCCGACGCTGACGCAGACTTTCCAGGAAATGAAAATAGATTTGCCGCTCTCGACTAGAGTGATCATTTATGCGAGCGATCTGGCCAAAAATTATATTCTGGTGGCGCTGGGTCTGGTGGTGGCCTGCATCTACGCCAGTTATCTTTTTGTGAGGTCGGATCGCGGCAAGCGGCTGATCGGCGCGGTGTTTATACGCCTGCCGGTGTTCGGCCCTCTCATCAAGAAGTTAAACATTGCGCGGATGAGCCGCACCCTTGCCTCTCTCATCACCGCGGGGCTGCCCATCACGCGGTCACTCGACGTAACTGGCCGGGTGCTCGGCAACGCCAAGTTTCGCGATTCGCTGGCATTTGCGGTAACCGAGATCGAGCGCGGCAGGCCGTTTTCGGAAATTCTGCGTATCTCGCCCCATCTCTATCCGCCGCTGGTCATCCAAATGATCTCTGTCGGGGAAGAAACCGGCACGCTTTCGCGCATGCTTTTGCGCATCGCCCTCTTTTTTGAAGAAGACGTTAACAACACAACCAAAAATCTCTCTTCCATCGTCGAGCCGATCATGATGGTCGCCATCGGCGCGGTGGTTGGGTTCTTCGCCATTTCCATGATCCAGCCGCTTTATTCATCGTTGGCCGGTCTTTGATTGCATGCTATCGAGATTGAAACAAAGCTTGAATTCGGGGTCCGCCCCGTTAAAAAATTCATCCCCTAACGATCCTTGATTGATATGAGGCGTTTTAAATCACCCGTCTCTCTTCTGCGGGTCCGTCCGGACGGTAATTTCCTGACGGGGTTCACCTTACTTGAGATATTCATTGCGCTTGCNGTGCTAGCTATTCTCGGGACTATAGTTCTTTCGGCATTTTCGCGCTTTCGGGCCTCAACGGAGCTGGACGCGGCGGTGCGCCAGGCGCTTTCTGTCATTCGCTTGGCGCAGTCAAAAACCTTGGCGGCCGAGGGAGACTCCCAGCACGGCGTTCGTTTCGAGCCTGATCGCATTACGCTCTTTCCGGGCGCAAGTTTCGCCCAGGCGCCGACTAATGAGGTAACAGTGTTATCCGCGCTGGTACAAATCACGAATATATCACTTGCGGGCGGAGGAGTTGATTTGGTTTTTGATAGGCTGACTGGCCGCACTCCGCAGTCGGGTTCCGTTACGCTCGCTTCGGCTTCCGATCCTTCCCGCACTCGCGTGGTTACCATTGATTCTTCGGGCCAAGTTCGAGCTGAAGCAGACGCACTTCTGCCGGGCGGCACCCGCGTTATAGACACGCGGCACGTTAATTTCGAACTGGGATGGAGTATTCAAGGCGCAACGACCCTGCGTCTGCAGTTCTCTAATCCGCCCAATCCCGATACGATTCAAGATATCGCGATGGCGGATTATTTTAATGCTGACAATACGGTTTTTGATTGGCAGGGAACGGTTGATATCGGCGGCTCGAGTCAGACGCTTCGCCTACATACGCTTTTGCTATCACCGCTCGGCACGACACTTTCCATTCATCGCGATCGGCGCACGAATGACAAGGCGCTTATTATCTTGATAGACGGCAAAGAAGTTTCGAGATACGACGCGGAAGGGAATGTAACAACCGGCCCATTCGGCGGGACGATGACAATACAATGAAAAAGAATTTTCAATTTTCAATTATCAATTTTCAAAAACGATTTCACGCGCGAGGTGGGTTTGGTGTGATTGAGATTTTGATTGTGGCGGCGATGGTCTCGGCCGCCCTCGTAGGTTTTGGCGAGGTGGCTCGTATTTCGCTCCGGTTGCTGCAGGATGAGAAGGCTGCGATGGAGGCTTCATTTCTGATTCAAGAAGGTTTTGAGGGCGTGCGAGCGCTCCGCGACCAGAGCTGGAATTCCAATATTTCCACTCGTCCTTCTGGCGTTAATCATTTTCTGGCCTCGGCCGGGGGTAGCTGGACGCTCGGCACGGCGGTTCAGCCGAACATCAACGGAAAATATTTCCGCACGCTGGTGTTTCACTCGGTGAACCGCGACGGCAATGATCGCGTTGCCTCAATCGGCGTGGATGATCCCGGAACAAGAAAGCTGACCATCACCGTTTCGTGGAAGAATCGAAGCGCCACAAGTTCCGTAAGCGCTTCGGGATATCTCGCAAACTTTCTTCAAAATTGATTGAGCTATGATGCATTGCCGCCAGAAATCGTTAAATCATTCCGCGCCGGGGATTACCGCAATGGAATTAGTGGTCTATGTGGGGCTGCTTGCTGTGATTTCGGTGTTTTTGGTTCAATCACTGACGATGCTCATGGTCGCTTACCGCCGCTTGCAGGGCGAACGCGACGTGGTGTCGAGCGCGCGGACCGCGATGGAGACGCTGGCGCGGGAAACGCAGGGGGCGGCGAGCATCTATACCCCGACATCGGTGCTGGGCGTGACAACGGGCCAGCTGTCGCTTGAGACGCCATTGAATCCGACAGCCGGCGAGACGCGTTCCTATGTTGATTTTTATGTTGATAATGAACGTCTCCATATGAAGCGCGAGGGTTCGGCCGCTATCGCTCTCACCTCCGAGAGCGCGCGCGTGACGCAGTTTAACGTCCAGCGGATTCTAGCGGGCGCGCGCGAAACGGCAGAGATCACTTTGGAAATTAAATCGCGCAGTCGAGGAACGCTTGAGACTTCTTCGCTCGTTAAGGCGAGTTTTACGCCGCGCGGCAGCTACTAGTATGAACCACGAATCAGTACTAAAATCTAACGCGAATAAATGCAAAAACATTTTGCGCGGATTCGCGCTGTCCCCCGCGTCACTTTGCGGTTTTCGGGACGGTTTTGCCGCGCTTACCGCCGCAATTTTCGTTTTCGCGGTCTCGGCTGTAATCATCGCCGGGTTTACCTTCGTCGCGCTTCGCGAGGTGAGGATCACCCGCAACTTGAGTTCCTCCGTTCGCGGCTACTACGCGGCCGAGAGCGGCGTTGAGGATGCGATTTATCGGTTTGTATCCGGAAAACAAATAGTGTCTGGCGAGACCATAAGCACAGGGACTGCCACGGGGACTATCGTCATCACCGCGGCGGGTTCGCAAAAAACTATCACCGTCGAAGGAGTTTTAGGCAATGTTTATCGGACGGTTGAAGCGGTCATCGCGGAGAATACTGTCGGCGCCAGCTTTTTTTACGGTGTGCAGGTCTCTGACGGCGGTCTTCAAATGTCGAATAATTCAACGGTAAACGGAAACGTCTACTCAAACGGCGACATTAACGGCGGGGCGGGTTCAACGATCACGGGGAGTGCCACGGTGGCCGGCGGTATCAATGCAAATCCCAGCGTCCAATGGACGGCAGAAAACGCCGATCAGAATTTTGCGACCGTCTCTTCGAATCGCGACATTGCCCAGTCATTCACCGCCAATGCCTCCGACAAGATCAATAAAGTGTCGGTGTATTTGGCAAAAGTGGGGAATCCGACATCAAACATTACACTTTACATCACGACCGACAACGGGGGGAAGCCTGCCTCGAGCGACATTGCCAGCGCCGTCATTTCTTATACCAGCGTTGGCATTACCGCCTCCTGGATTGATACNGCTTTGCCCAATCCCCCGACGCTGACTGCCGGCGCAAAATATTGGATTGTGCTGGATTACGGATCGAACTCATCTTCAAATTACTGGAACTGGCGAAAGGATGCATCAGACGGTTACGCCGGCAACACCGGTCGCTACACTTCGAACTGGAGCAGTGGGAGCGCAAGTTGGACGAACGTCGGCGGGGACTTGGCCTTTCGCGTGTGGTTAGGAGGAGTGAACACTAAAATTGACGGCGTGACCATCGGAAATGCGACCAGTGGCGAGGGGCACGCGAATCTATTCATTGACGCTACAGTTCACGGATCAAGTTGCCCGAACGCCTATTGTTTTGTCGAGAATCCGCTGCGCCAGGAGATGCCGATTTCAGACGGCGTGATTCAGGACTGGCGCAATGCGGCCGCCGCCGGCGGCACCTGCGCCCCGCCCGATTGCGATGCGTCAGGGAATTTTAAAATTACCGGCGGTGCCTCGAAAAGCATAGGGCCGAAAAAAATTACGGGGAATCTGGAGGTTGATAATAACGCGATTCTCACGGTCACGGGTACGTTGTGGGTGCAAGGCAACGTCGTTTACTCCAACGGCTGCATTGTTAAGCTTGCGCCGAGCTACGGTGGGAATTCCGGCGTGATTGTGGTTGATGGAACGGCGAATGTTTCCAATAATTGCAGTTTCTCCGGGTCGGGCGTCAGCGGGAGCTATATTATGCTGCTTTCGGCTAAAGATGCGCCGACGGAGAACGTCATGACAATCGACAATAACGCCACGGGAGTTATTTATTACGCTTCAAATGGCCGGATTAAGTTCTCTAACAATGCAGCAGCGAAGGAGGCGACAGCCTACGGCATCACCCTCGATAACAATGCGGTTATCACTTACGAATCCGGTCTTTCAAGCGTATCATTTTCCTCCGGTCCCTCCGGCGGGTACGACATTGTTTCGTGGGAAGAGGTCGAGTAGCGGTCTTGGCGCTGGTTTGCCCCGCCACAAGAAAGCCATAGATGAATTGATTATTAGGTAGGGAAAATATAGATACAAGGTCGCGAGCATAAACTCGCGGCCGCCCTGTAACGGGGTCTCTTTAGCGGGTTNGTTCCGCCGCTCAATTAATTCAGCCAGTAATGTTATACTGCAGGCAGCGAAGGTGAACGATTGCACCGCTATTTTTTCTTGCTATGTTATTAAAATCTTTTTTCAGTTCGTGGGCGCGCTCCTTAACGTCGTTTCCCGTTATGGGGCTTGACCTTTCGGATCTTGCCGTAAAATTCATTCGCTTTGATGAGCGCGGCGGCTCATCAATTAGAGTGCGTTATGCGGGGGGCGCAGAACTCGCCCCCGGGATTGTGGTTAACGGAAATATCGAAAAGCCAAAGGAGCTTTCCCGGGTGTTGTCGGGCCTCAGGACCGGAGACGGGCGCAACATTCGCGACAATCTCGTGGTAGCTTCACTGCCCGAGGAGAAGGGATTTATTCAGATTCTGCGTTTAGCCAAAGTAAAATCGGAAAATCTGGAAGCAGCAGTGCGCTGGGAGTTGGAGAGTGCCGTCCCCCTGCCGGTCGAAGAGATCTACTTTGATTACGAGACCGTGTCCTCGGCGGCTCATTCGGATCACACGGATGTTTTTATGCTGGCATATCCTCGCGGCGTGGTTGATTCTTATGCCTCGGTGCTCCATGAGGCTGGTCTTATTCCGGTAGCTTTGGAACTGGAATCGCAAGCGGTGGTCAGGGCCCTGATCGATTTGTCGGATTTGCTGCCGATGCTGGTGATTGATATCGGCGCTACGCGAACCAGCTTTGTTTTGGTGGCCGCTGGCGGAATTATTCACACCTCAACCATAGCAATTTCCGGCCAGTCGTTCGAGGGCGAGATCGCCACCAATCTTGGGGTCTCGCGCGAGAAGGCGCGGGAGCTAAAAGTGACTTCGGGCTTGAGCGTGAAGAGAGGAGGAGGCGACGTGGCGCGCGCGCTCGCTGGGACGCTGCAGCTTCTGATCGAAGAAATTCTTCGGCATATTGAGTTCTATCGCGACCACGCCAAAGATCGCGCCGAGCCCAGCGATAATATTGAAAAGATTATTTTGACCGGCGGCGATTCAAATCTGATCGGGATTGAATCGTACCTGGCGAGAGGCTTGAAAGTTCCGGTGGAGCGGGGGAATCCTTTCGGTCGGGTGCTGGCAAGAATGGGGGAGACTACGCCGCCGATTCCAGCTAACATGGCACACGCCTACACGACGGCCATCGGCTTAGCCTTGCGTCAGATTTTGTGAAATATGTTGCAGCTCAATATTCTTTCTCCAAGAGATAAAGAAACCTTCCGTTACGAGCGCGCCCGACGGGTATGGGCGCGCTTTGCCGTGAGGTTCTTTTTTCTGACCCTTCTCGCCGCAGGGTTCCTGCTGCCTTCTTATTTCATGACGGTCTTGCAGGAAAAGGATATTGCGCTGGAAGAGTCGCGCCTTAGTAAAGATCCCCGCATCGCGCGGGCGATCGAAATGGAGCGCGCCATTGAAGCTTCCCGCCGTGAAATCCGTCTGCTTGCGTCATACGTCACTAATAAGCAGAGCTTGGGGGTTTCTACCGAGTCGCTTATCGCGGCAGCCAGCTCGGGAGTAATCTTTAACACCATTCGGGCTGACCAAACCAAAAAACGCATCGAGATAGACGGATTCGCCATGAAGCGCGAAGATTTACTTAAGACCATCGCCGCGGCAGAAGCCCTGCCCTTCGTCGCCGAGGTGAAGTCGCCCATTTCCAATATTGTCAAGGAATCAAACAGCCCCTTTCGTTTAGAAATTATTTTAAAATGAAATTCAATCTCACGGCGGCACATAAATTTTACCTGACATTGTTTCTGGCCCTGGTCCTGCTCGGCGCGGCGGCGTATTTCATGCCGTTTTATTTATTCGGCAAAATCCGCGATTCCGCCAATCGAATTGAGAGAGCTAAGGAGGAGATCGCGCTGGCTGATCGGCGCTTGACTGAATCCCGCGCTCGCGAGGAACAGATGTCGGCTTACGGCGTGGGGCTAGAGGAAGTTCACAGTCATTTCTTCTCGCCAAAAGAATCTCTTAGGGTAATTGAGGCGGCGGAAAATATAGGCAAAATCACCAAGACAGTGGTGGAGATCGGTGTGCTGGACACAAAAGACAATGTCGCGCGGTTCCGCTTTAGCGCTACCGGCAGTTATTCTGATGTCATACGCTTTGTACGGTTGGTGGAAAACGCGCCTATTTATTTTGAAATCGAAAATTACTGGCTGGAGCGCGCGGCTCCGGCGTCATTCGGCGGGGCGGACAGCTTATCCGGCCCGCGGGCGTTGCTGGCCGCGCCGGCATCCAATGTCCGCGCCACTCTTACCGTTAAAGCTTTCCAAGCCGAATAATATGCAATTTCGAATTTCGCCGAAAGACATCAAAATAACTCGATTGACGATTGACCGCGCGGCGTTGGGCGGGGTTTTGCTGATCATGGCTTTATTTTTTGCTATCGGCGCGGGTTCGATCGCGGTTTATTATTTCTATCCCTACCGCGCCCTGAATAATCCCGCCTCAACGGAATTTAAGCCGAAAACCGTTCCCGTTTCCGAACTTGAGAGTTTGCGGGAGATTTTAAAAGAGCGGGGGCGGGTTTATCAGGCTTCCACCACGCTGGCGACCCCGCCGGCTTTTAGATAGCTGTTGATTCGCGACCGCATAACGGATACAATCATTGCCGTTATCCCCGACTCAATCCCCCCGTAGCTTAATGGATAAAGTAGCGCTCTTCCCCGCCTGCCAAAGTTTGCCCCTGTAGTTCAATGGACAGAACACTGGACTTCTAAGCCAGTTATGGGGGTCCGATTCCCTCCAGGGGCGTAGGCAAACGGCGGGCAGGTAAGGCGTTGATGAGGGTTCGATTCCTTCCGGGGGGACCACTTAGGAAAGCATAATTCGAGCTAAAACTCGCCAAGATCTATAAAGCATAAAATCTCAAATACACATATTATACACTATAGTGTATAATATGTGTATTAGTGAGTGTTCAATCTGTTGAGTAATGAATTTCTACCAGGAAGTCTATAAATGGGTGAAAAAAATTCCCAAAGGGAAGGTCGCAACCTATGGCCAAATCGCGACGTTGATCTCAACGCCGCGTTCGGCACAAGTCGTCGGTTTTGCCCTGCGCGCCTTGCCGCAAAACTCTGGAGTGCCGTGGCAGAGAGTGATTAATTCCCAGGGCCGCATCTCAATCCAAAATCCGCGCTGGCCGCAATCGGAGCAGGCAAAGCAATTGACGAGTGAGGGAGTTGCGGTAACATTTCGCGATAAAGCCTACTGGGTCGATCTTACAAAATTTCTCTATCGCTTCCCGCCAAAGGCCCGAAAATAAATCCCGTTAACCGCCTTATCCCATTAAAAATTCCATTGCAAACAGGACAAGTAATCGTGCCATCTATCGTACTATCCATCTATCTATTCCTCAACATTTCATCAATGGTGCTATTATAATACGCTATAGCG
>C687J35174_10011053_pt1 | contig 11145 bp, 14 predicted proteins | sample RifCSPhighO2_01_FD_35174 | JGI IMG/M metagenome (IMG submission 35174) | reverse complement strand
AGTGCTTTGCAATCGGAATCCTCCGCAAGGATCGCGTTCACCTCGTACCACGAAGCAGGATACTCCACCGGCTTCAGCTGCCCCGCAAATCCGAGCATCGTGAAGGTATACACGAACGGCAGGAGAACGAACGCAAGACGCACAATCGGAACAGCGCGCGAGCGCACCCGTGCGACGACGAATGCAGCCCCCGCAGCAAAAAGATACGCATACGTGAGTGCAAGCCACATGCTCCACTTCTCGGTATCGCGAAATCCGGACCAAAACGGTACGTGCTGAAAGAGCCACAGGTTGAGTTCATGGAAAAAAGATGGCGCGAGCCCGACCGAGAACACGAAGGCGGCCGCGCCTATGCCAACGAGTATGAGCGCAAAGGTTCTCGTCTCGCGTGCGCGGAGGAGTGTTGTTGCACTCGTCATGACGAGGGCGAGAAGCGTGAGGAGCGCGGGAAAGAACACGATCGGAGTTTCTTTGGGCGAGAGGAGTGTTTGCATCCACGGATACGATTCACCCCAGAAACCATATAAGGCGAGTACGTTTCCCGAAGTGCCAAGAAGAGAATCTGTAGATGTCTCAAACGCACCCCAGTGCTCCTTGGTAAAGACCTGGAGGGGCGAGCTTCCCGGATTGAGAACGTACGGTACGACCCAATACAAAGAAACAATACCAACGATGCAGGCCGCAAGAGATGCATATTTTGCGAGTGGGAGCGCTCCGCGCACATCGCGCAAAATCGCAATCGCGACGACAACAATCGCGACAAGAACTGTCATAACGAATGCGTGCAAGGAAAACACGCCGACGAGGAGCATGATGAGCGCCATGGTTGCGGCGGTGCGCACACGTGGAGTGCGGACAAGCTCCAGCAGAAAATACACAAATGGAGCCAAGAGGGCGTAGGCGGCCAATACTCCCCACTGCCCTGCCAGAAAGCGCTCGTACACGAAGGGATTTACGGCGTAGAGCGCCGCGGCCGCGTAGCGCACCCATGCTTCGACCTGAAACGGAAAGAAGCGGATGGGTAAATAGAAGAGCGAGAAGAAAAGTGCGATAAGTATCCCCTTCTGCACGAGCCACATCGGCACGAGAAAGCCCGCGCCGTAGATGAGAAATCGCAAGGGCGCGCCATTGAGAAAACCGGAGAACATCGGGAACGTATGTGATGGACCAAACACCATGTCCCACGTCAAGACGTAGCCCGGCAAAAGCATCTGCCATAGGACGATGACCGTCCCTGCGGTGGCAAAGAAAAGTGGCCCAAAACGACTCATAAAATCTGCCTTCACTCCACCAACGTAGCATTCCCCCCTTTCGACCGCCACCGGTAGTCGGCCCACAATGCTACAATGACGGCCATGCGAAAACCTAGTTACTCTTCCAAAAAATCAAGATCCGCCACTGCTTGGTGGAAACATGCGCGCCCTTACGGAAAACGAATGGTTAATAAAAGTGAGCGCAAGGGAGCAAAACGGGATCTAAAAAAATCGTTCGTGCCTAATTAGAGCCCGAACCGGCGAGTGCTTTTCTCAGTAAAGGAACATCGACATTCACTGTGTCCCAGATGATATCGAGGTCCATTTCGTAATAGTCATGAATGGCGCGGTCACGAAATCCGGCTATCTCTTTCCACGGAAGTTCGAAGGATTTCTTCGTCCCATCGGACACTTTCTTCGCCATCTCGCCGATCAGCATGAGTTGCAAGATCACTGCGCTTTGCGTTTTCTCGTCTTTCGCGAATTTTTCGGCACCCATTCCGGCGGTAAACCGCTCTATCTTGCCGATCGCATCCCGCACGTACGCAAGATACGCATCATCGCGATTCATAGATCGTCTTCAGATCCTCCTCGATATACACCTTCATGTGCCGGTTGATGCTCTTTTCTGTGACGACATCCACCTCTTTTTGTAGAGCTTGCTCGATCTCTCCGATGAAGCGTCCATACGCGATAAGACCCATCGGCTTGCCGAGTCGCACCAGAAGATCAACGTCGCTGTCTTCCCGTGCATCACCGCGGGCATACGAACCGAATACGCTCGCGCGCGTGATGCCGTGAGAGCGCAATATGGGCGTTATTTTCTGCTGTATTTCCTCTACTTTCATGCGCCGCATTATAGCATACTGCTCTTGTGTGAACGGAGATCGAGGGGCGGTTTTGTTTCGCGCTCTTCTTTTTCACCGAAGCGTTCGGGGTGGCGTTTGAATTCGATTATCTGCAAGACGACCGTCATCACCAAAAGATAATATGCATACACGGCCATCTGCTCCGCTTCTGCCTGCCACTCGAGGGAAAGAAGAATAGGGCATGCTGTGAGGGCAAGAATGGCCAAGGCACCTGTGTAGCGAGCGTCCCAGCCGAAGAAAAGGAAGGCAAGAAACAGCAGCCAAAAAAAGACTGATTCGGGCTCTAGGTATGCAAGTGCGACAAAACCAACGTCGACCAGCACGACTATCTTCACGACGACTCTCAAGATCACATCTGTCCGCGCTTCCCTCTCGGCCTCTATGAGAGGTACCGCCCGAAGCTTCCGGAATTTGCGTAGTCGTTCAAACATACCCGCACACTAACTCCGCGCTTGGCGAAGACTGGCTGCTAATCGAGTCATAAGGTGTTTTCGCGCCTGACCACGCAACTTGAGGCTGTTCTCACGATGGACAGCATCTGATTCGGCAGCATAAGCCTCATAGTACGTGAGTACGAACGGTCTGCGCGACGCGGTTGCAAATGAAATGCCCTCATTGTGTTCTGCAAGTCTTCGCCGCAAATTATTGGTTCGACCAATGTAAAGCTTTTTATCCTTTGAGCTGCAGAGTACGTATACGTAGTACATAAATTTTAGCCCGAAGTTAGTGTGCGGGTGCGCCTAAGGCGGCGGATGCCTTCGTACCCCCAAGAGTTCCCGAAGAAACTCGGGAAGCCAAGACGGCCGAGGAGCGTCGTACTATACTGGTCGGCATGGTAACAACAATTAAAAACAGAACACCGATGACTCCTGAACTGAAGGCGTTTATCACGACCTCCATTAAAGAAGTGCTCGAGGATCCGGATTTCGGCTTGGAACTTTCCGAGTCGACCAAACGCCGTTTGCATGCCGCGAAGAACAAAAAAGGAAAGTATATTTCTCACACGGAACTGAAAAAGAGGCTCTACTGATGCATGCCCAGAATAGGTGTGATAGAATGTCGGTATGACAGATGACCAAGTTAAAGCAGTGCTACATAGAGTCTCAACTTGGCCGAAAAAGCGGCAAGCTGATCTCGTGTACGTGGTAAAAGCCATGGAAGAGCAAGACAGAAGCGAACTGCGCCTTACCGCCGAACAGGCGAAAGAGGTCCGCAGGCGGCTCAAGCAAAAGAACGCAAAGACGCTCTCGTTCGCCCAGTTCAAAAAGAATCTCCATCGTCGGTGGGGTGTATGAAGCTCGTCGTCCGCCAGGCGGCGGAGGACGACCTTGACGACATCGCGGAGTGGATAGCCAAAGATAACGTGTTGGCCGCGCGCGAAATGGTCGCGCGCATTCGCGATCAGATAGGCTATCTGGAGACTGATGAGCTGGTGCACAGGGGTCGGCCCGGTTTTATTGATGGAACCCGCGAATTGCTCGAATATCCTTACATTATTGTGTACAGAGTGGATGAACGAAAGAAAATAGTGACAGTACTTTCGATTGTCCATGGCGCCCGTGATCGGTAGTGAAAGCATACGGCTAAGAGATTTTTCTGATTCTAATTCGACGAACACCGTCGTATACAAGATACGAGATACAAAACAGCAAAGTGGTACCACTAATAAGAAGCCCTAAATAAAAGAATCTCTGGGGGAAGAATTCGATGACGAACTCGATGTCGTAGCTCCCGTCAGGATTTTGCGTGCAAAGCGCCTTCGCTTCGCACAGCTCTGCTGTGTCGATATACCATCCGTTCAAGAAGCCGTTGAGCTTGTAGTGGTACTCATCCCTCACCCTATCGGGCTTGGCAAACGGCCACCAGCTATTCAAAAATCCATGCACCTTCTCGTTATTCATCTGCAACTGCCACTGCTCATGATAGCTCTCGCTCATGGCGAGGAAGAATGGCGTTGTGGCACCCTCCACATGCACGAGCTTCTTAGTGGGATTCACAAGCTCGAAGGTAACCACTCTCGGCTCCACCAGCGGCGGCCCCTCCGGCTCGCTCACAATATAGAACGCATCGCGCAGATCCGGCACCTGGATAAGTTGTACATTGTCGTACCGATTTATGATGTTGGTTTCGTTATCCGTCGCTCTTGCATATAGATAGAGTGACAATGTCGTTGCTCCTGACGGAACTTCAATGATCTTCGAGAACGAATGCCACGCAGTATCAGCAAGCGGCAAGGTTTCGCTCAACACTGTTTTGGCTGGATCGTTAAAGCCGACATAATATGCGGCAATTTCGGAATTGGGACTCTGATAATCGAAGCTCAAGAGATAGGTACTGCTCGCGGTAACGCCGACACGAATGCTTGTGCACGCAATGTGCCGCGTCGCCTCCAGCTGAAGCGACTGTGACCCCTCCGTCTTCTCGCTCGTACTCAAATGCATCCCCAGAAGCCCGTTGTCGTCATACTTATTACAATCCCCTACCTCCTTTTGCCATAGGCCATCCTCGAAAGAACCATTAACGATTCTGTTCTCGTATGAATACGACGGGTTCTCGTATGCAATCGTATTGGTTCCGACGTTTACTGGCAGTACTGCTGGTGAAGTAGTGGCAACTATGGGCAAAGAATTTACTAATATACGTGCATCATCTTGGTTGAAGTATGCCGTGGTTGTTTTCGCCTGTTCTGACTCAAACGAATTCACAAGAGAGGAATTTACAATGTTCTGTGGTTCGATGTTCTCAAATGGATTCGACAGATTGACCAGTGGCTGCGTACTCTTCCCTTCTGACAAAGGTACAAAAAGGAATTCTTGCCCCAATTGCTCGCTTACAAAATCGTATTTCGGGTCAAGATTCCCAAAAGAATCAAAAGCAAAAAGTTGATCTGACGCAAACACATGCGGTTTATATCCTTCGTTTTCGTATACCACCAACTCTTGAGTCCCAATATCGACACGCTTAAGCCACGGAATCGTATCAAGTTGATCTATATACCACTGCCTGATGATAGGATTATTCTTGCCACCATGATTATAGAAAATCGCTTCTTGACTGACTGAATCTCGGGTAGGAACCGCAACATATTTTATACTTCCGACGTTGAAGTATGCGTGAGAAAAATCCTGTCCAACAACTTCCATGAGTCGTTTCTCAAGGGGACCGGTGGTTAGTGGGATAAATCCTTTCCACTCGCGCTCAACTAACTGTCTAGCGGACAATCGACCATGTTTGTTGGAAAAGAAGCTATATCGAGAAATTTCTGGTAGCCATAAGATTCTTCCTGGATCACTCCCAAGAATAAAATTCTTGAAAACTATGTAATCTTCAGGAACTGTCCGAGGAATGAAAAGAGCATCAACCTTGCCCGTTACCAAGCTCACTGAATTAAGTAACATCACACAAATAACCAAAACAACGAGTGCGCTTGCGATGTATCGTCTCGCTCTGAAAAGATACTTTATTGAAAGAGGTACTAGCACGGCGAATGATAAGGCGACTATTAAATAGAATTTTGAACTTTCGCGAAATATATTAAAGCCTGGTAAGTGTTCATAAAGCAAAGGATATATTTCAGGAAAGGGGTGAGCATTCTGTTTTACTAAAAAAATACCCAATAGTGCCACTGACATCCAAAATAACCACAGTCTCTTATCCTTTCCGGACATTAAGGGCCAGAGCAATAATCCGAGGAAAACGGTTATCGGTATAATAAATGTATAAACAGGCACAGGATTTACACTAAAAGGAATGGGTTTTTGAAAAACTTCCCATGCTGGATAATAAAGTGTAAACACGTTGGGTAAATGGTGATAGTTTGTAAACAAAGAACGATCCACGATACTCTCGTATGATAGCGATGAAACAGTGATAAAAGTAATGATCCAAAAAAAATTCAGCAGCAGAACGAGCGACGCTACGCGCAGTAATTTACGGAAAATTTCTTTACGAAATTGAAAGTTCTCAGTTAAAAAAACAAAGACGGTGTATAATCCGATCAATACGGTAACGATCGCAGTAACCCGCACTTCATATATGCAAGAAATTGTATAAACAAGGGAAAATAAGACAATGTGAAGTATTCCCGCTCCACGCAGAACGCGAATATAAAGTAGCAATAACAGAGGAGCAAAAGCATAGGCTACAGCAATCTGTAAATGATCGACTTGGCGGAGTAAAAAATATGAATTGAAGGAATAAATAATTGTCCCAAGAAAGGCCAACCATCTGCTTCCTATCATATTGCGAATCAAAAAAAATGTACCGAGAGGTGCTATCACTACAATGGGCAGGAAGAAAAAAAACTTTTCCCACACTGCAAAAGCAAAATTATATTCCGCAAATATTCTGCTTAATATGCCGATGGGATAAAAGTGATTTATTACAGAATCTCTCCCAAAATGTTCAAAACTTTGCCAAACGAAGAAAGAATATACATCGGTTAGTGATTCATTAAATTTAAACCACCAATCGCCGTAGGTATAGATTTGAAAATCCAAAATCCAGCGAAAGTGAATACCTGCAGAAACCAGAATAGCCAATAATAAATGCATACGGTAGGAAATCAGAGAATGATCTTATCTTGGAGATCTGCGATAGAATTTCTCAAAGCCTCTAGGGAGTGATTCTGCAGCACATAGCTGCGATGTGCGGAATGCTCCTGAAGATAAAGCTTTCTTTCGACTACTTCTCTAAGAGTTCTGGCAAAATCCACGATGGGCACGGATATTATTCCGTCGGGGATGACTTGAGGGAATATACCTTCAAAATTCGGAGGGGTAGCAACAATTAATTTTTGTGAATAAAGATAATCCAAGATCTTAAATTTCACCCCACTCCCAACATCCGTTGGTGATATCAAAATATCGCTCGATTGAAGATAGGGGTGGACGTTTTTTTTTCTCTGTAGAGTTATCACATTTCCCTCCTTGCGTTGCTGTTTATCACCAATAAGCAAAAAAGTGCATGTAGGAAGAGAGGGTGCGAGGGTTTCTTTGATAAAACGAACTGCAAACAGATTCTGTAAGGAATCTAATGCCCCGATAAAAGTGATTATTGGTCTATCGGATTCCGCAATAATCCTCAGGTCATGTGAAGAATTTTCTGAAAAATTCTTGTCGAAGTCGATTATCTGTGGAATCAATTGGATCTTCTTCGAAGACAGAAAGAAATGATCTCGTGCTGAATCATAATCTTTCTTCGAAACAACTAGTATCACGTCTGACAGTTGGAATTGAACAAGTTCAAGTACGAACCACGTAATTCTGCGCGCATGATAGGGAAAGAAGGGTAACTCTTTCGCTCTGGCGACATCATAATTAATCCAATGAGTATCAATTACAATTTTCTTGTGCCAAATCTTGCATAAAAGAAAAGCGGATATCAGTAAACACCCTTGCAAGACCACGTAGTCTGCAGACTGAATGTGACTCCGATTTTTTGATAAAAAGCGCCAGGTGCTAAAGAGCTCCCGAAAAAGTGTAGTGGGGTCAAAGGAGAGATATTTTTGAAACAAATTATTCTGATGATGAGTAGTCAAATGATGAGTATTGATTGGCAAATGTATGTAGCGTACTCCATTCAGACCAAACACTCGATCGTCAAAAGTGTACTCTAAAACTTTGATGTCCGCGACTTTCGAGAAGGCTCTAGCGACATTGTTTCCATGAATAAAATGTCCTTCTCCCTCATCTTCGATGGGTCCGTGACTAATCATTACCACCTTTGGTTTCATAGTCATTTTTCAGAAATGAAATAAGCGTGATAAGGATCTTGTGGATCTGTGTAAGTTTTTCTTAGTTTAAGATTCAGATTTGAAAAAATCTTTTTTAGCCTACGTTCTCTAAATCCTTTTGCTCCCAATTCCCAATGGTGCTGACCATCGAACTTATGACGTCGGAAAAAAGCTGGGATGCCAAGGTATAGAGAAATGGGCCGTAAAAGACTTAGCTTCATCCAGAAAGTCGCATATATGTTTACTTGTGGAACCGAAATGATTAAAGTCCCTTTTGTCAGATCTCTAAGCTGCATTATTGTCTTTTCAACGTCTTCGAAAGGGATGTGCTCCAAGACCTCAAAGCAAACAACGACATCGAACTTATCTTTCACAACTGCAGATATATTTCTCACATCTCCCACGTAATCAGGGTGTAATGTCTGATCAAAGTCTAATGTTTTTACGTTGACACCCTGAGCGACAAGATAATTCTTTAAAAATCCGTTTCCCGCTCCAATCTCAAGTACGGACGAGTGTTTATTTGGAAGCGACTGGAAAATAAGACTCTTCTGATTAAAGTAGGAAATGAAACGCTCTTTATTGTCATATTTATTCCCTTCGTAATGTTCTGTCTTTACTTGCACCATATATTTCTATTGATTAATAATGCTAATAAATTGACGGTAGGCCCTGATCATAAGTAGAAAATTTAAAGTTTAAAGTGAAAAATGATCGATCCGGATAGGACCCAAAAGGGGGCTTTTTGTCACACCCTAAGCCCACCCCCGCACTACCTTACTGCTAGCAAGGAATTTGACAAACCCCCTCGAAAATCCTTCATTTACTCTTTGCACGGTGAGTGCCTCGCGGACTCATTTTTACTTTCTCGCCAACTCGAATATGGTATAGTGCTTCTATGGCTAGAAACCAAACAGTGACGAGCCGTCCGAGAAGCGCTCACCGCTCCATGCGCGACGCGCGCGTCCTCGCGGCGCGACGCGCATTCGGCTCATGGAAAAAACGATCTCTTAAAAAGGACTTGCAGATTCTCTCAAAGATACGGCGCGGATGGGAACGTCCCTTGGCGTAAGCGGCGCATGTATACGCTCGACACAAATGCCGTGCTCTACTATTTGCACGGCGAGGAACAAATTCGTCCACTTATAGACGATACGCTGTCGAGCGGTGTACCGCTGTATATATCTGCAGTTACAATAGTTGAACTCCTGCGGTACCCAAAGCTAGGTTCGGCTGAAGAATTGGGTATCCAAGCCTTTATTCCTGCATGTTCGGTCATCAATATTGATACAAGCATCGCACAGCAAGCAGGAAAACTCGGCCGTACATACAATCTCAAGCTGGGAGACAGCATCATCGCCGCCACGGCGCTCTTTACCGGTACGACGCTTGTTACTCGAAATGTGCGGGACTTTAAGAAGATCCCTGACCTTGCCATCGAGGCCGTATAGAAGCTAACATCTTGCGCAATTGCTGGTAGCTTTTGTCGAACGTTAACTCTTTACTCCACACGGGCATAGGTAGTAAGTAGTTAGTAGAAAGTAGTTAGTAGAAGAAAAAACCGACGCGGGGGCAAAGATTCTGCCATTTTAGGGCTTAGATGTCAAACCAAAAGAAGCGCGGGCTCACTGAACGGTGAGAATAAATATGCTATAGTGGCGACTATGAAAAAGAAGCGTTCAGCGAAGCGAAAAGAAGGATACTCGCCTGCGGAGATGCGCGCTCATATGCATGCCTACATTAAGGCTTCCGCTGAACGCTTGAGAAAGGAGCTACGAGAAACATGGAAGAAACAGCGTGCAGAAAAGAGGAACGCTCGTCATGAGATTACGGTATAGAAATGCCGCTCGAATCGAGCTTGAATCCTTCGTGAACCATTATAAAGAGGGGTTCCGCACGCTCTACAGCGGCACCGGATTGTGGAATGAAGACATGATCATTGCGAGCTACGAACACAGGGCAATGGAGCTGTATGACACTATTGACGATACGATATGTGCGCGACTGAACGGACGAACTGTCATAGGGCGTAAACAAATGACCGATAACTGGTTTGCAGTAACCGTTTCTGCAGGCGCCCGCCAGATCTTCGTTCTCTACTCTGAAGAGAAGAAAGCAAGTATCCGCTGGATCGAATCTGTCTCGGTTGACCGCAAGCCAATCATCTTTTAAGCACGATGTTCTTGAAGTCCCGGTAACTATTCTCAAAAGTAATCTCCTTCGACCATGCGAGGGCATTCTTTTGCATTGCCACATACACTGATTCGTTGGCAAGAAGTCGCGCGAGCGAGTTCGCGAGCGCGGCAGGAGTATTCTTCTTTGTGATGATACCCGTCTCCCCGTCTCTTACGCTATCGCGAAGGCCGTCCACGTCGTAGACAACAGCCGGCGTGCCCTGGCTATTCGCCTCAGTCACCGTGAGCCCCCACCCTTCTTTGACCGAAGCCACGGCAAGCACATGCGACTTTTGGAGAAGTTCTATTTTTTTGGCCGCATCCACCTTTCCCACGCATTCGATATCTCTCGCAAACATAGATCTCTTCGCAAACGCGAGCACCCGTTTGCCGTACCTTCCCTCGGGCTCCCCTACGAGGATCAAACGAGCGTCGGGTATCGTACTTCTGACATGCTCAAACGCCTTGAGAATATCGTACGTGCGCTTCATGGCCCGTATCGCGCCAAGCGCGAGGATGGTGGGAACGGAATACTTAGTTGAAAGTGGAAAGTCAAAAGTCGAAAGCGGTTGCATCTCGATGCCCTCGGAAATAATGTGAATCTTCTCCGATCGAAAGCCAAAGCGCAGTAAATCCTTCTTTGTGCTCTCGGAGACGGTAACAACAACGGGAGAGCCAAAAGATAAAAGTCTCAAGTATAAAGGTTCAAGCAAATAGCCGATGAGAGAGAGCGGGAACGGCATTTCGTAAAACCATATTTCGCGGCAGAGCTGATGCACGAACATGATATTCCTCTCTTTCACGTAGAGCTTCGCAAAAAAAGGAATCGTATTCATCTCGTCAATAACAATGTCGAATGTACCTCTAAGATGCTTCTTGTAGTAGCGATACGCTTTCCAATACACTGTGAAGCGGTTGCCGAGTCGGACTATGCTGAATCCATCGCGCTTCTCCTCGGTAGTGGAGCCAGGGAAGCTACCGACGATAAATTTCACCTCATGCCCGTCGCGCGCGAGGCGCTTTGCCACCTCTTCATTGACGAGCTCCGCGCCACCCGCGCGCGGGTGCCGCCTGTCTCTCCACGTCATCCATACTATCCGCATACGTGGTTAAAA
>C687J35174_10011052_pt1 | contig 11146 bp, 13 predicted proteins | sample RifCSPhighO2_01_FD_35174 | JGI IMG/M metagenome (IMG submission 35174) | reverse complement strand
TGATGCCGGAACTTCTGAATCCAATAATGCAATCGTGGGGGATGTAGATTTAGAATCTGTAAAAGACACAGCTAGCTATATTTCTCCCGTTCCTGGTGGTGTCGGCCCGGTGACAGTGGCGATGCTTTTAAATAATGTTTTAAATGTAGCAAAATCCCTCGAGAAAGCTCGGGCTATCGGCTCTGAGGCTCAGGCTCGAAGAGATGATTCTGCTGAATCCAAATGATTATCTTAGGTTATATATATTATTTTATTGCCTCAAGTTTATCTTCTTTGCAGATAAGATGGCTTACGAAGAAAAAAGACTTAGAATCGAGTGAGCAGATTCTTTTTATATTCCAAAGTATTTTTATATTATTTCTGGGCAGCTTGACTTTCCCTTTTTTCAGTCGTTTTTATTTAGCCGGAGATTATTCTTATCTTTTTCTCCTGGCTTTGACTTGTGGAATATTTGGCGCGGGTTGTAATCTTCTAAGTGTAATTTCCCAAAAACACTTAGATGCAGGCGTTACCACTATTGTGGGCAATATTTATACCCCCATAACCATATTTTTATCTTCTGTCTTTCTTCATGAAGGATTAACCAATTTGCAAATAATAGGGACAATATTACTTTTAGCTGCGATTGTAATTGTTTCAAAGAAACACAGAACGGGGAGGTTTACTTTCGACAAATATTTTTTATTAATGTTTTTATCCGGCGTACTTTTGGCGGTATTATTAGTGGCTGAACGAGCACTTATGAAAACTACCGGCTTTTCAGCTGGCATTATGATGTCCTGGGGTTTCCAGGCTTTTTTCTTAGGCCTGGTTGCATTTTTTACTAAAAGTAAAAATACCTATACTAAAGGCGAAGTTATAAGTACCGGATTAATAAAATTTTTTAGCGCAACTTCTTGGGTAACCCTAGTTTATTTAGTCGGAAATTTAAGCTTAGTTTCTTCAATTACCACCTTCAAAGTTATCGTGGTTTTTGTTGCGGCGGCTATTTTTCTGAAGGAGAGGGAAGACCTGCCAAGAAAGATTCTCGGAAGCATTGTTGCTATAATAGGTTTACTTTTAATGAAATGAAACACAAAGCTATAATATTTGAATAGTGAATAGTTTATCGGATATAACTACAGATTTACTTAATTCTCTATGATTGATATTTAACAATACCTATATACGCCATGGCGTAAACGAGGGATAAATGATATGCTTAATTAATGAGTTTCAAAAAGAGGTTGTTTTATAAAGGGGTAGAGGTAAATATTTTCGGCATTCCAGTTTTTACAAGAGGTAGAGAAAGTCGTGAAAAGACAGAAGGTAGAAAAAAGGATTTTTACCACACCACTTTCTTTTCCCCTTTCAGGAAAGATTCTCCCAAAAACCTTATTGTCATGTACGATATTCCACATAGTTTGAAAAAAGAACGAGATTGGTTTCGTCGACACTTGATTAGGTTTGAATATATTATGATTCAAAAAAGTGTTTGGGTAGGTCCTTCGCCATTACCTAGAGATTTTTTAAATTATCTTAAAGAAATAAAAATAGGGGATAACTTAAAAACTTTTAAACTGGCTAAATCTTACAATTCCCACATTTCAGCCATAGCGTAAATGAGGGATTAGTACTTTTTATTTAAATGTATTACAATATTTAAATTCAAATGAATAATGGAATTTTTTACTTTTTTTATAATTTTGCGCATCAGTCGTCTTTTTTTGATCAGCTAGTAGTTTTTATAGCTGTTTATTTTCCGTACGTTGTAATTATTTTAGCTGGATTGTTTTTACTTTTTCATCATGAAGTTTTACAAGCAGAAAATCCTTTTCGAGTTTTTTTAGAAAAAAAGAAAGAAATATTAACAGTATTTATTTCTGGAGGTATTGCTGTATTTTTTGATTTAGTATTAAAATTTTTAATTCATGCTCCACGACCTTTTATAGTTTTAAATAATATCCAAAATCTCTTTCCGGAAACGGGTTATGCTTTTCCATCCGGCCACGCAACCTTTTTTATGGCTTTAGCTGTTTCACTTTTCTTTCTTCATAAAAAAGCTGGTTACATATTTATTTTTTTTGCCATTATTATTGGTCTAGCGCGTATCATTGCCGGAGTGCATTTCCCCATTGATATTCTAGGTGGTTTTATACTCGGTGTAGTGATTGTCTATCTTTTTAAAAATATATACAATGATTTTAATTCTATAACATATTTTTATGCAAATAAATAAATTTCTTAATTTTTACTCAGTTAGATTTCTCTCTGTAATCTTATTAATTGCAGTAGGGTTATTTTGGTTCCATATTCCAACCGCCAGAGCAGCTTTTACCAACGACACCTTCACAGGGACAAATGGCACTAATTTAACAGCACACCTAGGTCTAGTAATAGATGGTAAACTAGGTCCAAAGACTATTGTCGTCATCAAGCGTTGGCAACAGGACAATGGCTTAGTGGCTGATGGCTTGGTTGGATCTAAGACGAAAGCGAGGATGAATGCCATAGGGGGGTAGATTTTTAGTTTGCATTTTTTGTAAAAAATGTATAGAATATTATCTTTATGTGGAAGAAAATAATTCTAGCATTAATAATACTTATTTTAGGTGCCGGAATAGCTCTTTTTGTATTTAAAACCGAACCTAAATTAAACAAGAATTTCGAGACTCAAAAATCATTCTTTAAGAAATTTCCTTTTCGTTTAGGGTTAGATCTTTCTGGGGGCAGTCATTTGATATATAAAGCTGATATTAGTGCTGTGCAATCTAATGAGGTGACGGAATCCATGGATGCCCTTCGTGATGTCATTGAACGCAGAGTTAATCTTTTTGGAGTTTCCGAACCAGTAGTACAAGTGCAACATGGTAGTTTTGTTTCTGGTGGCGAAGAGCAGTTGATAGTTGATCTTCCTGGTGTGACTGATATAAAAAAGGCAATAGAAATGATTGGACAGACTCCACTTCTAGAATTTAAAACACAAGCGCCAGAGGGTACTCCCCAGTCTGCAACCGTTGATAAAGACGGTAAACTAAAATTAGATGTTGGCTCTCAATTTGTTGAAACCGAACTTACTGGCAGATATTTACAGAAAGCCACTTTAGAATTTGATCAAAATACAAGAGAACCAAGAGTAAGTTTGCAATTCAATGACGAAGGAACGGTGTTGTTTGCAAAAATCACTAAGGAAAATGTTGGCAAGATGGTGGCAATTTATCTTGATGGTGCCCCGGTCTCTACCCCAGTAGTTCGTGAAGAAATTCCCAACGGCCAAGCTGTTATTTCTGGTAATTTTACTCCAAATGAAGCAAAACTATTGGTGGGTAGATTAAATTCAGGTGCTCTTCCAGTGCCGATAGCTCTTCTGTCCACGCAAACGATTGGCGCTACCCTAGGAGAAAGCGCTATCAATGCCGGAATCAAAGCCGCAATTATCGGATTCTTTTTAGTAGCTCTTTTCTTGATTCTTTTATACCGTTTACCAGGATTAATTGCTGTTNTTTCTCTTTGTATTTTTATTGTAATCATATTGACATTATTCAAACTTTTGCCGGTGACGCTGACAGCTGCAGGTATTGCAGGATTTATAATTTCTATCGGTGTGGCTGTCGATGCTAATGTGCTTATTTTTGAACGTGTCAAAGAAGAGTTGCGTTCTCATCGTACAATTGCTGATGCGGTGAAACTNGGTTTTTCTCGAGCTTGGTTTTCTATTCGTGATTCAAATATTTCTAATATTATTACCGCTCTCATTCTTTTNTGGTTTGGCACATCTTTAATTAAGGGTTTTGCATTAACACTCGGTATGGGAGTAATAGTATCAATGTTCTCAGCGATTACAATTACTAGAATTTTTTTGTCGGCAATTATTTTTATAGGAGAAGGAAAAATCGCTCGATTTTTATTTTCAAGCGGACTTGGCAAATAAAATTATGTTTATTATTAAATACAAAAAAATATTCATTATTATATCAATAACGTTGGTCATTCTTTCATTTTTTTCGTTATTTCTATTTGGATTGAATATNGGCATCGATTTTANGGGTGGAGCATTAACAGAAATTACTTATAAGACCGAACGTCCAACACAAATTTCTTTAAACCAATCTCTTGAAGCTTTGAATTTTGGTTCCATCCTTCTTCAGCCAACAGGAAACTTGGGTTATATAGTTAAGTCTCGTAGTTTAAATGATTCGGAACATTCTTTGCTTTTAAAAACACTTTCACAAGATGATGTGAATGTTCTCACGGAAGTAAGTTTTAATTCCATTGGACCTTCTGTGGGCCGTGAGCTTACCAAAAAAGCAATAATTGCTGTTATTCTGATTTCACTTGCAATTATTTGTTTCATCGCTTTCGCTTTCCGAAAGGTTTCAAATCTTTCTGTTCGGGGTCGCCAGGGCGTAGCTTCTTGGCGATATGGTCTTATTGCCATTATCACACTCTTACATGATGTTGCTATCCCTGTCGGTCTTTTTGCCGCTCTTTCACATTACTATGGGGCAGAGCTCGATACTCTTTTTGTGGTTGCAGTTCTCACCATACTTGGTCTTTCTGTTTCCGACACGATAGTTATTTTTGATCGAATTAGGGAGAATTTAAAAAATCAAGAAAATAATAAAGTTAGTTTTAGCGAAATAGTTGGTAAAAGTTTAGAGCAATCATATGTAAGATCTATCAGTACTTCATCTACCGTTATTTTAGTGCTTCTTGCACTATTCTTTTTCGGTCCTGTTTCAACAAAGTATTTTGCTCTTATGTTAACTACTGGAATGTTTTTTGGAACGTATTCTTCGATTTTCTTGGCTTCGCCATTATTAGTATTAGTAGAAGAATGGCAAAGGAAGTGATATAATAGAACTATGAAGTATCTTTTAATAATCTTGGGGGTTTTAGTTTTGTGGGTAGTTTATATTTATAATAATTTTGTTTCTCTAAAAAATAGAGCGCAGGAAGCTTGGGCGGATATCGAAGTGCAATTAAAACGCCGATATGATCTTATTCCTAATTTAGTGAATACAGTAAAAGGTTATGCTACGCATGAATCTAGTGCGTTTGAAAATGTGACTAAAGCGCGAAGCATGGCGATGAGTGCAACTGGTCCGACTTCTGAGCATGCGCAGGCAGAAAACATGCTTACGGGCGCATTAAAGTCTGTTTTTGCAATAGCCGAGGCGTATCCAGACTTGAAAGCCAATGCTAATTTTTTGGCGCTTCAAAATGAGCTTTCTGATACTGAAAATAAAATTCAAGCCGCTCGCAGGTTTTATAATGCTAATGTTCGTGATTTGAATATAAAAATTGAATCTTTCCCTTCAAATATTCTTGCGATGATGTTTAGTTTCTCTAAGAAAGAATTCTTTGATCTTGCGGATAATGACGTTGCGCAGAATTCAGTTGAGGTAAAATTTTAAGAGATCCGTTTTCAGTTTAAAGGTGTTGGAATTTAATAGTAATAAAAAAATTTATGATTACACCAGAACTTGTAGGGTACATACGCGGAGAATTTGCCAAAGGAAAAACACGTGAAGAAATCCATAAAGTGTTAGTTTCTGATGGTGGATGGAGTGAAATTGACCTCAATGAGGCATTTAGAACAGTAATTCCAATGCAACCGCAGGGATTTACACAAAGCCTTGTACAGAATTCTCTTATTACAAAAATAAAATCACCTTCACCTTCTTTTTCACCCTCACCCTCTTCTTCTAAAAAAAATCCCTTAATTTTTATTATTATACTTATAATCATAGGCGGACTTGGTGCAGTTCTATGGTTCTATCGTGTTCCGGTTATGAGTCTATGGAATTCCTTACCTTATTTTGGTACTAATGAAACCAGCAACATAGAAGAAAATGTTACAATACCGCAAAATATTCCAGTAGTGGAATCAACTGAGATAGCCGAAGAAAAAACAGAGAATGTAATCAAAGATTGTGGAGTTAGTGTGGCACCAGATTTAAAAAATCCTAGCACATACGAGAAAGATGCGGTGTTAACTTGTTTAGGTAATAGCGCTCTTCGTTGTGAAGACGTTACAGCTGTTTTAACTGATGCTTTATTTCCTACAATTTTTCAAATTATCAAGAATCAAGATACCTGTAACTTTAAATTATCTTATGCAGAAGACAGCACTCTCATTGACATTACTGGTAAAAAACTAGCTGGTCAGTATATTTTATGCCCCATTAGTCTTGTTAGTATAACAAATGAAAGTACCACAAAATCTCCGATATTTCAGGCTTTCAATGAAAATAGTTTAAGTAAATATGCAAGTCAAATATATTTGTATGGAACTCTCGGTTTGTTTACGGAAAATAATGTTGATCAAAACAAAATTCAGGCTCTTGGTTGTAGTGGACCTTATATTGATTCTGTGGTGGCGAGTTATCGTAAAACGCAACCTAAAAGATAATTTAAGGTCCATTCGACAAACTCAGGGCTATGGTGATAAAATAGAACCATGGCAACGTTTTATACTCAGCAGTCAAAAAATGTAACGAAAACTTGGATACTTATGACGGTATTTTTTGTCATAATTATTGGATTTGGTTGGTTTTTTAGTTTTTACTATAATAATCCGAATATTCTTTATCTCTTTTTCGGTTTTAGTATTTTGATGAATGTTTTTTCGTATTGGTTTTCAGACAAAATAGTTCTCAAGCTTGCTGGAGCGAAAATAGCCAAAAGAGAAGAATATTTTAATTTATATACAAGTGTAGAAAATCTTTCTATTACAGCCGGACTTCCAATGCCGAAAGTTTACATAATAGAAGACAATGCTCCAAATGCTTTTGCAACTGGACGAGATAAAAAACATGCAGTAGTAGTGGCTACAACTGGCCTTCTTTCTATGCTTGATAAAAATGAATTAGAAGGCGTGATGGCACATGAACTATCACATATTGGGAATCGAGATATGTTGCTTTCTACTGTCGTGGTTGTTCTGGTTGGTTTTATTTCAATCATGGCAGATGTTTTTAGGCGCAACTTAGTTTTTAATGGTCATAGAAACAATGACAACAAAGGGGCAGGGGTGTTTATAATCATAGGNATACTCCTTTCTATTTTAGCACCAATTTTTGCAATGCTTATTCAATTAGCTATTTCTCGGAAGCGTGAATTTTTGGCTGATGCATCCGGCGCGCTTCTGACACGTTATCCGGAAGGATTAGCAAATGCGTTGCGTAAAATTTCTCAAAATAGCAAGCCGATGGTTCGTCAATCTGGCGCTATCGCGCACCTTTACATTGCCGATCCAAAAGGAGTTCCATTTGGCAAAAAAATTAGTGGATTTTTCGCAACGCATCCGCCGGTGGAAGAAAGGATTCAAGCTTTGATTGGACTATAAAATATGAATAAAAATTATTTTGAACACAAGATTAAAGCAGTAGAAGCTGATAATAATTTTAAACATGTTATGGCCATTACTCTTGATCCGCGAACTAATTACAGAAAGGGCTTGGTTCGATGCATAATCAGTCGTTCTGGAAATTTGGTATTTAAGGGGAATATAGATAGAAGTGAATTGCATTTAATAACTGCAGACTCTTTGGAACATTTTAAAATTGGTGAGCGTTTGAAAATAGAAAGTGAAGAAGAAATTATTAGCAAATTAATTCCCGAAGGCGGAGATTTTATTGGACTAGAAGATCCGGATATTTGGATTGATGAAACGACTGATTTAATGCATCTATATTTTACAATACCTATTATTATTGATCATAAAAATAAAAAAACTCAAATTCATTTGGGTCATGCGGTTGGTAAAAGCCTGGATTCTTTAAAAATGACTATGCCAGTGCTAATAGCGAGGGAAAATGATCGAGCCAAAGAAGTTTCGATAGCTCCACTCAATAGTAAAGGTTTTCGTTATAATCTTATTGAGTCAAAAGATCGGCAAACTGACATCTCATACTCAACTGTTAAAGTGGCTATTGTTGAAGACATGGGCAAGTCATGGAAATATGGCGGAATAGCTTTTCATCCAGCAGAACATAATATTCCCTGGATTGCTGGACATGCTTCGCCAGGTCCTCTTTTTTCAAAAAATTTTATTGATGTTGGTGAAGGAAGATTACTAGGAATTATAAATGGCCGTGAAACTAATCAGAAAATTGGTGATGAAATTAAATACGGAATATTTTCTGTAGGGCTTTTTATTTATGATTATGAGAATGGGAAAATTGATTGGGTTTCATCCAAGCCTTTTATACGAGACAGTGAAGCTAAAATAATTACTTTTGCCAGCCAATTTGTAGAAACAGAACCTGGAAAAGGTATTTTATATGCCCATATTGACGATTCATTTGTTCGGGCATATACGCTTGAAGCCGAAAAAATAAAAAAATTATTACCGAAATAGGGTATTTTCATTTTTATCTTTATTTTGTTATACTCTTTCTATGAATATTAAGGATGTTGAAAACCTGGCAGAGCTTGCAAGACTTGAGTTATCAGAAGAAGAAAAAAGGGAAATTCTAAAAGATATGGAAGGTATTTTGGAGTATGTCAAACAGATTGAAGAGATAAAAGTCCCAAACATGAAAGTAGATTATACGCTATACAATGCTTGGCGAGAAGATCTGCCCGAACCTAATGGTCACAAGAGGAGTAGTTTTTCCCCTGAACTAATTCTTGAACAATTTCCTGATTCGCAAGATGGATTTTTAAAAGTAAAAAAGATTTTATAATTCGACAAGCTCACTATAAACAAATTATGATTGATTTGAAAAATCTAACAATCGAAAAAGCACACACAGCTCTCAAGAATGGCGAATACACTTGTCAAGAATTAGTGGAAGCATATCTAAAAGTGATTGAAGAAAAAAATCCAGAACTCAATGCCTATCTTGAAGTTTATGATGATGTCCTAGCGCAGGCAGACGAAGCNGANAAGAAATTTAAAGATGGCACTGCTACGACCTTGACCGGTATTCCATTTGCCATTAAAGATAATATTTTGTTTCAGGGCCATATTGCATCGGCTGGTTCAAAAATTTTAGAAAATTATAAAGCTTCTTATGATGCTACAGTAATAAAAGATTTGAAAAAAGTTGGTGCTGTATTACTTGGTCGTACCAATATGGATGAATTTGCCATGGGGTCTTCTACTCAAACTTCTGCTTATGGTGTAACCAAAAATCCCCTTGATTTATCTCGAGTGCCGGGTGGTTCTTCGGGCGGTTCAGCGGCGGCGCTTGCAGGAGGTTTAACTCTGGCTGCTCTAGGTACAGAAACCTGTGGTTCCGTGCGTGAACCCTCAGCCTTTTGTGGATTAGTGGGACTAAAGCCAACATATGGCGCAGTATCTAGACAGGGGATTATTGCTATGGGAAATTCCTTAGATCAGGTTTCTCCTTTTGGTAAATGTGTGCAAGATACAGAAATAATTTTTAATCTTTTATCCAGATATGATGAAAAAGACAGTACTTCTGTGCCGAATAGATTAAGAAATCCTAAATCAAAAAAGAATTCTAAAAAAATTGGTGTGCCNTGGCATTTATTTAAAGAGGGGGTNGAAAATGGAGTGCAGGAGAATTTTAAACAATCCTTAGAGAAATTAAAAAAGGCAGGATATGAAATTGTGGATATAAAACTTCCGCATTCTAAATATTCACTGGCAGCATATTATATAATTATGCCAGCTGAAGTTTCTACTAATCTTTCTCGCTTTGATGGTATTCGTTATGGTTATAACGCAAAGGCAAAAAATTTACTAGAGTTATATAAAAAAAGTCGGGCTGAAGGTTTTGGCAGGGAAGCGCGACGCAGAATTCTACTTGGTTCTTATGTTCTTTCTCATGGATATTATGACGCGTATTATAATAAAGCGGTGCAAGTGCGAGAAAAGATAAAAGAAGAAGTGATGCAAGCATTTGAAGAGGTTGATTATATTCTTACTCCAACTGCACCGATGACTGCCTTTAAATTAGGAGAAAAATTAGATGATCCGGTGGCGATGTATCTTTGTGATATTTTTTCTGCGCCAGCAAATCTTTCCGGCGTGCCTTCTCTTGCTTTGCCTTCTGGAATATCGTCCGAAGGTTTGCCGTTCTCGATTCAATTTATGGCGCCTCATTTTCGTGAGGATTTATTGTTTGAAGTCGGTAAGAAGTTTGAAGAGATAAAATAATAGTTGTGGTACAATTTACAATATGAATCCAAATCCAATTTTAGAAGATTCTGTTCTTGGTTCTCAATGGTTTAATCCGGATTATTTATTTAATCAAGGTGCTACGTTTTTTGATCAACTTTTTACTTATCTNAATAATAATGGCGATGGAATGATGTCTGTTTTTAATACTTTTCTTTTCTTTCTCTCNTTATTTTTTCTTACAGTTATCTCTTATGCTATAATTCGAATGTTTGAAATTAGAGCTAAGGAGCACAAACACTTAGAACATGAGATTACCGAATATGCACACCATCAAATTGAAAAAGAAAAAAAATTACAAGAAGGGGAGGGGGTATCTAAAAACGAACGGTGGATAAAAACTTTAAGCTATCTTTTTTCACAACACGCAAGTGATTGGAAACTCGCAGTTATTGAAGCTGACTCCATGCTTGAAGAATTAATGAATCAATTGGGATTCAAGGGTGAAAATCTAGGTGATAAATTAAAAGAAGCTACCCAAGACAAATTTCATAGTCTTACTTCTGCTTGGGAGGTGCATACCATAAGAAATAGAATTGCTCACGAAGGTTTGGCTTTTGATCTTTCGCAACACGAAGCAAAAAGAGTTATTGCTCTTTATGAGCAGATTTTTCGTGAATTTGGATATATATAAATTTANTTCNTCACCAATGTTCGTCAGTACCTTTTTTACAAAGACACCAACGGCCNCAGGCCCTGAGGAGCTTTGCGANGAAGGGTTGCGGGAGGCCGAATCGAACGGCCGTCTCAAGGTTATGAGCCTTGCGAGATGCCTCTTCTCTATCCCGCTATAGTGAACTTTATATTACATCAAAAATAATTTTTTAGCAAATTAAATTTGAAAAAATGGTAAAATATGCTATTCTCGCATTATGTCGGGGTAGCTCAGTTGGTAGAGCGTGGGACTCATAAGCCCGAGGTCGTGGGTTCAATCCCCACCCCCGACACAAAAAATCTCTTTGAATTTGTGCGAATTTATGTATAATAGGGGACATGCGGCTGTAGTTCAAC
>C687J35174_10011051_pt1 | contig 11146 bp, 19 predicted proteins | sample RifCSPhighO2_01_FD_35174 | JGI IMG/M metagenome (IMG submission 35174) | reverse complement strand
TTAGATGCTACTCAGAATCCTTACAATCAAGTAAACATCACAATAATAGGCAATCTTGTTGCAAGAAAAATTCCTGTATTAATAGTTGCCAATAAAATTGACATGAAGAAAACGAACATAAAGAAAATTGAGGCGGCATTTCCAGAATATGACGTCGTTGGCATTAGCGCAAAGTACGGAAAAAATCTCGAAGAATTTTACGAATCAATTTTCAAACTTGCAAAGAAGGCTTAAATAAAATTAAAAAGCATATACTACAACATATATAACAAAATATAATGGTCAGAAAAAATCTTGGTAAAATAAAGGGCTTTTCAATTCAGTTTTTGCCATATTCAGAAATACGAACGCTGAACAGCAGTCAAAGAATAAAAAAAATACTTGACATAGTTCTTGGAAATAATATTTTGATGATTCAGGGTAAGCTTGAGTCAGAAGAAGAGACAAGACTTATTGAAGACACTATGGCGATGATTAAGCATGTTAAAAATTTCAAAGGAATAGAGCTTGCTGTGATTTCCGGCAATGGAAATGAAGGACTTTTTGGAAAGTTTAGATCAAATCTCGTGAATGCGATCGCCGGTGGAGACATAGGAGCCATAACAATTATCGGCCCTGCGACAATAGTCAAAGAAATAAAGAGGAATCCGAAGAAGATTGAGTTGTTGTTGAAGAAGTGATTACCATTTCATAATTTCAAAAAATTCAGAATAAAAATTAAATAGTTCTATGTTCTTTACTTTGAATGTTTATAAGAATATGCAAATTTTGTAGTAATTCTTTTGAAACTGATAACAAACAAAGATTTTTTTGTAATGTTGCCTGTCAAAGAAGAGCTTATAATAAAACTCCCGAAATAAAAGAGAAAAATCGTCTTAGAATGAGAGAATATAGGAAAACACATCCAGAATGGAAAGAAAGACATAGAATTTTAGCCATAACAAAACATAGAGAGAAGAGAGCAGAGTACTGGAAGGGTTATGGAAAAAGGCCAGAAGTTAGATCAAGAATAAACGCAAAATATAGGCTAAGAACAAAAACAGATAGAAGATTTGTGGTTATAAGGAGACTTAGGCGTTCATTCCGTCATGCGATAAGTAGATATTCAACAACAGGGAAAATGGCGCGATCTAAAAAGTATGGAATTTATTGGGAAGAAATAATTGAAAGTTTAAAGCCATTTCCAGATAACATCAGAGATTTTGAAATAGATCACATAATACCTTTACATACTTTTAATCTTAATAATCCAGAAGAAATTAAAAACGCTTTTTCTCCTTCAAATTTGCAGTGGTTAACACGAGAGGAAAATAGAAGAAAATCTGGAAAAGTAATTGGGCACAGATAAATTTATAACAATAATAAAAGTTATTAATAAAATGCATCAATGCGTGAAATGTTCAAGAATAATTCCGGCTGGAAGCAAAGAAATATTGGAAGGATGTAAAGAATGTAAAGGCCGTTTTTTCTTTTACATAAAGGATGATCAACTAGCCGAAATGAATGAAAGAGTTGTTGAGATTCCTGCATCGCAAAAGGCGTCAATTGAAAAAGACATAAGAGAAATGGCTGGTATTACAGACAAAGAAGCTCCAGTCATACTTGACATAGAATCAATAAGAATTACAGGAGAGGGAAAATTCGAGATTGACCTTGTGAAACTCTTCAGGAGAGACCGGCCGCTTATTTACAAACTAGAAGAGGGGAAATATATAATTGATCTTGCTTCGACTCTTAGAATAAACCCAAAAGATCTAAAGGAAATTAGAAACCCTGATGAAGAAGAGATTGATGTTAGTGAGAAATGAGATGAAAAAGTCCATCACAAAGAATATTACTAAAAAAACAAGGAAAGGTTTAAATATAATTTAAGTTACCCTTTAATATGGAAAAAAAGGTTCTAGATTTTACAGTATTAATTGAGCAAGATGAAGATGGGTGGTATGTAGCTACTGTTCCAGATATTCAGGGCTGCCACACTCAAGGAAAATCAATTTCAGAAGTGGTTGAAAGAGTTAAAGAAGCAATTGAATTATGTTTAGAGGCTGATGGAGAAGAAATAGATGGCAGAAGATTAACGCTCGCTTCGTGATTTATTTTTAAATTTTGGAAGCTCGCTTAAGAAATATTTTCATGATTATGGGTAAACTAATTTTTATCGTTAAATTATTTGGGGCTGGACAGGGAAAATATCTAACCTTAAAAAATCATCAAATAACCTTATAAATATTCTTACCTTTGTTTTTTTATGAAGAGCAAAATTCATTCCGTACTTAAACAAGCTTTAGAAGATGTCAAACCAAACGAGGAAGAATTAAGAATCATCAAGAGTTTAACACAGGGGTTTCTTAAAATATTAGAAGCAAGTAAAAAAAAGTTGAAAATAGATGCAGAGATATTTGTTGGAGGAAGTGCTGCTAAAGGAACCATAATAAAAAAAGACCATTATGATATTGATATTTTTTTAAGGTTTCATAAAAAATATCCAGATGAAAATCTATCTGATTTAACAGAAAGAATTTTGAAAGTGATTCCAAAAAAACAAAAAATTCACGGCTCAAGGGATTATTTCAGAGTAAAGACTGGAAAAACCATTTTTTTTGAGATTATTCCTGTAAAAAGGATAAAAAACCAGAAGGAAGCTGAAAATGTAACAGATCTTTCGTATTTTCATGTCAATTATGTAAAAAGAAAGCTTAAAGGAAAACTTTTAGATGAAGTAAGGCTTGCAAAAGCTTTCTGTCATGCAAATGGTTGTTATGGTGCTGAGTCTTATATAAAAGGTTTTTCAGGCTACGCACTTGAACTTTTGATTTACAATTATGGAAGTTTCTTAAAATTCATAAGGGCTATGGAAGTAATTGGGCAAAAAGCAAAGCCTTTAGCTACTTCGTCCAAGCGTGGCCAAAATACAGCAACGGCTAAAGTTAAAAAAGGTCAAGGAAAAATTGTTATAGACATAGAGAAAAATTACAAAAACAAGAATACTATTTTGATGGACTTAAATTCTGCAAAACTTCAATCTCCTATAATAGTTATTGATCCAACACATAAGCAAAGAAATGTTCTTGCAGCTTTGTCTGATGAAACATTTGAAAAATTTCAGAAAGCATGTATGGATTTTTTAAAGAATCCAAGCATAAAAGCATTTGAAAACAAAGGCGTTAATTTTGAAGAAATTGAGAAAAACGCCAAAAAAAAGAAATATGAATTTATTTTACTGGAGGCAATTACAGACAGGCAAGAAGGAGATATCGCCGGAAGCAAGCTCCTTAAGTTCTACAACCACTTAGCTGAAGAAATTAATAAATATTTTGATGTAAAAAAACAAGAATTTGAATACAATGGGGAAAAAACTGCTAGGTTTGCTTTTGCTGTCAAAAAGAAAAAGGAAATTCTGCTTCGAGGTCCTAAGGTAGATGATAAAGAAAACTTGAAGAGATTTAAGGCAAAGCACAAAAAGATTTTTATAAAAAATGGCAGGGTTTATGCAAAGGGTGCAACTAATATGAATCTAAATGCATTTATCAAAAATTGGGAAAAGAAGAATGGGAAAAGATTGAAAGAGATGTATGTTGTTAATTTGACAATTGCGAAGTTAAAGTTTTAATATAAAAATTTATTTTTATTGAGTAACCAACCTAATTTTTTGATTTATCATTTCTTTTACCCTCAAATTATTTGCCTCTCCGATCTTTTTATAGATAAGGCTCTTATGCAAAGTAAAAATCATGTCTACATAAATAAAAGAATTAAAATGAATATCTCCTTTGCAAGATTCCCTGGGAAGAGGTATTTCATATTTTTGGATATTTCTTCTTTTAGTGGTAATCTGGCAAAGCACGGCGTTTTCACCTTCTAAATAATTGATAACTAATGCGGGTCTTTTCTTTATTTTCGTCAAGTCACTAAAGGGAAAATTAACAACAACAATATCAAATTTTTTAAGGCTCATTGTAAATAAGCAAAAGCTTCTTCATCTTCTTTTGAAGCCCACGATTTAGAAAGAAGTTTTTCATCTCCAAGGAATCTGGCGTTTTCCCAGTCATCTTTATCTAATTGTTCAAGTTCCTTCACTCTTTTTTCAATAATTTTTCTTACAAATTCGCTCCATCTTATTTCAGAATATCTTCGCATTTTTTTATAAATTTCTTCGTTAATTGAAAGAGTTATGTTTGTCATGGTTGAATAAGTGAGTTCACTTATTTAAATCTTTCCGTAGTTATTCTGTTACAAAGTTACTTAGTTACTTAGTGGAGAAAGTTACTTAGTTACCATAAACATTAATCTTATGCCAGAGAAAACATAAGCTTCAATCTAAAAGAATTCGCTGCTTTCTTAAAAAAATCAAATACAAGTAAAATAAAAGAGATGTTCATTTTAAAGTTTAAAGTTTTAAATTTATTTTATGAGAAAGGTTTTTGGGAAATTATTCACTGAGAGTTAATCTAAGCTCAAGTCCTTTTTTTCTTGCAAAGTCAACTCAGAGACTGCTGCAACGAGAGTCGGTATGTAAAGTTTATGAAACATTTCTTGGTTATCGGCAAAATTTGAATCTGTAACTCTAATTTCTGCTTTTTCATCTTCTCCTATTTTTACATACATTGTTCTTATAATAATGTATGGTCTCTGTCTTTCTTCTGTCATTTTACCTCTCTCCCATTCTGCCTTAAAACTTCTCTATAAGCGGCATTCAAAGAACCTGAATTAGCATCTGGGAATAATGGTTCGAGTTTAGGGTCAGCCAGCCATTCGCTAAGCGGAGTTCCATATAAAATTATTTCATCTTGTTCAAAAAATCCGTTTCTGTTTAAATCTACTCCAACTAGATGATCTGCCNTAGAATAGGGAACTCCTGGAATATATCTTGTACTATCACCGTGTATCCTTTTAATTGTGACTCTTCTTTCCGGAATTTTATTGCCATCATATGTTCTTTCAACTGTAACTTCATTGCCTTTCCATGTTCCATAAAATTCGCCATCCTTTGTTGAATTGCAACCTGCAGCGACTAAGCCGGCTGTTCCTGCTAAAAGTAATTTGTTAAGTGTGTTTGTCATTTTATTTTCGTTTTATTGTTTTTGATCTAATAACGTTTAGAGCATCCTCGATTGATAAACCTGTTACATCGGCAATCTGTGCGTAAGGATATACTCCAAGTTTGTCATCATATACGGCCGGAGTAAATTTAACTGGCTTTGCGCCCCAATTTTTTGAATGTGTTAAGATGCTTTCAAGGTTGGATGTAGGATGAACCCATGCCTCTTCTATTTTTTCATGNGGAAACCAAGAATATGTTTTAGAAAGATATTCTCCGTCTGCTTCTTGNATCACATATCCCCTAACGGTCGCCATTCTNAATCNCCNCCAACAGCCTTCTCGAAAAGAGTCGCGAACGCCTGAGCGAAAAACTCNGAATTAAGCCAAATTGCAATATCCTCTTCATTCTTATTTTTCAAACTTTGACCGGGATCTTTTGGGTCTTTTGATATGTAGAAAAGCATTTCTTTTCTGTCAATTATGAAGAACTTTGCTTCTACACTAACTTTCTTGATTTTTATTTGAAGATCNTTTTCTATTTTTTTTATTAGCTTTTCGTCTCCTGACAAAGCAAATTTTATCTTNACNTCGGCTTTTTTAAGGGTTTCAACTGTTTGCTGGAAAAGTTTNAGNTTTGAGCCTACTTCCTTNACATTTGTGCAGATTATGACTTCCTTTGATGCATTTTGAAGAATGTCTCTCAAATGATTTGTAATGTTTGACTTTCCTTTTAATGCGGCNGAAACGTCTTCACGCTTCACTGGATCCAAGCCGCCTTTGTACATTTCTTCAAGCTTCTGGAATTCTTCCGTGGTTTTTATATTTGAAAGAGTAACTATTCTTTCTTCTGCGTCGCTTCTTACATTGTTCTTTAATTTTTCAAGAATCATGTATGGTTTTACACCAAGGTATTTTACGGGTTTTCCTAGTTTTACGATTGCGAAGCCCTTTTTTTCGAGGCTTTCAAGGACATCATAGGTTCTTGATCTTGGAACGTTAGAAATTACCGCAATTTGCCCTGCAGAAGCCACGCCTTTTCCAAGCAAAGCTAACCAGACTTTTGTTTCATAGATGTTAAGGTCAAAGTAATCCTTAATTCTGTTTATGAGTTCTTGTTTTACGAGCATTTTATTTATGTCCCCTATATAGTTTGTTTAACGAGTCTACGGCTACAGCTCTATTCCACATAACTTCTAAAGAATCTAAATTAGCGTAAGCTTCTAACGGATGTCCTTTTGGCACATTTTGAAGACCAATTTCATCGAATCTTCCGTCAACATCATTATCTCTAGCAAATACTAAAGGTTTGTATAAAGTATCTTTATTTTCTTGTATTACTATATGCATACCTGGAGCTATATCTCCAACACTTGCACGGACAATATATCCATTAATTTGCGTTTCAGTTTGTGGCATATACTCTCTTTTTTCACCACATCCAGCTAAACCACCAAGTAATGCAATCCCCGTAATAATATTTCTTAATGTTTTCATTTTATCTTGACCTCGGCTTTTGATTTAATGATTTAAGTTCTAGATTCATTCTATCAACTGCAGCCTGGTAATGCCCCCTTGTTTGTGTGAATGCACCATAGGCGTCTTCATACTTCTTAACCACAAGGTCTCTTTCTGCAGATACTTTTCTAGCGGCGAAGATGTCTCCACCAGATGTCAGGGCTTCAATTCTTATTGTAAACCCATAAACCCCATCTTTTGCATCTTGGACAGATCTTAGTGAAAGAGAGCTTGTTCCAAAATCTCTATCTATAGGAAAATTAACAACATACTCCCTTTTCTTTTTGTCAAAGGTGACTACATCACTCCCTCTAACAACATAAGAGTTTTGATTTAAATCCAATCTAGTTAATCCTGGAGTTGCATACATAAATCCTAAAGGTGAAACAAGAGCTGCTCCGACGTCATAAAGACCAGTTACTTCTTTATATACGCTAATTTTGGGGGCGTCATATACTATTTTTTTATTCACAGCTTGAAGTCCTAAACTTAAACCTGCAGATAAGAATACTCCTCCAATTACTGCTGCAGCTCTATCGGTGGCTTTTTTAAAAAAAGTGGGAAAGCCTAATGGTGGAACTGCAAGTGTTAATGCTGTTTTTCCAGCGTTCAATAAGATTTTTTTTGTGTTTGCCATTTTATCTTTGTTCCTCCAATTGTTCTAAAGTTAAATCTTCAAGAAGCTTGTCTAATTGAGGTGTTTTTAGACCCAATCTTTCAAGAAAGCTTCTATTTCTATTCATGGTTGAAACTTCTCCATCCCTTATTATTCCCAATAATTTAGAACGATTGCTATTATAGACTTCCCCATTTGAATGTATATTCAGTCTAACATTATATCCATGTCTTCTTAAAATTCTTCCAACTGTTTCTGCCAGATCATATGGACTCGCAATATTTGAGGAAGGAATCCTATAAACACGTCCTATTCCTATTTGTTTCATTTTACTTCTTACCTCCAAAATTCAATCTAACAACTAAACCATGTTGAGGTTTTGGTGTTGCGTCTCCATCATCATATAGTCTCATATGATATCCGAAATCAAATGGCCCAACACTTTTTGTAAGCTCTGCTTCTCCGTAACCCCATTGTGGTCCGCCTTGAGCTCTAAGGTTCATTTCTCCGAAAGAAGAAAGGTTAAATCCTTCTGGGAGACTAACTCCAAGAACATATTGTGCTTGCATTCTTTTTTGCTCTGCACTTATCCATACAGGGAGTAATCCTAGATTAAGGTAGCTTCCTTTTGGCATTCCTGGAACTGAGAAACTAGCTCCAAAGCCAACTCTAGAAACTAATTCTCCATTATGAACTGCTTCTACTTTTGGGCCTAGGCCTGAGACGATAGGTCTGCTTGCCATTGTTTTTCCAAAGTATCCTCCACCGTTTCTATAAAATTCTATAAAAGAATAACCATTAGCTTTCCCTGGAAGTGAGTAAAAAGTGTTAGCTCTTGCAAAAGATTTTTCATCTTTTTCTGATTGTATATATTCTACAGACCCGGAGGTTTGCGCTTCTGCCTTTTTCGTTGGCATAAGACCAGCTAAACCTAATCCAACCGTAGCAACCCCAAGTAAACTTCTTAATGTTTTTCTCATTTTGTTTCAACTCCTTGTAAATTTTGTGGCGAACCAGCTTCGCTGGCTCTCAAAACCACCCTGCCATTATCGTTAGAGTTCGCCAAGTTGCCGCTGCCGGAGTCAAGGCCCAAGCCCCTGTCAAGGAACAACCTAGACAGACCTTCATTTCTTGCGTACCAAGTTCTGGTTCCGTCTTTAGTGAATAAAGGCAATCCTAATTCATCAACTTCATTGAATTTTTTTCCATTGTTTATTCCATCAAGTCTTTCATTTTGAATAACTTTAAAGTCAGGCATAAAAGTAGCCAATGCTACCCCATAACTTTTAGAACCATCAGAGACATAATCAAATCCTTCAACCATAAACGGGCCTTTAATGCTTCCCTCTTTTTCTTCAGCAAGCTCATAAACCCTTCTAAGTAAAGCATTATTTTTTTCAAAAGAATCTCTCAATGACCTTGCAACTAAGCTTCTAGAATCAATATAGTGTTTTCCTCTTGCAAATTCCATAACTTCTGGCAGGCTTAAGTCAGCAAGATTCAAAGTTCTCCATGTTCCACCATAAAGAGAATTAACAACTTGATCAACACCAACAGCTAAAAGGTTTGTTGAGCCAACAACTGCTTCTGTCTCTTCGTCATATCTTGTGCCAACTCTTAAAGCTTCTGGGACTCTTTCATAAATAGCTTTAGCATCATTTCCTTCAAGAGCAGTTATAACTACCTTTGGAACCCTGTAATTCAAATCTGGTCTTTCTGTCATAACTTTTTCATAAAAGCCTAGTATTTAAATGTTTCTATATGTTGCTTTTCTTAAGTGACAACAGAAATAGGATCTCTTAAATTCTAGTAATTACGCCTTTTCTTTTGTAATTTGTAGTTTTATTTTTGGTCTTTGCGGAAGGTTTTCTATCTTTAATTTTATCTTTTTTGAACATTTAGGGCATTTAATAATATTTCCAATAACAGGTAATACGACTTCCCAAGGGACATTTTTTTAGTATACTTTTCTAAGACACATTCTCCACCCTTAGATTGAAATTCTAAGATTTCTTCGCAACTAGGGCATTTTACAAATATTATATCAAATAATCCCATATCGGTTAAGTAATTTTTTTTATAGTTTTATTTAAATTATTCTCTTTTAAGCTTCTTTTTTAGGTCTTCTATTTGATTTTCGTAGTTTTCAGTTTCCTTTTTCCAATAAGGTTTTAATGCATAATTTGGGCCTTTATATTCTGCAATTTTTTGTAGATGTTCTTGCCTCGATTTTTCTAGACTTTCTATTTTCTTTATTATTTTTTTGTTTTTACCCATCTTTCATGCTCTTTTATCTTTTTAAAAATGTAATCATGTAATTTTTCAGCTTCTTTAATGGGAAGTTCTTCTTTCTGGGGCTTTTCATCTTTAACTCTTAAATAACCCCCGTAAGCTGTTAAACTTCCAGAAATTTTTTTAATTAAGGCAAGAAATTCTTTAGTAGTCCATTTTCTATCTTTTATTAAACAATCGATTATATAAGAACTTCTCAGTCTTAATATAAGGGAATATGAAACACGATCCCCTAAATACATTGACTTATCGTCTTCGTTTATTTTTATGATTCCTTTATTTATTTTTAATGCGGATTTTCCTGTTTCTGTATAAAATTTCAGGTTTTTTTTAGTCAACCGGCTTTTTTTATATTCTTCAATTAACTTTTCATTTAATATCGGCTTCGCCTCTTTTAGCATTGGCAGAATAGGAAGTATATCATCTTTTAGAGATTCTTCAACATTTTTTTTAGAAATTAAAAGGATATTATACTTTCCGGTTGTAATATTCTTATTTTCTCTTTCCGTTATAACTAGAACGTCAACATCACTTCTCCCAGTTTCTTCGCCTCTTGCACGGCTTCCGGTCAAATAGATACCAATAACATCTTTTAAATATGGCTCTAAAATATCAAAAATATCTTTTTTTATGTTTAAAGGCTTGCTTATTAACTCTACTTTAGCACTTCCACTAATCCAGTTTTTAGGAACCAAGACTCCTGCGGAATTACCTACCCTAATAACGGGCTTTATTACCTGTTCCATGTTATAACAATGTTATAACTATATATAAATTTAACTGTTTTTATATTTTTATCACAAAACCAAATAGCTAACCAAAATCCCAAGAAGAATTCCTGCCGTTATGAAGGGCATTGCAGGGTAAAACTTCCTTTTTTTAGAAAAGAAGAATAAGTACGCAAGGCCAAGAGTTGCTCCGATTATAACAAAAATAGCCGATGTTATTCCTAATGTTTTAAGCATGACCCCTGCAGTTATAATAGGGAAAACTACATCTCCACCGCCGAGAATTGCTATACTTACTTTAATCTTTTTCTTTCTTAATTGGGATTTACTTAATGTTTTTTTCCAGTTCTTTATCTTCTGTCGCACTCCTTTAGCAAAATAAGGGACAAAAAAGCCGGAGAAAATTTTAAGCTGATTTATCTGATATTTCGCCATACGTTGCATGATTCCAGAATGCCAAACAGCCCAAGCATCATAAATTGAAATTAAAATTAACAGAGCAACTATTGTCCAAACGTTTAGAATCGGGACAAAGACGGCTGCGATTCCAGGGTAAATAAAAAGTTCTGTGGCATTGTGAACGATGAAGTTTCTTCCATATATTTTTATTATTGCAAGAATAAAAGCGAAAAGGACAGAGACCACCAATGCTTTATTGATAAATAAAGAGAAAATGCTAAGGAAAGAGATGGAAAGCGCAATTACGACAACAATGAAAAACCAAAGCTTAAGTATAAATTCTACTTTAAATCTTGTAAGAAGAAGAAATANNAAAATAGCGAAAATAAACGCAACTACAATTCCAATAAAAAGCCCGGAGTATTGNGATTCTTTTTCTACTCTAGGNGTTTCTAATCCAAGAGGNAGGCTTGGAGGNGAAGAAACTTCTNTCACTTGCTTATCAACAACTTTCACAGGAGCATAATAGCTAACAACATACATTCCAATTAATTGG
>C687J35174_10011045_pt1 | contig 11148 bp, 16 predicted proteins | sample RifCSPhighO2_01_FD_35174 | JGI IMG/M metagenome (IMG submission 35174) | reverse complement strand
GTTCTCATTCGACGGACCTCATCCAGAAGATCCAAATACTTCTTATCCTTTGTTTTTTGCGAAGTATAAAAAAGGTGCTCTTCGATGGAAATGAGGTTCATTACTCCGATAGATAAATCCTCACCGGAAGAGAGATCTAAGTCTTTTTGCTTTATTACTTCCTCAACTTTTTTCAGAAGCGATTTGGCATCTGTTATTTTATTCATAGTTTATTAATTTTCATTCTTTGCTCGTCCAAAGAATGAAGAAAGAAAGGACGCCCTGGTGTTTTTCGAGCTGTATTTTCTTCGCTCATATTATGCAAACAGGACTTACTTTCGCAAACACTTGCGAAAGAGCATACATCTGTTTGCATCTAAATGAATTTGCTCATCAAATCCAAATCAAAAAACACACGGGACTATTCTATTCTATTGTCAAGACAAATTTCTTAAGGGCACTTTATTCAATAATATTCTTAATATCCTAGTATCGAATCACTAAGTATCTTTTTTAATATAGATACCCGCCGTAATAGTAGATCAAAAGGCTGGTTAACACAAGTGAAATTACGGGAAAGGCGACTTTTTGATAGACGAAAAGTTGTTTGCCCTTAATTTCACGAACCTTTTTATCCGCCCACATTCCAAAAAGAAACATTATGGAGCCTGCTAGCGTACCGAATAGAATTTTATCCATGCCCAAAATAACGTTATCAGGGTGTCCTATTACTTTCCCGAACCACAAAGGAATAAGTACAAATGCATACATTGCTGCCGCGATTAGAAAATCATTTTGGTTTGATCTTTTGACATACTTTTTTTTATCCAGCCAGTCGGATAGCCAAAATGAAGAAGAAAGAATTATACCGCCGATCCAAATACTTGAAACCGCATCATCTATACCGAAGTAACGTGAGAGTCCCAATCCAGCTCCGACTGCGACGGTACAAATGGGACACACCGCGTAAGCGGTAGTAGGCAGTAGGAAGTAGGCAGTAGGAAATAGGTATAAAAACAAAAAAACTGCAAATCTTCTCTTAATTCCTGCCTTGCCGGCAGGCAGGCTTGAATCATAATTCATAATTTTTTTACGTCAATGACAATCGTAACTCGGCAAACCTTTAAAATCAATCATTAAAGACAAAACCCATAGTGTAAATTAGTAAGACTTTTGATATAATCGTTTTTACTTTGAATCCCGGCTAAATTTGCAGCCGCTAGGATTGCGAGTAGAGATTGTTCTAATGATTCGAATCATCGAATCAATTATTTTTTTGTTCGCTCTTTTATATATTAGCGAGAAGTTCATTAAATAAATGCTTTCAGAAAGGGAGATAAAAATGTCAGAAGATAGAATATTTCATCTTCGTTCACCACAAATTATGCATAAATGGTATTGCCCTGTTCATAGAGACCAGATTGAAGAAGCGTGGACTGCTCCAATATGTGGAAGGGTAATCGGGGCTTATTGCCCAATACACGGAGAAATAAGACCTGATTCGATCGAAATGGTTGACGATATAAAAAAGCTTAACACTCCTATTTCCCTAACAATTAGTATGTTTATACACAAGAAGTGTGGCCAAGAGGTTTTGTTAACTATCTGTCAGGAACAAATGATTCTTGTCAAATAAAGGAGGAAGAAATGGGAATAGATGTGAGAATTGGTAGGGAAGCTACTTACGGGAGATGGACAGTTTCAATTTTATTGAACCTAAACCCCGAACCAGCTATCTGGTTCTTTCAACTAATGAGACAAGATCCCGAGACTGGAAGGCAATTCGTATTGGTTGGTGGTCAACCTGTTGGTAAAACAATGGATGCTCCTATCGAACATAAGGGAGCAGAATTGCTTAATTGGTTAAAACTTGTCGGGGTTCCAGAGTCAATTGTTTGGCAGCTTTACAGAAAGACTCTTACGGCAATAGGAGAAATGGTGGCTGAAGAGATTGACGCCAGAGCAGGTCACGAGCTTGTCACAAGAGTAATGAGTCAATAGTAACTTTCTCGCTAATTAAGTTTATTGCGCCGGTGTGTGCGAATCGGGATTTTTGTGTTTGCGGCTTTTGGCTGCATCTTTTACATGAATTAATTCATGAATACTCACAAAATCCTTTATTCATACCCCGGCGTTTTTTTATGGTTCCAACTTATTTAGGTATTCAATTATCGGTTCGTCGCGACTTATGCAGANCCCCTCGGGAGTTACTAGAAANGGCATCTCNANTTCCTCTGTCGGTATCCCGCACATAGANCCTCTTTGAATTAGTTTTTGTACATTTTCTTGTGATTCGCCGATGTCGAATTTTGCAACCTGTATATTTTCCTTTTTATCCCATAACTCCATGAATTCGGTTACTTTTATACAGCCGGGACAATCGATTTTGGCATAATAATATTCATAAGAAGTCGGAGGAGTCAGCGCTATTGGTTTTTGAGCACTTTCGCTATTTACTATATTAAGAAGAATTTTGCCTGATACGAAAAGGAGGATAATAATTCCAAAGAAAATTAATAAATTTTTCATTGAGCAAGAAGTCCATAGCCACTATTCGCCAGAATTTTTTTCACTTTATTTTCGTCTTCGTTACCTTCTTTATACTCGACTTCCAAAGTCTGTTTAGCATAATTGCAGGATGCTTTAAACCCTTCATCTTCCAAATCCAGCTCGATCATTTTGGCGCAGGCGTCGCAGTCCATCCCCTGTATTTTATATACTTTATATGTCATATAAGTCTTAATAAGTCCGATAGGTCAACTAAAATTTTATTAAATCACATCAAAATACCCTGTATACATTCCCATACTGCAAGTGTAAGTAAGTCTTCCTTTTTTGGTCGGAGTAAATTCGATAGTTTGTTCTCCGGAATTAGGCAAAATTCTTGAAATATTATATTCGGGAATTGTAAAAGCCCTAACACATCCTTGTGTGTTGTCGGTTATCAACTTTAGGTTAACCGGGATTCCGGCCTTAAGAGTTTTTATATTTGATCTATAGCCGCTATTTAATACTTTAATTTCAACTTCTTGAAATCCTTTGTTATTTTCTTCTGCTAAAACTTCCGATTTTGATTTTTCCAGATTTCCACTTACTGCAGCATAATAATTTTGAAGTGTATGAACAGAGCCTCGCAAAATTTGTCCGGTATTTATAGATAAAACGGCCAAAATAAATATTGCCAAGCTTGCAATGTATTTTAGAGACTTTCTTTGCAAGATTTGAGATGAGGCTAATCCAAGTCCGAAAAAGACCGGAGACGTTCCCAGAACAAAACCCGCCAAAATTAAGCTCCCGTAAAGAGGACTACCGGAAGCTACAGACAAAAGCATCATCGATTGAGTTACCCCGCAGGGGATAAGAACTGTCAAAAAACCTAAAATTGTCGGAGAAAATACACTTTCATTAATTGAAGTTTTACGTACTAACCTGAATATAGATTTTGGTGGTGTTATCGTAAAGCGTCTGAAAATTGGATGAAGATCTAGAAGTTTTCCTACTGTAGCCAGCATGAAAAGACCTGCAAGGATTTGCATAAAGCCCTGAGTTTTCGGTGATATTACAAAGGAGGAACCCAGTAAACCGAGTAAAATTCCGAGAATTGAATAAGCAGCTAATTTAGCAATTAAGAAAACAGAAATATGGAATTTTTGAGCCTCTTTTTTTTGTTGGGAGAGACTAGATGCCAAAAGTCCGCCCTGGACAGCAAAACACGAAATTCCTCCAGTTGTTAATCCAGTAATGAAAGCCAGCCATACACTATTCATGACAAACTATTTTAGCAAATTAATCCGTCTTTTGAATAAGATATTTGACCCTTGACATAAATTATTAGTATTGTAGGATTGTTTAAATCCCCATCCACCGGGTGGGGGGTAACTAAAATGGATCATATTGATACAAAAGAAGAAAGCTTAAAAAGGCTAAAAATTGCCAAGGGGCATTTAGATAAAGTTATTGAGATGCTTGCGGGCGACGTTTATTGCCCGGACGTTATACATCAATCACAGGCAGTTCAAGCTGCTTTAAAAAAAGTTGATGAGCTAATCCTTCACGGACACCTTCATTCATGCGTATTAAAGGATATGCACGGACCAAATGGAGAAAATGAAAAGATAGTTAATGAAATCGTTGAACTATTTAAGAAAAAGTAATTATGGGTAAAGATATTAAATTAATGCTNGCGGCACTTGGTTTTGCAATACTACTTATCTTCGGATTTGCCATTTGGCAATCCCGCTCGCCTGACAGTCAGGATAATGAGAGTGTAGAAGTAGCTGGTGTACAAATTACGGGAATAGAAGCAGAACCTGAATCTTATGATCTGGGAGACGTTCCAATTAACGGTGGTCTTATAACAAAGGAATATAAAGTCAAAAATACATCGGGTGATATATTAAAGCTTAAAAAGATCGCGACTTCTTGCATGTGTACCAAAGCAAAAGTAAAAGTAGGGGATAAAGAAACAAAATTATTTGGTATGGAAGGGCACGGAGATAAAAATCCTCCTGTTAATGTTGAAATACCTGCTGGTGAGCTCGCCTTAGTAACGATAATATTTGATCCGGCAGCACACGGACCTCAAGGAGTCGGCCCCATTGATCGCTCCGTTTTTTTAACCTTCAGCGATCCTGCCGGAACAAAAGAATTGAGATTTAAAGGAACAGTAACTAATTAGAATTATGAATTATGTATTATGTATTAAGAGGGTAATTAAAAAGGGTATTGTTGTAATTCCTTTATTCATTCTTCTTAATTCTTTATTCACTCGCGAAACGCTTGCCCACTGTCCTCTCTGTGTTGCTGGTGCCGCGGCAGGAGTTACTTTGACACGCTGGGTTGGAGTGGATGATTCAATTACGGGAGTCTGGATAGGAGCACTACTTGGGTCTGCCTCTTTCTGGACTTATTCAGCTGTCCTTAGGAGATTACCGCTGTTATCCTCCTTTAGAAGAAACCGTGTACTTAAGTACACGGAGAATGTCTTAAAACCTATCATTTATTTACTCGTTTTTGCACTTACAATATGGTCTTTTTATAAATTTCAACTCGTTATCAGAATGAGTCAAATTATGGGTCTTGATAAACTCACTTTTGGAATCCTTACAGGAGGAGTAGTTTTTTATTTAGTTGATATAGCCAATAAATATTTAGTTAAAAAAGATGGAAGAGTATTTTTTCCATATCAACGGATGGCCTTAAGTCTTGGAAGCGTAGTCTTTTTAAGTGTTTCAATCTACATACTGATTAATTATTACATTTAGGAAGTAACGTGTAACAGTGTACTAGTACACTGTTACATAAAACAATAAAAAGTGGCAAGAAAAAATTCTATCGTCAAAAAAAGGAAAGAGTTAATAAAATTTGTGACTTTTGTAATTTTTATATTGTTTGGATTTTTATTGGGGACAAATAGAGAAAAGTTTAAATCTATTCCTTTTAAATGGATGGCTGGACAAAATTTGTTAACTTCTGAAGTTATTTCAGCCAAAGAATTGAAGGATAAATTCGATGACAAAGATTTTATTTTCATTAATGTTCACACTCCATATGAAGGAGAGATAGAAAAAACCGATTTATTTTTGGAGTATGACGGAATTTTAGCCGCTAAAGATAAACTACCTGAGGATAAAAGTGCAGAAATTATTCTTTATTGTAAAAGCGGAAATATGAGCGAGCAGGCTTTGAGAACAATAAAGGATTTGGGTTATAAAAATGTAAAACACTTAGCCGGGGGAATGGATGGATGGAAAAAGAATAATTATCAGCTTTTAGATCTCTCCGGATTACCACAGCAGGTATTGCCCGACGAAGGTTTTATTCTTCCCGTTTCTTGGGGCGAAATAGCGCCCCAACTTATTAAGTTGGGTGTGATCGACAAGCAAAAATTTGAAAAAGCAGTGGGTATGGGAGAAGAAGAAAAAATGATTTTTGAAGGCAATAGTGACATTCCGATAAAGATAAATGCCCAAAACAGTCAATTTGTGGTCGACCTTTTGTGGGCACTAGGTTTAGCGCAGAAATCTTTAGTTTATGATGAGGGACCGATGGGTAAAGAATATAAAGGAAAAGAAGGGAATTTTGCGTCAACGGGTGGTTGGACTTTGGCGGTAGGAGACGCAATGAGCCATTATAATGCCCATGAGTTGATCCCGCTTTCGGCTGAACAACACAAGAAAGTAATGGACATTGCAGGCCATGTTTATAGGCCTTGTTGCGGAAACCACACCGCCTTTCCTGATTGTAATCACGGAATGGCTGCTTTGGCTGCAATTGAATTAATGGTTTCAAAAGGAGTACCCGATGAGGAAATTTATAAGAATGTACTTAAGCTTAACTCATATTGGTTTGGCAACAGCTACCTAACGGTAGCCACATATTTTGCCAGACAAGGCATATCATGGGATAAAGTAGATGCCAAAATGGTTTTGGGTTCCGAGTATTCCTCAGGGCAGGGTGCAAAGCAGACTGCCGAAAAGGTGGGACCCTTACCTTTTGAGGGGCAGTCGGGGGGAGGATGTGGAGCATAACCTTCTTCTGACTTTCTTTTCCGAAAAGAAAGTCAGGCAAAGAAAATTAAAAATACAGAAACAGGAAAGAGGGTGAATGAAATGAAATTTAATGAGAATGTTTTAGCAAATACTTTAGGGTCGTTAGGGGCAGTCTATTACCTCGTTTGTTATGTTGTTGCAAGTGTTGCTCCGGGACTTTATAAGTCAGTTGCAGCGAGCTGGATGCATATGATTAACCTGGAAGGTCTTTGGAAAAGAAACCCCAGTGGTTTTATACTAGGTTTAGTTAGTTTTACTGTTGTTTCTTGGGTTTCAGGATGGGCATTTGCAAAAACTTACAACTATTTTTTAGGGAAGAAATGAGGTGAGAATATTATGATGGGACGTATGTTTGGAAACGGTTATTATGGAGATTGGAATACCATGCCGGAGGGGATGAGGCAAATGATGCAGCAATACTACGGAAGTTTAAGACCTTTCGGAGCATTGTTTGGTCTTATGGAGTTTATAACTTGGGTATTAGTAATTGCGCTTTTGGTTTCTCTGATTAGATACTTTTGGTTGAAAGTCGATGAAAAATGAGTATAGATGAAATTTTAGTAAGTGTAGCCGGTCTTGGGTTAATCGGTTTTATATGGTGGTTTTTCTTTGGCAAAAGACAGGCGGCGGTTAATACGGTTGGTGACGAGGTCGAAATTATAGTAGAAGGAGGATACAAACCGTCTGTGATAGAAATTCCTGTGGATCGTAAAACGAAACTTACATTTATCCGAAAAGACCCAAATAGCTGTTTGGAAGAAATTGTGATTCCCGATTTTAAGATTAAAAAATATTTACCCATAGGTGAGAGAATAGTAATTTCAGTCACTCCAAAAAAAGTAGGCGAATATGATATCCATTGCGGCATGAACATGTTTCATGGAAAATTGCTTGTTACAAAGTTAAATATATGAAAGTAAAAAAAAGTTTTCCAATTGTCGGTATGCACTGCGCCTCTTGTGCAAGATTGATCGAAAGGCAGCTGTCTAAAACCCCAGGAGTTGTTTCGGCAAGCGTCAATTATGCTTCTGAAGCCGCAACTATCGAGGGCGACGGTCAAATTGCAACTGACGATGCATTAGCAAAAGCAGTTGAGTCGGCAGGATATAAAGCGTTGTTAACTGGAGAACTGAAAGGCGGAAAAACTGAAAAAACAATTGAAGAAAGGAAGGAGGAGGCAAAAAAGAGGGAATTACAGAATTTAAAAATTAAAATCATAGTTTCTTCAATTTTAAGCGTGGTAATACTTCTTGGTAGCTTTCCCGAGTGGTTTAGTTTTGTTCCTTACGCGTTTTCGAATCCGTGGTACCTACTACTGCTGTCTTCGATAGTTCAATTTTGGGCAGGGAAAGATTTTTATCTGGCTACTTGGTCAGGACTTAAGAATCGGGCAGCTAGTATGGATACTCTAATTGCAATTGGAACTTCTGCTGCGTACTTTTTTTCCGCATTTGGAGTACTACTTCCCGGAATATTCGAGAAATATGGATTTCCGATGATTATGTATTTTGACACCGCAGCGGTAATTATTACGCTTATTTTGCTCGGTCGTTATTTAGAAGCGAGAGCGAAACTTCATACCTCAGATGCAATAAAAAAGCTTTTACAACTTCAGGCGAAAACTGCCCGAGTTGTGCGTCAAGGAGAAGAAATTGATATTCCAATTGAGGAAGTTAAAGTGGGGGATATTATTCGCGTCAGACCCGGAGAAAAGATTCCCATTGATGGGAAAATCATTGAGGGAGTGAGTTCAATCGATGAATCGATGGTAACAGGAGAATCAATTCCTGTTGATAAGACGGCGGGCGATAGCGTAATTGGAGCAACAATGAATAAATCGGGGACCTTTCTTTTTAAAGCTACTAAAGTCGGTTCTGACACAATGCTTGCCAATATAGTAAAAATGGTATCTGAAGCCCAAAGCTCGCATGCCCCGATCCAAAGACTGGCAGATACAGTTTCATCCTATTTTGTTCCGGTTGTTCTTATGCTGGCTGTCGCTACTTTTGTTCTTTGGTATGTTTTTGGTCCAGCGACTGCTGCTTTCAGTTTTGCATTTACCAACATGATTGCTGTACTTATTATTGCTTGCCCTTGTGCTTTGGGGCTTGCTACGCCTACCGCGATAATGGTTGGTACAGGTAAGGGAGCGGAACACGGGATTTTAATTAAAAACGCGGAAACGCTTGAGATCGCTAATAAAGTTAAAGTCACTGTTTTTGATAAGACAGGGACGCTGACGGAGGGAAAGCCGAAAGTTACAGACATTGTTGAAGTTTATCGTTCATCGTTCATCGTAGATCGTCATAGAAAAAGCGATGAGCGAACTAACAATTTACGAACTAACCAGGTCTTGCGAATTGCTGCTTCACTTGAAAAGGGGTCGGAACACGCATTGGGAGAAGCGATATTAGAGGAAGCTAAACGTAATAAACTGGAAGTTGAAAAGGTCAAAGATTTTAAGGCTATTTCGGGAAAGGGAATAGAAGGATCAATAGGTAACACTAAATACACTTTGGGAAACCGAGCCTTAATGAAAGATTTAGATGTGGATATTGAAAGTGCCGAAGGGAGAGTGCAAAAACTTGAAAATGAAGGGAAAACAGTTGTCTTTCTCGCGACGGATAAGAATGTGATTGGACTAATTGGAATTGCCGATACTCCCAAAGATAGCGCAAGAGGGGCAGTTAACGCTTTACAGAAACAAGGGATCGACGTTTGGATGATAACCGGAGATAACGAAAGGACTGCAAAAGCGGTGGCCAAAAAACTTGAAATAAAAAATGTAATGGCAGACGTGCTACCCGATGAAAAAGCAGAAAAGGTGAAAGAACTGAAAGACTTGAAAACCGATTATAGGTCACGAGTTGTTGCTTTCGTAGGTGATGGGATTAATGATGCGCCAGCATTGGCGTCAGCCGATGTTGGCATAGCAATGGGAACAGGAACGGATATTGCGATGGAATCGGCAGGAATTACTTTGTTAAACAGGGATCTGAGATCGGTTGATTCGGCAATTACCCTTAGCAAGAGTACGCTTTCGGTGATAAAGCAAAATTTGGTTTGGGCTTTTGGATATAATGTAATACTTATTCCAGTGGCAATGGGAGTTTTATACCCAATTTTCGGTTGGCTTCTTAATCCTGCTTTAGCCGCATTCGCTATGGCCGCAAGCTCGATCTCTGTTGTCGGAAATTCCCTAAGACTAAAAAGAGTTAGTCTGTGAAAAGGATGAACGGCTTGAGATTGATGTTATATCTATTCCTATATAAAGTTACTAAGTTGCTCGCTTTTCATATTGACTTATAGCTTCATTTACAGTTATATTGTTAACGTATGACCACACAGGTAGTAACTGATTCTGATTTTGAAAACAAAGTTTTAAAGTCCGAAATGCCGGTTTTAGTAGATTTTTGGGCACCTTGGTGTGGCCCTTGTAAAATGGCAGAGCCGGTTTTAGATGAGCTTTCCATTACTTACAAAGATAAATTAAATATTATGAAATTAAATGTAGACGAAAATATTCAAACCTCACAAAAGTATGATGTGATGTCGATTCCCACAACGATTCTTTATAAAAAAGGAGCCGAAGTGGGACGACAAATTGGTTTTGCGGGAAAGTTAGCATATGAGGAATTAATCAAGAAAGGTATGTGAAGGCCTCCGGCCCGGAAGGGCTATGGCTTGGAGGGGGGTGATTATTTTGGATCCAAAATTACAGCAAGATAAACAGGGCTTGGGAGTAGCAGGTGGGGTGAGTCCGGTTGCCGATGAACCTATGCAACAAATACCAGTTGCGGGGGTAGGTGCAAGTCCAGTAACTCCATCCCCAGTAATGCCGACTGCGCCTGTTACAGCTTCCGAACCGCCGGCGCCTATGGTTGGAAGTCTTTCAAGCACACCGCCGGTGACACCAAGTACAACTGCTATGCCTCAGGTAGAGGAAACTCCTCTAACAAGTGCAGGAACAGCTCCGAGTGTGAGTACAGCAGATTTACCCAAAGAAGATGAAGGTGGTACCACAGGTTCGGGTGGAGCAGCAACTGGAGGTCTTTAGTTTGAAAAATAATTTAATCCGCTTGGTTTGACTTCTTTTTTTAAAAGAACGAATTAATATGGGAGAGAAAATTGAGTTTGCCAAAAAACCCGCTGGGGGAGAAGCGTGGGATGTAGTAATAATCGGTTCGGGTCCTGCAGCTTTAACGGCTGCGATATATACAACACGCGGTGCGGCTTCAACCTTGATTGTCGGTGGAGAGAACTGGGGAGGGCAGTTGATGTTGACAACGATCGTTGATAACTATCCTGGTTTCCCCGACGGCATACAAGGACCGGATTTGATGAAACAAATGAGGCTTCAGGCAGAAAGATTCGGAGCCGAGTTTATTCAGAAAAATGCTTCTTTCGTAGATTTTTCCAAAAAACCGTATATTATCAGAACTTCAGAAAACGAATATTTTACCAAATCGGTAATAATTGCGACAGGGGCGAGTAACAAATGGCTTGGGGCGATAGGCGAACAAGAGCTACTTGGTCGGGGTGTGGCTACTTGTGCACCTTGCGATGCGCCATTTTATAAAGATAAACAAGTTGCTGTTGTGGGAGGAGGAGATTCCGC
>C687J35174_10011031_pt1 | contig 11155 bp, 12 predicted proteins | sample RifCSPhighO2_01_FD_35174 | JGI IMG/M metagenome (IMG submission 35174) | reverse complement strand
AAGCCGACTGGGCTGAGAGAGAGCAAAAACTCAGCAGAGTTTTATGCGGTCTGTAAATGAGTTAGGTAAGCGAATTAACTCTGAGTCTGGGTATAGTCTTTTTGCTCTCCTATAGCGTATCGCTCTTAATCTTTCTTATTTGCTCTCTTAGTGTCAGAGCCTTATCATACTCCATCTTTTTGGCGGCTCTCTCCATCATTTTAGTAAGTTGGGCAACGATTTTACCCTTACTGGAGTTGCCGAAAATAATGAGCTCGCTGTCTTCTTCTTCGTTGCCATATCTCCTTGTTTTTGAAAAGCCACCTGTGGTGAGCGAAGTCGAACCATTGTTTGATACCGGTAAATCCGAAGCGCCTATTGCTTTTTGAATAGATTTTGGCGTAATACCGAATTTTTTATTATACTCTTCCTGCTTCTTTCTTCGGCGGGTTGTTTCTTCTATTGATGATTTTATTGATTTGGTAATTTTATCGGCATACATGATTACATGGCCGTTGATGTGTCGGGCGGCCCGACCCATTGTTTGGATAAGAGTGGTAGTGTTTCGAAGAAAACCTTCTTTGTCAGCATCAAGAATGGCAATAAGCGAAACTTCAGGCAGGTCGAGCCCTTCGCGCAAAAGATTTACTCCGACGAGCACATCGTAATTTCCGAGTCGAAAATCCCTTATTATCTTTAGTCTATCCAGTGTTTTAATTTCCGAATGTAAATAATTAACTTTAATACCGGCATCGGCTAAGTATTCACTTAAGTCCTCAGCCATTCTTTTAGTAAGAGTTGTAACAATAATTCTCTCCTTGCTCATGATTCTGGTTCGTATTTGATCCACTAGGTGCTCTATTTGATTTTTAGTCGGTTGTATCTCGATGGTGGGATCTAATAGTCCTGTCGGTCGAACAAGCTGTTCAGCAATATTTGTTTTGCCAGCTTTTTCTATTTCATATTTTCCCGGAGTAGCCGAGACATAAACAGTTTTTTGGATTCTTTTATTAAATTCAGGAAACTTAAGCGGACGATTATCTATAGCCGAAGGGAGCCTGAAGCCATATTCTACCAGAGTGCTTTTCCTAGAATTGTCGCCAAAATACATCCCTCTTATCTGGGGAACAGATATATGCGATTCATCCATAATAGTGAGAAATTGTCCTTTTGATCCGCCTTTGGCGGAAAAAAAGTCTAAAAGAGTATAGGGAGGTTCGCCGGGTTTACGAAAGTCAATGTGGCGTGAGTAATTTTCTATCCCGTGGCAATATCCTGTTTGTCGCATCATCTCAAGGTCGCGAAGGGTTTTTTCCTGAAGACGCGAGGCTTCCTGATTTTTTCCGATTTTCCTAAGGTGTTTAACGTGCTGTTGCATTTCGGTTTTTATATTCTCTCTGGCGATAGCCACTTTGTCGTCTGAAGTAATCCAATATTTTGCCGGTAAAATTACGGCTTCAAGTATTTTCTCAAAATTAGCATCCTTTGTTTCGAGCTCTTCCGGCTCTGAGATTGCCGCATGATAGATTCTGAAAATTACATCGCCCTTAAAAGCTATTTTAAAAACATTCTGGCCGTCGGGCCCCATCAATTCTATTTCGTTGCTTGTTTTCCTAAAGCAACTTCTTTTCAATTCTATGTCCTGAGCATACTGGAGGCGCATCAGGCTTTTCATCAGTTCGGTTGCTTTTATTTTTTGTCCCTCGAAAATCTCAAGGCCCATGCTTTTGTATTCTTCCGGAGAGCCGAGATTGTAGATGCACGAAACCGAGGCGATAATAATGACGTCATTGCGGGACATTAGCGCCTGTGTTGCGGCGTGCCGTAAGCGGTCTATCTCCTCGTTTATTTTGGAATCTTTTTCAATATAAGTGTCAGTGTGGGGGATATATGCTTCGGGCTGATAGTAGTCGTAATATGAAACGAAATAATGAACGGCATTTTTAGGGAAAAATTCTTTGAACTCTTTATATAGCTGAGCGGCGAGAGTTTTGTTGTGAGAGATTATCAGCGTCGGTCTTTTATAGGCTTCTATTACTTTCGCCATGGTAAAGGTTTTACCGCTTCCAGTTACACCTAAAAGCACCTGGTGTTTTTTACCATCCTTTAATCCTTGAACCAGCTTCTTTATTGCTTCGGGCTGGTCGCCGGTAGGTTTGTATTTGGAAGTTAGTTTAAACATGTGCTAAGCTTATGGTATGATCTCATTTCTCGAGGGCAAAATTGAACATTTGGGGGATAAATACGTCATTTTAAGCACGGGAGGCATAGGGTATAAGGTGATAGTAGTCCCCAAGTTACTAAATATTCTATCAAAAACAAGCGAAGTTGTCAATCCCATCAAGCTCTTCATCCACTCACAGCTTAATATGCGAGAGGGAACTTTTGACATGTATGGATTTAGTGAGAAGGAAGATTTAGAGCTCTTTAATCTTATTACTAGCGTGAATGGGATAGGTCCCAAAAGCGCCATGAATATCCTTGCAACGGTTGAACCAAAGCATTTGAAAGCAGCTGTAATAAATGAAGATGCAAATTATTTAAAAAAAGTTTCTGGGCTTGGACCGAAAACCGCATCACGATTGATTTTGGAATTAAAAAATAAAGTTGATCATTTAGAGATGGGAGATATGGCAGGAGTTGATTTAGGACAGGAGGGTCATGCATTGGAAGCATTGATGGCGTTGGGTTATGGCCAGTATCAAGCCAAAGAAGTATTGGCAGAAGTTAAGGGGGATAATTTACAGGAACGGGTGAGGAATGCATTGAAGTTGTTGGGGAGGAAGTAGTTGATTATATTTATTTTTAATCCAATCACCTCATCAACAAATTCTAAAATATTTCTTAATTTTATCCGACCGCTGGGGGGGTTCCCCCAGTCAGGCCATGCGGATCCCGCCAGGGCGGGACCGAACCTGACCACCCCCATCGGTTCCCGGCAAAATAGCATAAATATTTTGAATTTGTAGTGACTCGGCTCTAAGGATTTAAAATAAACCACAATCAACTATACGATAATTCGATAGTCTATGAATAAAGTTAAAAAATGAAATCATTTTTACAGACAACTGAATGGTTGGAGTTTCAAAAAGAAGCTGGACATAGGGTCTGGCGGTTTGATGACGGCAAGATAAGGGCGAATATAATTAAGCTCGGTTTGCCGATGGGGAAGAGTATGTTGTATATACCCCATGGACCAGAGATACAATTTGAAGATATCGGGGGTGGGCTTAAAAATGAACTGTCGAATTTTATTAAATATTTAAAAGATTTAGCTAAGGAAGAAAAAGCGATTTTTGTAAAAGTAGAGCCATTGTCGGATATTGTTATTGAGTTGATGTATAGAAGGGGATTTCGTCGGGCATCGAAACAGATTCAGCCGTATAAGACGGTAGTTTTAGATTTGAATTTGCCCGAAGAACATCTGCTTGGGAAAATGCATCAAAAGACAAGATATAATATTAATTTGTCGGGTAAGAGGGGATTAGTTCTAGAAGAAAGCACTGATACCGACGCCTTTTGGAGGTTATTAAAACAAACTGCAAAAGAAGACCAGTTCACGACTCATTCCAAGGAATATTATGAAAAACTGCTGGGATTTTTTTCCGCCAAAGGCGGAAAGGATGGCAAGGACCTACAGACTAAATTATTTTTTGTGAAATATGGAAATAAATTCATCGGAGCGGCAATTATTATGATATATCATAATACTGCTTACTATCTTCATGGTGCGATGGACAGGGAATATAAATCACTGATGGCTCCTTATTTCATGCACTGGGAAATTATCAGAAGCCTAAAAGCTTCTGGGCTTAAATATTATGATTTTTGGGGGATTGATGCAAAGAAGTGGCCAGGTGTTACTCGTTTCAAGCTCGGTTGGCTTGGCTCGCCGAGGCATGACGAAGGCGACGGAGGTTTAGTTGAATATCCCGGTTCATTTGATCTGCCAGTCTCCCGATTTTGGTATCTGGCATATTCTTTTATTAGAAAATTAAAATAGCCCCCAGAATCTCTTAAAGACTCTTGCCAATTATTATTAAATTATGATATATCATAATAAATTTTGATTGACGGCAGAAATTAATTTATGAAAATAGGGTCATCAAACGGACTCGACAATAAGGAAAAAGACAAATTTTTAGATGCACTTTATGCTGGTGTTAGTAATTTAAAGTCTCAAAAAGACATTAAGCATTTTCTTAGAGATTTTTTAACTGAAAGCGAGAAAATAATGATTGGCAGAAGAATGCTGATAGCCCAAAGACTTTTATACAGACAACCTTATGATCAGATCGTAAGGGAAATGGGCGTGGGCTTGGATACAATATACAAAATTAAGAATTGGTTAAACTCTGGATTAGGAGGGCATAAAGGCATTATTCCTAAATTGAAAAATACAAAAAGATCAAGAAAGAAAGTAAATTCGGGGTTCAGGGATTACTATGCATCGGGTCCGTTTGCAGAATTAAGGAGGCACTACAAAAGCCACTATTGGTTAGCCGATCTCCTAGAAGAACTTAATAAATAGAATTATTATGATATATCATAATAATTTGGGGGTTATGAAGCCTTTCGTTGGTTAAAACGAAAAAGCCCCGACCTTGGTAGGTGCGGGACTGTGGTACGGATTGACATCCGGGGTCGTCCGATTCCTTTGGGTCGCTGTGCACAGCGACTTATTAGAATCGGACTAGGAGCTTTGGAGGCAACCCCGGATGTGTCCGTAGCTAGTTTTTACATGGTTATCAGCTCCATGAGGAATTTTGTGGTTTCAGACCTCGAGTGGACCGAGTTCAGCTCGGTGGGTTACCACCATTCCGACTTTCGCTTATAAGCGAGGTCTGCACACTCTTTCGAGTGTTAGCGGGGGTTCTCCCGCTCAAATCTCAATCAGAATCATAGGCCTCCCACCACTAGTTGGTCTAATAGGTTGTCGGTCTAGCCCGTCCAGTTTGCTTTCAAGGACGGGATTTGGCGAGGGGGACAGTTAGAGAAAGGCGAGATTTTGTCATCGCCCGCTCACCCCGTTCTGGGGCCTGCACGACTCGTTTCCCCCTCATCTATAGCCTCAATTTCTCAAGGACATTGATGAAGGGGAGAGTCGAAGCTCGGAAAAGACCTCTGCTGCCATAAATAGCAGTTTTCGTGAGATCTTTTCTAAGCCTCGAATAGCTCAAGTATGTAAAGAACCAGTGTCTTTTAATTATAGCATAATCAAACTATAAAGTCAATCCCACACCAAGCAATTCCGCTGACCGCCAACAAAGCGGGGGCGGGCTTGGTACGGGACAAGGGCTAGAAAAACTCTTCAAAATGCGATATATTTATTTTAATGTTGCAAGAAACCATAGTAGACAAACTATTGTATCATGTCAAGAAGCTGATACCTAAATCAGTTTTTAATTTTTTCCAGCCGGCTTATCATTCTCTACTTGCTTATGCGGGAGCGGTTTATTATGGTTTTCCTTCTCGTGATATGAAAATAATCGGTGTGACCGGAACTAAAGGAAAATCAACGGTTGTGTTTATGGTGTCCAAGATTTTAGAAAGCGGTGGAAATAAAGTTGCGGCAATAGGTTCTCTTGGATTTAAAATCGGAGAAAAAACTTGGCCCAATACTTTAAAAATGACTATGCCGGGAAGATTTAGATTGCAGAAATTTTTGTATGAAGCTAAGAAAGCAGATTGTAAATATGTTGTGCTTGAAGTTACATCCGAAGGCATTAAGCAGAGAAGGCACATTGGAATACAATTCGATTGTGCGGTATTTACTAATTTACATCGGGAACATCTTGATAATCATGGTTCATTTGAAAATTATTATAAGGCTAAGCAAGAACTTTTTAAGCTGACTAAAAATATTCATGTTATTAATGCCGATGATGAGCATACGGAATTATTCGGCAACTTTTCATCTAAAAAGAAAATATTTTATGGGTTAAAAAAAGGCGATTTGGTGCCAGATAAAATCAATTTAAGTAGCGAGGGTGTGTCGTTTGAATTGTATGGAACATTTTTTAATACTCACCTAGCCGGCGAATTTAATGTAATTAATTTTATGGCATCTCTTGCTGTCGGTGCCATGTATGGATTTGATTTGCCGAGCATGAAACCGATTCTTGAATCCATACAATCAATCCCCGGCAGAATGGAATTTATCCAGCGGGAACTGTTTACGGTCGTGGTTGATTATGCGCACACGCCCGAGAGCTTGGAAGCGGTGTATAAAAGTCTAAAATCTAATAAGCTAGAAGCTAGTAAACTAATTTGTGTTTTGGGTGCAGCCGGAGGAGGAAGAGATAAATGGAAGAGACCTGAATTTGGGAAAATAGCGGCTAAGCATTGTGACGAAATAATCTTGACCAACGAGGATCCATACGACGAGAATCCTGAGCAGATTTTATCGGAGATAAAATCTGGAATTACGAATTACGAATTACGAATTACGAATATTTTGGATAGAAAACAGGCCATCAAAAAGGCATTGACATTAGCTCAAGAAGGCGATACTGTAATCATTACAGGCAAGGGTTCGGAAACTTCTATGGCTGTGGCCGGAGGGAAGAAAATCCCCTGGTCAGACCGGGAAGTGGTCCGCCAGGTAGTGAATTTCCTGAAGTCGCAAGACAAATAGCGGCAAGACCGCAATCAGGAAATCTACTATCTGGTCCGAGATCTTTTAAAATAGGAGGCAGGCATGGGTTTTGTAATTTTTATTTCTATTGTTATCGTTTTAGCCCTTGTGTTTTCGGGTTACCTCTTTCATAATAATGATCCACTACTTAGCCTTGTTCTTTCTTCTGTGGGAGTTTTAGCTCTTATGGTAGTGATTGCATTAGTTGCTCCCGTAGAACTGTCTCGGGGTATGCCTAAAAAACATATTTCTGCCGGTGGATACAGGGTTGCATCTGTATATGTTGCTGGTGATAATGTTAGCGTCTGGGTTGAATCTATGGACGATGATAAGACCGAACATTTAATCTTTTATCAGTTCAATAAGAAAGCTTTTGGCGGTGAGATAAAGATCGAAGCAAAAAAGCTGGTAGTAGTAGAATCGGGGGATTTCAAGAAACTCCAGCTTGAATAATTGAGTTTGGCTCCGCTATGGCGGAGCTTTTTATTTATCAGAATTATGATTTGACGAGTAGGTTTTATTTGCGTATCATATTGCTTAGCATCTTTGCTCGTTGAAAAAGGAATCGTTTGCCTGACAATCTGAGCAAGGCNGGTCTCCAGAGGATATATGGTCCAAAATTTCATAAATCCAANCTTCATCATCTGATTCCCAAGACCAGAAATGGTCAGGGGACGGAATACAATCTCTTTCCATACAGTATCANAAGCCATGGTGCATACCATGATGTTTTTTTAAATTTACGCATAAATGAAGTTTGGGAGATGTTTAATCGGATACATTCTTCTATTTTTGAGCCTGAAGAGGATTATATAGTTCCATGGTGGATTGAAAAGTGTAAGCGGGAAATCGGAACGGCCGATGAAATAGCCAGTTTTAACAGAAATAAGAAAAATAGGATGGCTAAGACATTATCTGTTACTGGATTGCAGGATAGATGGGTTAGGGCGTTTGGAAGCGAAGACCGAAAAACCTCAAGAGATTTTATAAGGTTGATGATGCTTTTTATGGTCTTCGGTAAAGAACTTCTTAATAAAGACACGATTTTTGATAATAGTAATATAATCGATTTTTTAGAAAAAACCCCTTGTATGAAAAATCGTTTTTGGGCATTTGAAAAATGTTTCGGTCAGTGCGGAACCGCACAGTCATTGAAATCAAGAATTGTGACTATCGTGGATAGATTTGATTATTATGCAGATGTGATTTTATAACTCGAAAAGCCGAGGCTCCCATAGAAGGGGGTCTTTTTAGTTTAGATTTACTGTGTTAAAATAACTATATCTTATGAATTTTTGGCATAAATTAAAAAATAGAGACGGTAATCAACACCATAACCCGGCAGTTTTTTGGTTGTTAATAATCATTATGCTTATGATGCTTGCCGGAGCAGTTACAATATTAGGCAACTCGGATAATCTTGTTTCTCAAATGCCAACTATTACTCCGACAGAAAGTCGCCAGCCTCGTATATATACCGTTTCATATAGGGGAGGAGTTTTTAGTCCCACGAATTTAAGAATACATGCCGGTGATACGGTGCGTTTCAAAAATGATGGATTTTTTGGTATTCGAATTATAACTGATAATAATCAACTGCCCGGTTTTGATAGCGTGGGAGATATTCCTCAGAGCAGTTATTTCTCTTACACTTTTGCCGAGAAGGGTATCTTTGGATATCATAATAATAACAAGCCCGAAGAGCAGGGCACGATTATAGTGAGATAGAATAAATATGATTTTAAGATTAAATTTATTTTGGAAAGAACTTTTTTTGTTCAGCCTCGCTCTTTTTATTGGAATTTTTTCGGCCTATAATCACACCTACATAGTTGAAAAAAATATTATTGAACCTCAGATTTTTTCCTGGAGTGACATTGCTATTTTTTTAATTCTTTTTGTTGTTTTATCGTTTGTTCTTTTAAGATTCAAAAGATTGAGCGGATTTTTATTGAAGACTTTTCTGGTGTTAGTTGTTTTTTCCGGTTCGCAGATAGTTTTTAGCTCTTTGGTTCTTTCTCCTTGGGATTTAGTCTGGGCGCTTGGAATTACAGCATTTTTTATTCTGATACATAATGTTCTTGTCCATAATATAGCAGTTATGATAGGCATTGCCGGAGTATCCAGTCTTCTCGGAATTACCATATCTCCGGAAGTGGGTATTCTTTTTTTGATAATATTATCTTTTTACGATATTCTGGCGGTTTATTGGACTAAACATATGGTTTATCTGGCTCGTGGGATGATAGAGAGCGGAGCTATCTTTGGTTTTGTTATTCCGTTTGAATTTAAAGATATCTTTTACCATAAAAACGAGGCGCGTCAGAAAATAGGGGAAAAGTTCATGATACTTGGCTCGGGAGATATAGGTTTGCCGTTAATAATGGTTAACTCAGTTACGGTTGTCTCCGTCGGGCAAGCAATTATAGTCGCACTGTTTTCTTTAGTCGGACTTTTGCTTACTCATCTTATATTTATTAATCAAACGAGCCGTAAACCAATGGCAGCATTGCCTCCCATAGCGACGATGACGATTATTGGATATTTGGTGTCACAATTATGGTAAAATTCTAAATCCTAATATCTAATTTCTAAACAATGTCAAAATTCTAAATATTAAATTAAAAAACCTTCTTATTTTAGAGATTAGAATTTAGAGCTTAAGGCAATGAAATTAACTTTTTATGGCGGTGTACAACAGGTGACCGGTTCAAACTACCTATTAGAAAAGGACGGACTTAAGATATTAGTTGATTGCGGTTTGTTTCAGGGTTCAAGGTTTGCAGAGACACTTAATTATGCGCCGTTCTCTTATAATCCCAAGGAAATTGATTTTGTTTTTCTAACCCATAGCCACGCTGATCATTCCGGCCGTTTACCCAAATTGTACAAGGACGGTTTTAGGGGCAAGATTTTTGCGACTAAACCCACGCTTGATCTTGCCGCTATTGCTCTTGATGATAATCTTGACCTGATTAAAGATGAAGCTAGAAAAGATGGCCATGAGCCGTTGTTCGATTCAGGAGATCTTCACCAGACATTTTTGCTAGCCCAAAGAGTTGAATATCAGGAAGAGGTAAATCTTGGAAGCGGTGTTACGGCAATTTTTCACGATGCCGGCCATATTCTAGGTTCGGCGATAATAGAAATTAATTGGCATAACGACGCTGGAAAAATTAAAAGTATTTATTTTTCAGGTGACTTGGGTAATTATCCTGTTCCGCTTTTAAGACATTACGATATGCCCAATGAAGCCGATTATATTGTAGTCGAATCAACCTATGGTGATCGATTACATAGCAATGTTACTGATAGAAAGGAAATACTTCGACAAGAAATAGGCAAAACTATTGAGCGGGGAGGAACAGTTCTAATTCCGAGTTTTGCTATAGAGCGGACTCAGGATTTACTCTATGAATTAAATGAGCTTGTGGAGCAAAATAAACTCCCCCGCGTGCCTGTTTTTTTGGATTCTCCATTGGCTATCAAACTGACTAAGGTCTATAAAAATTACGAAGACTATTTTAATAAGAAGGTTGTTCATGAGATAAGGTCGGGGGATGATATTTTTAATTTTCCTGGTTTAAGAATGACTTATTCGAGCCAAGAGTCGAAGGTGATAGATAAATTTAATGGCTCTAAGATTATTATTGCCGGTTCGGGCATGTCATTGGGTGGAAGAATAGTATTTCATGAGATACGCTATCTTCCGGATCCTAATTCAACAATCATATTCGTCGGTTATCAGGTTGAAAATTCTCCGGGTCGGCAAATTCTTGATGGCAAGAAAGAAATAAAATTATTGGGTCAGCATGTTTCGGTCAATTGCAATATTCGGCTTATTGAAGGATATTCCGCTCATGCCGATCAGGGAATGTTAATGGATTGGGTGGGTAAAGCCAAAGAGGACGGTAAACTTAAAAAAGTTTTTATTACTCACGGTGAATATCATTCCAGCTCTATTCTCTCGCAAAAAATCAGAAGCGAGATGTCTATCGATGCGGCGGTCCCGTCAATTGGTGAGAGTTTTGAGCTTGATTAAATCGGCAGTTTAATTAAAATAAGAATAAAATAAAAAAGTAAATTATTATGAAATATAAATTTGTTGTTTCGGGGGCGGCAGATATGAGTTATTGTTGTGATGATATTGATAAGCTAGCTTATCGAGTCGGTCAGGAAATTGTCAGGCAAGGCGGTGTTTTGATTACCGGTGCTACGACCGGAGTTCCTTATGAGGCGTCAAAAGGAGCGACCGATGAGGGGGGTATATCGATTGGCATTTCACCGGCAGCCAGCTATGCGGCGCATGTTAAAACCTATAAACTGCCTACAGATAAATTTGAGCTCATCATCTATACCGGATTCGATTATTCGGGAAGAAATCTTATACTCACGAAAGCTGCCGATGCGGTTATTATAGCCTGTGGCGGGTTCGGAACATTAAATGAATTTACTATTGCATTGGAAGATAATAAACCCATCGGAATCCTGACTGGGACTTGCGGTGTTTCAGATGAGATATATGGTCTTTTGAAAAAG
>C687J35174_10011026_pt1 | contig 11159 bp, 9 predicted proteins | sample RifCSPhighO2_01_FD_35174 | JGI IMG/M metagenome (IMG submission 35174) | reverse complement strand
CGGAAGCGCGGCGGGGTGGGGGCGCCGCGCTGGAGTAGCGAGCCGAGCGGGGCGAGGCGAGCTAATACGTTGATTTGAAATACGTTCGAATTTTTCCAAAAACGAGCACCGAGTCTGACCCGGCTTCACCAGAGGAAAACGAGAGCCGTGTTTGATTTGGCCAACCTTTATATTTTTTACTAGCCACGTCAGACGTGGCTTTATAGTAGGGTAATATAGAAGCAGTTTTATGAGGGAAAACTCGGGAAAGGCAAAATCATCATTTAAACGGGAATTTTCTGCCGGTGGAGTAGTGTTTCGCAAATTCGAAATTCGAAATTCGAAATTCGAAGTAAAGTGGTTGATCGGCAAACACAGCGGGTATCACAAGTGGGTGTTGCCCAAGGGCCTTATTGAAGAAGGGGAGCGGGGGTTTGAAACGGCATTGCGGGAAGTTAAGGAGGAAATGGGAGTGCGTGCCAGCCTTGTTTCCGAAAAGCCGATACACAGAGTGCATTACGTATATTGGGCGGAACTCAAACAAGTGAAAAGTTCAAAAATAAAAGTTAAAAATGAAATATCGGATTATAGACAGAGTGATGAGATTGTGTCGCGACGGAGGGTTGCGAAGTATCAAGAGGGAGGCGGCAAGAAGACCAAAGTGTTTAAGGTTGTTTCGTTTTACCTCATGGAGTACGAGAGCGGAGATCCGAAGGACCATGATTGGGAGATGGAGGACGCGGGGTGGTTTGCGTTTGATCAGGCAATGAAGCAGTTGGCTTTTGATGGGGAACGGGAAGCCCTTCGGCAGGGTCAGGGTAAACTGCTCGAGGAAGCGCACCATCTAGTATAATCCGGTGTTAGTTGTCCTATCACTGATCACTTGACTTGCCGCAGACTGCCTATTCGGCCGCTTCGGCATTCAGGTTCAAGTGAGGGACTGCATGCTATTTATAATGAATTAATGGTATTTGGAGGAGTCGCCTAGTGGCCTATGGCACATGCCTGGAAAGCATGGACCCGCAAGGGTCTCGTGGGTTCGAATCCCACCTCCTCCGCCTTCGACCGACATAGCTTTACGCGAAGTCGGGATTCGCTTCAAGTCTGTGCTGCTCATACGTGTGATACAGTCAAATGGGTCGGGCTTCGGCGGATGATGTCCGCCCTTCGAAGGTTCAGGATGTCAGTTCTTGGCGGCGATAGGTCGCTTTTAGCAAATCCGGTTGGTTTGCGTGGTACAATCGCGTCAAGTAGAAACGGAACTTCGGGTATTGTGTATGGATCAGGTGGATGAGGTCAAACAGAAGACGGATATCGTGGCCCTTGTCGGTGAGCGCGTCAAGCTGACGAGAGCCGGACGAAACTTCAGAGCGTTATGCCCGTTTCACTCGGAGCGCACCCCCTCGTTCATGGTTTCTCCGGATTTGCAGATTTACAAGTGCTTCGGATGCGGCAAGGCCGGAGACGTGTATACATTTCTTGAAGAATTTGAGGGAAGGGAGTTTCCCGAAGCACTCTCGTATTTGGCGCAGCGCGCCGGGGTGAAGCTTGAGCCCATTCACAAGGGCAGGGATTATCAAAAGAAAGAACGGCTTTTTGAAGTAAACCATTTGGCTTCGGAATATTTTCATTATCTTTTCCTGGAGCATGCCGCCGGCGATCGGGCCAGGCGGTATTTAGCCGAGCGGGGCATCCGCAAGCAGGCGATTGAGTCGTTTTTTCTCGGATTTGCCCCCGACAATTGGGACAATCTCATCCGCTTTCTGGTCGGCAAGAAGAAGTACAGGCTTTCCGAGCTTTCGGAAGCCGGCTTGGTTGTGCAGGGAAGGAAGGGAGCCTATGACCGGTTCCGCAACCGGGTGATTTTTCCCCTGCGCGATGTCCGGGGGAATGTCCTGGGGTTTGCCGGGAGGGTTCTTCCGGGAACTGAAGGGGAGGGTGGCAAGTATATCAATTCGCCTGAAACGCTTCTGTATCACAAGAGCCAGCACCTCTACGGACTGCATGAGAACCGCTCCTTTATTAAGAAGGCCGATCAGGCGGTTGTGGTTGAGGGGGAGCTGGATGCGATTTCATCCTGGCAGGCCGGAGTGCGCAATGTTGTGGCGGTGAAAGGGACGGCACTGACTAAAGAGCAGATTGAACTAGTTCGCCGCTATACTCGCAACATCATCCTCTCTCTGGACGCAGACACGGCAGGAGATGCAGCAACGAAAAGGGGAATATCCCTGGCTGATTCAGCTTCATTGAATATTAAAGTTACTCTGCTTTCGGGAGGCAAAGACCCAGATACCATATCCCAACATGACCCGAAGAAGTGGCGCCAACTGGTGGAACGCGCGACGTCAGTCTATGATTTTTATATTGCCAGTACCAAGAAGCGTTTTGATTTGACTTCGGGATTGGGGAAAAAACAGGCCGCGGAGGAGTTGGCCCCCCTCCTTTCAGCGATTTCCAATGCAGTGGAACAAGCGCATTACGTCAAAAAGACCGCGCGGCTTTTGGATGTGTCGGAAGACGCCGTGGTTGACGAAATGGCCCGCGCTCAACGAGCGCAGGCCTTGGGTGTTTCCGGCGGGGCAAGCCAAGTTCAGGAACCGTCCGATCAAGGGCGGGAGAGAGGGAAGACGGATCGGCGCACAATGCTTGAGGAGTACCTGTTGAGCCTCATGCTGAAGGGAGGGAATACGGCTTTGGAACGGCTCAACGACGTTGAGGTAAAGGATGTCTCCCATCCGGCTCTGAGGAGAATTTTGGAGAAGCTCTTTGAATTCAGGAATGAAGCGTTCGAAGTCGGATCCTTTGTAGCTTCACTGCCCGCTGAGCTTCAGGAAACAGCGCAGGCAGCGTATTTAATGGACCTTGCCGCCGATTCCGAATCTCCCGACTTTACCGGGAAGGAAGTTGAGCGGGTCGTCCATGAACTCAACCTCTTCAACTTACGCGTACAGCTTGCGGATCTCTCTTCGAAGATTACCGCCCTTGAGTCCAGGAAGAGGCTCAACGCCAGCGAAGAAAAAACGCTCGCCGCACTGCAGCGGCGGTTCAGCGATCTCTCCGGCAAGCTTTCAGACTAGAGAGAAAAGTAGTATACTTTATCCTACTGCGCACTTTGGGCAGTCTTAGTTTTTTTGGAAAGAAAGGACAGGATTATGGCAGTTGCGAAGAAATCAGCCAGATCTGCAAAGACAAAAACCCGAAGCAGGAAAGTGACTGCAAAGAAGGCATCCGTCCCACCCAAGCCGACTTTAGCTACCGCGAAACCCCCCTCAGCCGATGTTCGCAAGAAGGCCACGGAACTCCTCCTGAAGAAAGGACGCGATCAGGGCTTTGTCACGCAGGAAGAGATTTTGGAGATTTTCCCAGACGCTGAAAACCGGATTGAAGAGCTTGATGATCTGTACGACCGACTGCTCAAGCTTGGGATCGACGTGTTTGAGAGCGTCACGGAGGAGGAGATGCGCGAGGATGAGGTGGCCTCCACCGAGCTTGAGAAGGAACTGGAAATCCTTTCGACCCTGGAGGATAAGACGATCACCGATCCGGTGCGCATGTACCTCAAAGAAATCGGCAGGATCCCGCTTTTAACCAGGGAGCAGGAGATTGAACTGGCCCAGCAGGTGGCGGCGGAGGACCTTAAAGCGAAAGCGAAGCTCACCCAGTCCAATTTGAGACTGGTGGTTTCGATTGCCAAACGCTACATCGGACGGGGGATGAGCTTTTTGGATCTTATCCAGGAGGGCAACAAGGGTTTGATCCGGGCGGTGGAAAAGTACGATTGGCGTAAGGGATATAAATTTTCAACCTATGCGACCTGGTGGATTCGCCAAGCGATTACCCGAGCCATCGCGGACCAGGCGAGGACGATCAGAATTCCGGTGCACATGGTGGAAACCATCAACAAGCTGATCCGGATTCAAAGAAGGCTCATGCAGGAGCTGGGGCGGGAGCCGGCCCCGGAGGAGATCGGGGATGAAATGGAGCTTCCGGCGGAGAAAATCCGGGAGATCATGAAGATTTCGCAGAAGACGACTTCCCTGGAAACGCCGATCGGGGATGATGAAGACAGTTACTTGGGAGATTTCATCGAGGATACCTCGCAGATCTCCCCCTATGACGCGACCAGCAAACGGTTTTTGAAAGAAAATATTGAGGAGGTGTTGGCGGCGCTGTCTCCCAGGGAGGCGCAGGTTCTGCGAATGCGCTTCGGGCTCTCAGGAGAGCGGGCAATGACGCTTGAGGAAGTCGGATCGCGGTTCGGCGTCACCCGAGAGCGAATCCGGCAGATTGAGGCGAAAGCCCTGCGCAAGCTCAAGCACCCCAGCCGACGTAAAAAACTTCAGGATTTTTTGGATTGAAGCTTCATCTCGGATTGATAAAAACCACTTTGGCATTCCTGTCCTGGGCTATGATCTCCCACTCACAGCAGCTTTGGGTTTTTTCCTTGATGAGTTCGTATTGTCGATCATCGTCGGCATACACATAGAGCGGGGCTACGATACTTTCAAGCTCTTCCGAGTCGATCACCGGCGTTTCCCTGGGATTGTAGAGCGTACTTTGCGGCGTATAGCGGTTCTCCAGATTATAGAGAGGCGTACTTGCGGGTGTTCGCTTCAAGAATTGGTTGAGTGTGGCGACCGATTTCGTTTCTTTGGGCATGTTGAGAAAGACCACAGTGGGAAGCGTGAGGAGTACGGAAAGTCCGAACATCTTGAGGATTACAAGCCTTTGAGCATTCAAACGCAGACGAACAGCTTCCTCGATTCTCACCAACCCGCTTCCTGCCAAGATCGCAATCGGGGGGAGCGCTTGGATGGCATACCATTCATGCCTGGTTACTGCCAGAGACAGCGGGACCAGGCTTGAAGCGATCCAGATGAGAAACAGCCGGAGGTTTCTCCGTGTGCGAGAGCGCTGCGGCAGCAGATTGCCGAGCGCCAAGACCGCCAAGGGGTTATAAATCACCAGGACGTTTGCGAGAAAGCGGATCATCGAGATGGGTTGGTGGCCGGGAGTTTGGGCGAAGAGGTGGTCCGCGATGTTGAATTTCAGGTAGTCCTGCACGAATGCCTGCGGGTATCTTCTCCATACTGCAAGATGCCAGGGGAGGGCGATGGTTAGAGAGAGGGCAAGGGCAAGAGCGATATGCTTTGCCGGAATTTTTCGTTTTTCAAACAGCATTTGGTCGATGAGAATCACCGGCACGGGTGTGAGTGCCAAGAAGGACCGGGTCAATATCCCCAGACCGAACGATATTCCCGCAACCCAGAGCCAGCGGGGCTGAGTTTTGGCTTTTTCGTAGGCAAGGATGGTTGCCAGGATGAAGAAGGCAAGCGGGATATCAAGGTTGGCCGCTTTGGTGAAGAAGAGAAACAGCGGCGTTGTGGCGAGGAGGATCATTGACCAGCGGGCGGCTTTTTTGGAGAAGAAGGGCGCTGCGAGTTTGTAGGTCAGCGCGACCGTTGCCGCGGCCGCTATCAGGGTGACCAGGCGGCGGGAGAACGGCGTTGGAGGAATGATGCGGTAGGCCAATGCCGTTATCCAGAAGTAGAGCGGAGGTCGAATCAGCCAGACCGTGCCTTCTTGATTTGGAGCGAGATAATCGCCGGTGGTAAACATTTGGTAGGAAAATTCTTCATAAATGATCTCGTCGGTGAAGACGATGTGCTTTGTCCAGGAGAAAGCGAAGACCAAAAGAGCCAGAACCAGGAAGATGACCAGCGACGCGTGCGACTTCAGGTTCATGAGTCGATTATACCCAGCTTTGACGCGGGACTGGATTTTTCATTTCGGAGTCAGTACCATCGAATCGACACTTGAAACACAGCAGTCAAGGAGGTATTGCAGGATGGACTTGAATGATGCAGGGGCCATGCGGGAGATGGATCCGTCAAACGTCTACGGGTCAATCGCAAAACTCGCCGACCAGGCCAAGCAAGCTTGGGATGATATCGGCAGCCTTACCTTCCCTGATCGCTATCGGAGGGCAACCGCAATTGTCGTTTCCGGCATGGGCGGATCTTCAATCGGTGCCCATCTGGTACAAGCCGTATACCGCGACCGGTTGCCGGTGCCTTTCGTCCTTAATAACGACTATCAGCTTCCCAATTTCGTCGGGAAAAAGACGCTGGTCGTTCTTTCCAGCTACTCCGGTGGCACAGAAGAGGTTCTGATGGCGGCGCAGGATGCTCTGAGGAAGAAGGCCATGATTACCGGAATCACAACCGGAGGCGGGTTGGCAGATTTTCTGCGCGAGCACGGACTCACCGGCTACGTCTTTGAAGCGAAGCACAATCCCGCCGGCCAGCCAAACTTGGCGATGGGCTATTCCGTTACCGGACAAGTGGCTCTGTTTGCAAAACTCGGCTATATCTCCATTGCCAAAGGCGAAATCGAAAAACTGTTTTCGCTCCTGGAGGGGGGAGAAGAGCGTTACGGCATCGCGGTTCCCTTGGAGAAGAACCCCGCAAAGCTCCTCGCCCAGAAATGCTCCGGTAAAATACCGGTTCTGGTCGCTTCCGCCCATACTGAGGGTGCCGCCCATATTTTTGCCAACCAATTGAATGAGAGCTCAAAGATGTACTCTGAGTATCGTGTCATACCGGAATTGAACCACCACCTCATGGAGGGCTTATCCCATCCGCTCGCCCTCAATGAGAACCTCCTGTTCGTGTTGTTTTCATCGAATATCTACGACGAACGGATCCAGGCGCGTTTCCAGATAACCGGGGAAGTCGTGGAGAAGAACGGCCTGTTGACTCAAGAGGTTGCGCTTGCCGAAGACACGCCTTTGCTGCAGGCTTTTGAACTCGTCCTTCTGGGGAGCTACGTCAACTACTATTTGGCGGTCCTCAATGGGGTTGATCCTCAGCCGATTCCTTGGGTTAGTTACTTTAAGAAAAAACTTCAGGAACGGTTTTCCTAAAACGGATCACATACCGGATCGGATTCTAGCGGAGGGTCGGACGCGGCAGCTCCCGATTATTCCTCTTCGGCTGAGCCGGTGGCTGTCGGCGTGGGGGTTGGGGTTGCCTGGGTGGTCGGGGTGGGAGTGGGTAGCGATTGTCCGGGGCGCAAGCCCGTGGTGATGACGATGTCGGCGCTGCCTGAAGTGCCTCGGGAAATCTCGACGTCTTCATAGATTTCTTCAAGAAGGTTTTGCAGGTCGTTTTTCACCTCATCCGGAACGCTTGCGGAGATTGTCACCTCGGTCGTGGTGTGGGTTTGGTCACCCGCGTTTCCGGCTTCGATTTGACTGTAGCCTGCTTCTTCCAGTTTGCCTTTGAGCAATGAGGCTTCGCCGGCGATGCCGGTGCCGTTTAAGATGCTTACCGAAATTTGACTGCGGTCAACGGGTTCGGGCGTGGGAGTGGGCGTGGGCGTTGGCGTGGGTTCCTGGATGACGGTGGGTTCAACGAAGTTTTCATCTTCTGATTTTTTCTCCTGCGGAGAGCGGAAGAGGAGAAAGCCCCCGATACTCAAGAGTACGAGCAGAATGATGAGCGATGGGACCAACCACTTTTTACTTCCCTGCCGTCGTGCCGAAGGCATTGGGCTTCCCTGGGTTTGGCTTCCCTGGCCAATGGATTGCATCTGGTCCATAGTCTGAAGACGTAATGAGTAACGAACGATACAGCGATGGTGTGGGTGTTAGTCTAAAGTTATGGGATGGTTTTGTCAAGCAGGGATTGAGATGAGTGTCGAAGAAGACGCCCAATTCCTCTGTTTCACTTTACTTTACTGAAGTCGGGCGCATGCAGTACACTTGAACGGCTATGCAGTTTCGCAGTCTTCTTGTCGGAAAGCGGTTGGTCATCCTCATCGCAGCCTGCCTCCTGTTTTTGCTTTCGCTGGTCGGAGGATACCTGTATTTCACCGTTACGAGGATGGTCGTTGATTCCAATCCCGCCGAGCAGATGCTTTCGCCCGTTCCCGAGTTTTCCATGTTTGATCTTCAGCCGATTCCGACCCCGGAGGTACCGACATCGTACAATTTACTACTCATCGGCTACGGCGGGGGCGGACATGAGGGAGGGGAGCTCTCCGATTCACTGATTGTTGCGCATCTTGACCCGCTGGCGAAGCGGGTGGCGTTGGTTTCCGTTCCGAGAGATCTTTGGATTACCTTGCCTACCGGGGGGAGCAATCGGGAGAACCGGAAAATCAACCATGCCTACGTGTTGGGAGGAAGTACCTTGGCCAAGCAGGCGGTGAGCACGGTCGTGGGGCTGCCGATCCAGTATTTCATCTCGGTGAGTTTCGACGGCATCACACAAGCCATCGATGAGCTTGACGGCGTTACCGTCGACGTCCCGGTCGCTTTTGACGACTACTTCTATCCCGTCCCCGGGAAAGAGATTGAGACATGCGGGAAGACCCCCGAAGAGGTCGGAGTGATTCTCACGACCCTTTCGGGATTTGAAATTGATAAACAATTTCCCTGCCGGTTTGAACAGCTTCACTTTGATGCCGGGAAGCAGCTCATGGACGGAGAGACGGCACTGAAGTTTGTGCGCTCCCGCCATTCCGCCCAGCACGGAGGGGATTTTGCCCGCAGCCAGCGCCAACAGGCGCTGCTTCTGGGGATTCGGGATAGGCTCCTCTCGTTGGGGGCCTTGAATGATGCCGTTGCCTTTTTCAATCAATTGAGCCACACCATCCAAACGGACTTGAATGAAGAAGCGATTCTCGTTCTCAAAGACAGCGCCGGGAATCTGTCCGACTATCAGTATCGATCGATCCAGCTCACCACAGACAATGCCCTGACGCTGACGACCTCGAGCGACGGACAGTCCATCTTAGTGCCGAAGGAAGGCGCGGGACACTGGGATCGCATCCACGCGTATATTGCGGGCGCGATCGAGAACCCTACGCAGGAGTGAGGCTTCTTTTGAAAATAATTCGTACTGAACGCGAAATCGTTTTTATGTCTATTTATGAAAGGCTTGGATCTGTTTGACCGTATTTTGGGCGACCCTATGAACGCGTGCTTTGCTCCTATGGGAAGAAGGCAGCATGTTTTTGGCTTTCGCCTCGTTCATCGTATTGACGAGCGACCAAGCGGTATGATCTCCCCAGTTACAGCCAAACCACGTCTTTTTTAAGAGGCTTCGGTTGTGGGCGACAACCTCATCCAAGGCTTTGAGGCAATCTTCCTTTTTGTGCGGGGTTTCGATGAGAAATGTTGCCATTGTATTTTCACCTCCTTCCTGTGATTCAGTTCTCCATTGCATGTTTGTTAAGCTCGATGCAGTTGAGGATCAGTCAAGGATGAATGTTTTACAGGAGTTGCGGGTGCTTTGGTGAAGAGTGAAAATTTCATCCGCTGGTATCACTATGATATATACCCGCCGGAGATTGCGTGTCAAGAGGGATTTCGGCTTATTTCTCTTTCATGAGCATCGTGAGCAATTTGCTAAGGTTTTTTTCGAGGGCTTCCTGGGTTTTGAGGCAGTTCAGGTAACTGAGGATTTCTTTCTACCTGAAACTTACGCGCCTTGATGGCCACCGATGTGGTTTTTCTTTTCAGGATAGATTACAGTTACATATGGTATGCCTCTCTTTCACAAAAAAGCCGCGACCGCGCCCGGCGGCGGACAGCAAACCTACACGAGGTACGCGCAGTTCAGTACGGATGAAGCACTCCAAGCCTTGGAAACAAGCGCGAAAGGACTCTCGGAAAAGGAGGCGCGGCTACGGGAGGAGCGTCATGGCCCCAATGCGCTGAAAATTCAGCGGGTCGGCTGGTGGAGGATCCTGGGGCGGCAATTCCGCTCTCCCTTCATCTATCTTCTGGTCGCGGCGGCCGTCTTGGCAATACTTTTGGGAGAGATGATTGACGGCGTGATGATCTTTGCCTTTGTGCTCATCAATGCGTCGCTGGGATTCTTCCAGGAATTCCGCTCCGAGCAGGCGCTCAAGCTTCTGAAGAAATTTACGTCCATCCATACCCAGGTTTTGCGGGATGGGAGAGAACAGCCCGCCGCGGTCGAGTCTTTGGTGCCGGGAGACATTGTCAGACTTGAGCCCGGGGACATTGTACCGGCGGACCTCCGCCTGCTTGAGGTGTTTTCCCTGATGATTGACGAGTCGGTATTAAGCGGGGAGGCCGAGCCGGTCGAGAAGAGCAAAGCGCAGATAGACAAGCCCAAACTTCCCATCCATGAAGCCCGCAACATCGCATTTTCCGCAACCCAAGTCGTGAGCGGGAGCGGCGTGGGCGTGGTCGTGGCGACGGGCATCACTGCCTACATCGGCACGATCGCCAAATTGACCGTGGAAACCCAGCGGGTGAGCAGTTTTGAAAAAGGCATGAGCCGGTTCAGCAGTTTCGTTTTACGGCTGGTCGGCGTTACCCTGACCATTGTTTTTCTGGCAAACCTCTTGATCAAAGGGCCGGCAGCCAATATCGGCGACCTGGTTATTTTTTCCATTGCGCTGGCTACCGCCGTCATTCCCGAAGCGCTTCCCTTGGTGATCACCTTTTCCCTTTCCAGAGGAGCGCTGCGGTTGGCCAAACACAAGGTAGTCGTCAAGCGGCTTTCGGCGATTGAAGACTTGGGAGGGGTCGAAGTCCTGTGTACGGACAAGACCGGCACGATCACCGAAAATCAATTGACGGTGGTTGAAACGTATGGGCCGGATACGGAACTTCTGCTTTTCCAGGCGCAGGCGGCGGCCGGCACAAAGGGCCGACAACAGGATCCCTTCGATGTCGCACTCACGGAGGCGTACCGGAAGAGCGCGAAAAACGGGAAATTTCATTATCAAACGTTGAGCGAGCTGCCTTTTGACCCAAATCGCAGACGCAACAGCGTCGTCGTTAAAACCAAGGATGACCGGGCGCTTCTGGTTGTCCGGGGAGCGGCAGAGGCAATTACCCCATTCCTTGCCGATAAACTTTCCGCTTCAGCCAAAACCTGGTTTGGCAAGCAAGGCAAGCAAGGCAGGCGCGTGATTTGCATCGCGCACAAGGATTTGAAGCGCGGGGAGGAGCACAGCAAATCAGCGGAAGAAAGCGGGTTGGTGCTGAGCGGGGCCATTTCCTTTTCCGACCCCTTAAAACCGAGCACCGAAGCGGCAATTCACAAGGCCAAACAGCTGGGAGTTGCCGTAAAGATCGTGACCGGAGACAGCCCCGACGTTGCAGGCTCCGTTGCCGTCGAGATCGGCCTGACCCA
>C687J35174_10011019_pt1 | contig 11165 bp, 10 predicted proteins | sample RifCSPhighO2_01_FD_35174 | JGI IMG/M metagenome (IMG submission 35174) | reverse complement strand
GTAAAAGGTATGATTCTTATGCCGCAATGATAAAAGACGAGGCAGAGTTCGATAGATTAGAGAGGGAAAGACTACAAGCTAAAGATAGGGCTAGGCAGGAGGAAACGGCAGAAAAATTAGTAATTAAATAGAATTTAGTATGAAAAAAACATTCGGCTTAGGAAAGGGATTGGAATCACTAATACCCAGCTCGAAACAGATGCACCCCGAATCTCAGAAGGAGAATATCTTTTTCGTTGAGGTAAACAAGATCAAGCCTAACCCTGATCAGCCGAGACAGGACTTCAATCAAGATGGACTGAAGGAGCTATCTCAATCTATCCGTAAATACGGAGTTTTACAGCCGTTGCTTGTTTCTAAGATGGAAGAAGAAGGTCCGAGAGGAAGAGACGTTTGTTATCAATTGATAGCCGGAGAGCGAAGACTGAAGGCGGCTAAAATTGCCGGTTTGCCCAGCGTACCGGTAGTTATAAGAGATGATTTTACTAATAAATCAGATAAGCTTGAGGTGGCTTTAGTCGAGAACGTCCAGAGAAGGGATCTAAATCCCATGGAAGAAGCCGAGGCCTATCAGAGATTAATGAAAGAGTTCGGTCTGACTCAGCAGGAGGTGGCTCAGAAGATGGGTAAATCAAGAGAAGTTGTAGCCAACGCGGTGAGATTGATCTCTCTACCCAACGATATTAAAGAGTCTTTACGCGGAGGTATATTATCTCGTGCTCACGCTCGAGCCTTGCTGGCCTTCAACGATGAGGCCAAGCAGAGAGAAGTTTATGGTCACATACTTGGCGGACGATTGTCGTCAAAGGACGTTGAGCAAATGGCTTCATCTTCAAAACCTTCAAAATCTAAGAAATCAAAATTATCTGCCCAGGAAATGAACCGTTTCCAGAATTTAGAAAAAAATCTCGGCGAAATGCTCAAGGTTCCGGTTCTGATCCGCAGTACCGATAAGGGCGGACATATTGTCATTAAATTCGCCACTCTCCAGGAACTCAACAAAGTCGCCAAAAGAATCATCGACTAGTCGATCTATGATTATTAGATAAATCCTGTCTAGCTCTTCATACATCTCTTTGACTGCGGAAGGAGAAAAATTGGGACAGGCGCGCTCCTTCTTCATTAATATTAAACGGGCTGTTCACTACTGCTCCACAGCACTTCCTCGCTCTACGCTCGGTCGCTCACCTAAATTAAACGGCTCATGTAATGAGCCGTTTAATTTTCTCGGCTCACCGTTTAATTGGGGGCTGGGCGGCCATTTTACATTGACATTTTATCGGCTTCTTATAATATTAGGTGGCATTTAGGGACGGAGGTTTTCGTGAGAAGAAAAGCACTTACCTTGCAGGGGGTGATTGGTATTTTGAAAAAGACATCCGATAAGCTAGATTTCCTCGGGGATCAGAAGGCAGATCTAGATGCGATAAGAAATTTCAAGGGTAGCCTCAAAATTGCCGAAGAAATGGGCCAGACTGTTATCGGACTTTTCGATACTTTACTTCGGGCAGATCTAAGCCAGCTCGACAGAGGTAACAGGTACCTTGTATTAGCCCGAACGGCGGATTTTGCCAGAAAGGCCAAAAAGTATTTAAAAAAGAAAAACCCTGCCGAGAAAGCATTCTGTTTATCATTGATGCTCAACAGGCACTTCGATAAAACAGGCGAGAGCGATCTGAAGCGCTTAATTGATAGTCTTGCCGATAAAGCATAAACGTTTTGGGCTTTATAATTCGGTAGAAGTTAGTTGTTCGCCCCACTTTTGTGAGGCTTTAAATTTAAGAGCTCCAGAGCGAGCTCCTCTCTTGTTTGAGACCGTCTTTTTTCGAGGGTAACATAATAGTTAAATTAACTGATAATTTAGTTATTAAACAAATTAGGGCAGAGTCCTCGATGGGGAACCCTAATTTGTTAACTAAATTGAGGTTAATTTAACTATTTGTCCGAAGAAATAAAGTAGGTCGAAGAATAAGAGAGGAGCGAGCGACTATTTTTTAACCGACCAACTCGCCGAGAGGATCCGCTTCTCTTTGCCAGAGGCCTTTTTTAAGTTTGAGCATTCGACGGAGTGAATGGTAACGCCCTGATTGACGGTCATGTAACCCTTTATTTTTTCTCCGACTTTCGGATTGCAGCATTTGGCCAGTTTATACAGCAATCCTTTCTGATCTTGGATAATCGGAACTCCGCCGGGGGTCACTATGGCAATAGCTTTTTTCTTCTGGTTTTTCTTGGTCTTCTTCTCGGTACCTTCTCCTTCTACCTCTTTGTTTTTCTTATCTTCTATCGCCCGCCCTTGGCGGGGTTCGCTCATTTCGGGATGAGCGACAAACCATGATTTTATTTTTTTTCTTGCCTCGGTAGTCTTAACTATTCTCAGCCAGTCAGTCGAGGGCTTCATGACTTTGCCTTTTATAATATCGACGACATCGCCGTTTTTAAGTTTGTGATTCAGGGGAACTATTTTTCCGTTTATTTTGGCTCCTTTTGTGGCGTGACCTAGGCCGGTATGGATTGCGTAGGAAAAATCTATCGGCGTTGCCCCCTCCGGAAGATCTTTGACGTCTCCCCGGGGCGTAAAAACGAATATTCTATTTTTGAAGAAATCAATTTTAAGATTAGTTAAACTATCTTTTGGCTTCATTTCTTCCAGAAACTGTTTAAGCTGGGATACCCATTGCGTTTCTTTCAGATCGGCCTTGAACAGCTTCTTTCCGCCTTCAGAATAAGCCCAGTGAGCGGCAATACCATTTTCAGCATGTCGGTGCATATCAGGCGTGCGTATTTGGATTTCGACTATTCTTCCCTTCTCGCAGAATATTGTCGTATGAAGCGATTGGTAACCATTGGGCTTAGGGTTGGCGATGTAGTCTTTTATCAATCCTGGTACCGGTTTATAAAATTTATGTATTACTCCGAGAGCCTCATAGCAGGATCTGATATCCGGCACTATGATTCTCATGGCCACTAGGTCGAAAATCTTATCCGCTTCCATATTGTTTCGTTCTATCTTTTGATAAAGACTGTAGTGGTATTTAGCCCGAGAATGAAGATCCAGTACTTTAATGCCGGCATCAGTCAGATAGCGGCGGATGACAGGCCTGGTTTTTTCAATATACTCTGCCCGGTCGGNGTATTTTTCTTTTACATTTTTTATCAGCCAGGCATAGTCTTCGGGATACACATAAGGGAATGCCATATCCTCTAGCTGGCCCTTAAGCTTTCCCATTCCTAGCCTGGCTGCTATTGGAGCGTATATTTCCAGAGTTTCCAGGGCTATTCTTTTCTGCGCCGTTCTTGGCTGGTATTTTAAAGTTTCCATATTGTGATATCGGTCAGCCAGTTTTATAAGAATAACCCGGATATCTTCGGCCATGGCAAATAGCATCTTTTTGAGAGAGCTTGTATTTTCAAGAGCAGTTTTTTTACTTGCTCCGCTCCAAGCCTGCCTCTTTTCTGAATGGCGGTCAGCGGACTTCGTCTCGCCAAAGGCGGACTTTGTCCAGCCGACGGCGGATAAGCTTGGGGCGGGGTTGGGTGAATCTGGGGAATATTCTATTTTACTCAGCTTAGTTATCCCCTCAATAAGGAAAAGTATTTCCGGTCCGAATTCTCTTTTAATATTTTCCGGCTTTAAATTAGTGTCTTCAAGAGTGTCGTGCAGCAGGCAGGCGGCAATGGTAGTGGCGTCCATCCCTAATTCTGATAAAAAGTAGGCGGCACCGAGAGGGTGGACGATATAGTCTTCGCCGGAAAGCCTTTTCTGGCCGCGATGGGCAAGTTCAGCTGTAGTGTAGGCTTTCTGAATCAAATCCTTATCTGATTCAGATAGATTTGGTTTGCTCAGTATTTTTTCCAGGATATTCTCCATATATAGCAAAAGGATACTCATAGAGTATCCTTTTATGGGCTAGTTTTCAATATTCGGACCATAGCTTATTTCGATTCCGTTTCGGCCAGTATCTTCTTTGTATTTTTGCAATTCGGATATTTTGAGCAAGCTTTAAACTTACCGAATTTCCCATCTCTTATTAAGAATTCTCCTTCTCCGCACTTGTCACATTTCTCTCCTGTTTTTTGCGGTGCAGGGCCAGTCTTATTATCTTTCAGGATATTTTTACAGTCAGGAAAATTAGAACAAGCCGTGAATTGGCCGTATCGTCCGGCTTTCTCGACCATATCTCCGCCGCATTTATCACACTTCATTAAATTTTCAATTTTCAATTCTCAATTTTCAATCAAGTACCAATTAGCCAATCTTCAAAATAAGAGTAATTCTTAATTGAAAATTAGGTCATTGAAAATTCATTGTAAATTTAAAATTGTAAATTTATTTACCTTCTTTTGAAGCCTCTTTTCTTTTTCTCTTCCTTGAATATTTCAATAGCGCGAGGCAGCTCGATATCATAGACGTTGTCATTTTTGAGGGAGCGGAAGTCGCCGTCATGGGCGACATAAGGGCCAAAACGTCCTATATTGGCAGTAATATCTTTTCCGGTTTCGGGATGCTTTCCAATGATTCGAGGCAGGCTCAGATATTTCAGGGCCTCTTCTTGAGTGATGGTTGAGGCGTCTTTGTCTTTGGGTATGCTTGCTCGCCTCGGTTTTGGATTATCTTTCGTCTTTTCTCCCAACTGTACATAAGGTCCGAAACGGCCATCGAGAATGAAAATAGGCAGGCCGGTTGTTTTATCTGTGCCGATAGGCTTGTTTGGTTCCACCACAGAACCGTCTATACGTCGGGCACCTTTACAATCCGGATATCTTTCACAGCTCATAAACTTACCGCCACGACCCAGTTTAATTGTCATCGGACTGCCGCATATTGGGCATTTGAATTCGACCGGTGCAGAGCCTAAATTAGTCAACTTATCAATTTTCTCTTTTGCCTTAACATCTTTGTGAAATGGTCCGTAAAAGTCTTGCAGCGTCTTAGCATACTCTCTTTTGCCATTAGCGATGTCATCGAGCTCATTTTCCATTTCAGCAGTAAAGGTGTCGCTTATGTAGTTCATAAAATTTTCTTCAAGAAAAGAGCTTACTACTTCACCGGTATCGGTTGCTTTTAAAGCTCTGCCCTCCTTCTCGACATATTTGCGGTCGTAAAGAGTCTTTATTATCGAAGCATAAGTGGACGGTCGTCCGATGCCTCGTTTTTCCAATTCCTTGATTAGACCGGCCTCTGAGTATCGTGGCGGTGGTTCGGTGTGTTTCTCTTCGCTTGCTATATCCTTCAGGATTAAGGATTCGTCTTTGGCGACTTTCGGCAGTTCAATATCTTCTCCCCGAGCGCGCTTATCACAGATAAGCCAACCGGCAAAAAGAACACGGGAGCCGGTGGCGGAGAAATTCGGGAACTTGCCGTCATCGGTGGTTGCCGTTATCTTCGTTCTTAAAAGTCTGGCGTCGCTCATTTGGGAAGATATAGTTCGTTCTCGGATCAGGCGGTATAACTTTTTTTGTTCTTCGTTGTGTCCGGCAATCTCCTGGCCGGCATTGGTCGGACGAATTGCCTCATGGGCTTCCTGGGCATTTTTGCTGGAAGTTTTGTAGGCTCTAGGCTGAACATATTCCTTGCCGTAAGTTTTCTCGATGAGGGATATGATCTGAGATTGAGCGGAAGAGGCGATGTTGACGCTGTCGGTACGCATGTAGGTTATGAAGCCTTCTTCGTATAATTTTTGAGCGAGAAGCATTGTTCGTGAAGGAGAAAAACCGAGACGGGAACTTGCCGCCTGTTGGAGAGTCGAGGTGGTAAACGGCGGCCGGGGAGATCTTTTAACCTCACTCTCGGTGATATCTTTTACTGACCATGATCTTGCTTTGCCGACCTCAAGGATTTTGTCGGCAGATTTTTTATCCCGGGGCTCATCTTCGCAGGTAACTTTAAAAACGGTTTTATTGTTCTCCGAAACGTCAGCGGTGATAATGTAATAGGTCTCACTCTTGAAAGCACGGATTTCTCTTTCTCGCTCGACAATAATGCGAAGAGCAGGGGATTGAACGCGTCCAGCCGACAATCCATAACGGACCTTTTTCCATATTAAACCCGACAGATCATAGCCGACGAGCCTGTCGAGGACTCTTCTGGCCTCTTGGGCTTTTACAAGCTCGGGATCTATTTCCCGGGGATGCTCAAGAGCCTCTCTTACGGCCTCCTTGGTTATTTCGTGAAAAACGATACGCTTAGGGTTCTTTAAGCTAAGAACTTCAGAGATATGCCAGGCAATGGCTTCTCCTTCGCGGTCAGGGTCGGTGGCTAGATAAAGCTCATCGGCCTTTTCAGCTACTTTTTTTAAATCTTCAAGGATAGTCTTTTTGTCGGCGCTTATTTCATAATGAGGGATAAAGCCACCTTTAATGTCGATAGCCTTTTTGTTGCTTTTGGGCAGATCGCGGACATGGCCGACCGAGGCCCTTACGGTAAAACCGCTGCCAAGGTATTTGGAAATTGTTTTTGATTTTACAGGACTTTCAACTATTATAAGTTTCATCGTGTTGTTTTAATCTGTATTTATCGTTCTGTCTAGTTTGTATGTTTACACCTACGCATTTTAAAGCAATTGCATATTTTCTGTTTAGATATAATTCCGAGTCAGTATAAAGATAGTCTATCAATTTTTTAGCAGAATTACTCCGATAACTTATTTGGTAGAGATATTTTTTGATATCTTCTGAATATGTTTTACGTGAAAGCTTAGAGTACAACCTAAATCTTATAAAAAAATGATCTCGAATAAATCTAAGAGTGTTTTCTCCACCTGCTACGCTCAAGGTTGGATAATTTCGTTTATCAAACCAAAGACTTCCGTCCCCATCCACTATACCTCTTATAAAATCTTTTGTGTATTTTAAGGGAATTTTTGGGATTATTTCATTTAAACTTTTTCTGTAAATTATGCCTAACTTTTTTAGATCATTTACAATCTCCTGACTAGCAATACAAAGATGTACAGCATTTTTGACTTGAGACAATTTGTGCTCAGCCCTTAACTCCGATTTTATCTTTTCTATTATGTCCCGATCTCTTAGCTGAACCCCAAACTTTAAAGAATCGCTGTAGCCATTATAAGTACCTTGAATAATACAACCATCAGCCAATATAAAACCTAGCAGGTAGCTCATATTTTTTGACCACTTTTTAAAATAATCTTCATCAACTTTTAATCGTGGCTTGTCTCTTTTTCTTTTGAGGCCCAGTCTTTCGCCTTGAGCCATGATTGCTGCCCACGACCTTTTTGGTAAAAATCTTGTTAAGTCTTCCTTAGCACAATTTCTAAAATGCTTTTTAAGTATTTCATCTTCCCCTTGTTGCCAAAGTTTTGCGGACGGCAGATTTAAAGATAGAGCTTTTGCAACAATAGTAGCCTTAGTTCGCTTAGGAAACTTATTAATTAAAACCCCTACTCTAACCCGGGGGTAGAGTTTTTTTAATAGCTCAACTTCTTTGGGGGTCCAGAATTTGTAACTATTCACTTTTTAATGATACAATAATGTTGGCAATTCTACAATGACTAATTGCATAAATTATATTTTCCACTTCTTTGTTTAATTTTATTTTTAATCTCAAGCATTGATATCGCCGCCATTACCTGTGGCGCCGCTAATCCAGACTTTCTTATTATTTCATCAGGAGTAGACTCTCCTTGCTCATCAAGTATAGCAAGAATTTTTTGTTGGATTGGATCTTTTGTTGATATTTCCTTTTTAACCGGCAAATCCATCCTCATATTTTTACCGTATTCTTCGATTATATCCTGAGCTGATGTTACCGGCTTAGCCCCGTTCTGTATTAGTTGATTGGGCCCGAAGGATGTTGCTGAGAATATACTCCCCGGCACGGCGAAAACATCACGTCCCTGATCAGCCGCAGATTTGGCGGTAATCAAGGAGCCGCTTTTATCGGCTCCTTCGATGACTACGACGCCTTTCGAGAGACCGCTTATGATTCGGTCTCTGATCGCAAAATTGGCTTTAAATATGTCCGTGCTGCTGCGGTATTCCGATATTAATAATCCGTCGTTTTCCAGGATCTCTTTGGCAAGAGATAAGTTTGTTCTCGGCCCTATTCCGTTATCGTCTACGGTCGAACCAAGGACGGCAATAGTCGGCAGATCATAATCGAGAGCTGTTTTATGGGCAACGGCATCTATGCCCAACGCCAGACCGCTTACTATTGTAAAACCGCTGTCAGATAATCCCGACACTATTTTTTGAATCGCTTCTTGACCGTATGAAGTTATTTTTCGTGTTCCGACAACAGCCAGGCAGTTCGTATTCAAAATAGAAATATTTCCTCGGCAATAGAGGATTTTTGGGGGATCATATATTTTCGATAGGATCTTTGGATAGTCCTTATCGCTCAACGCTATTTCTATAATAGGATATTTCATCGGGGGAAGAATAAGCTATAATGATAATTTGGTCAAATTAGCCCAAAATGATATCATATAGCTATAGTTAAAAATGCAAATATCAAAATGCAAAATAACAGCTTAAAATAATAGAATCCCAAGGTTTTAGATTGTAATTTTTAATTTTGATTTTTTAATTTTAGATTTGTATCTATCAGTCATAATTCCCGCCTATAATGAAGAGAGAAGGATCGCTTCTACGCTCAGGTCAGTCGATGCCTATTTGAGGCGTCAGAGTTATGATTATGAAGTTTTGGTGGCAAGCGACGGGTCAAAGGATGGGACAGCCTCTCTGGTCAGGGGTATGGAAACAGAAATAAAGAACCTAAGACTTGTCGACAACAAGGATAATCACGGTAAGGGCTATGTGGTGAAGCAGGGGATGCTTGAGGCAAAGGGGGATTTGCGTCTTTTCACTGATGCCGATAACTCAACTTCTATCGATCACTTAGACCTCTTTATCCCATATATCGGCCAGGGCTTTGACGTTGTTATTGGTTCTATCGCTGTTAAAGGCCACAAGGTTGCCGAAGGAAGCGAGCCTTTCTGGAGAAGGATACTGGGAAAATTAGGAAATTTTTTCATTCAGATTATGGCTGTTCCGGGGATACACGACACTCAGCGGGGGTTCAAGCTTATCACGGCAAAAGCCGCCCAGCGAATTTTCCCCAAAATGTTGATTACCCGATGGGGATTCGATATTGAGATGTTGGCTCTGGCAAGAAAGTTCGGATATAAAATAAAAGAACTTCCGGTTGATTGGAAAAACGATCCTAACTCGAAAGTAGGCCTGAACGCATATATCCAGGTCTTATCTGAGACGGTTAAAATAAGGCTTAACATTTTAATGGGCAAGTATAACTAGGATGGAGAAAAAACCGCTCAATGAATTCCGGCAGGATCTGGTCTCTGGAGAATGGGTTCTTTTCGTAACCAAGCGAACTCACAGTCTTCGCAAGGATGAAGATAAGAATTTCTCTCAGACGAAAGAGGAGTGTCCGTTCGAGAATTTGGAAAATTCGGATCAGGAGATTATCGGCTTCTATCCCAATAAGGAGAATCATCACGCCACCGTCATCAAGAATAAGTTTCCTGCAGTCAGGCCTGGACTTTGCCCTACGGAGCAATCCTATGGACCGTTCAAGACCTTTGATCCGATCGGAGATCATGAAGTTATAGTTTATAAAGATCACGATAAGAGCATATACAAGTTTTCTGTTGAAGAATTAACAAGCACTATCCGAGTCTATAAGAGGAGATTGATCGAGTTGGCGGAAAAAGTAGAATGTAATAAATATATACTGATTTTTCATAATCACGGGCGGGCGGCCGGGGCCAGCATATATCATCCGCACTCTCAGATTATAACCATGCCGATCCTTCCGCCGGATATTTCGAGGAGTATTAACGGTTCTTTTCAGTATTACCAGGAACATAAAAAAAGGGTTTATAGCGAACTTCTCGAGTGGGAGCAGAAGGAACGAAGCCGGATAATATATGAGAACAAGGAGTTCATAGTCTTCTGTCCCTACGTTTCAAAATATCCTTACGAGATGAGAATATTCTCCAAAGAGAGCCATGCGCATTTCCATGAAATTTCTGAGGCTTCCGATGTGTTATTCGCCGATGTGATATTTACGGCCCTTCAAAAGATGAAGATTGCCCTGGATAGCCCTCCTTTTAATATGTTTATTCATACGGCGCCGATAAAGTCAGAATTCGGGGTTCATACCCATGAATTTTATCATTGGCATATGGAAATTGTTCCTCATCTCAAGATTGATGCCGGTGTTGAACTTGGCACGGGCGTAGCGATAAATGTCGTTGATCCTGATGAGTGCGCTGAGACATTGAGAAAAGCAAAAATATGAAATTCATAGTGGCAAATTGGAAGATGCTTCCAGAATCTCTTGCTCAAGCGCAGGAGATTTTGGAATTTACGAACGAATCTCTGGAATCTATGGTAGGCAAGGAGGCGTTGAGCTTGGTTTTCTGTCCACCGTTTGTTTTTACGGAAGAGATAGCTAAACTGCTCAAGATGTCACATCTGGAGGACATAGCCTTTTTGGGCGCCCAGGATGTCGCAGAAGAAGACAAGGCAGCTTTAACTGGCGAGGTTTCAGGACTGATGCTGAGACGATTGGGGGTTAGCTATGTAATAATCGGCCATTCAGAGCGGCGCTGGAAGCTGAATGAGCCTGACACGATTGTACATAAGAAACTCAAGGCGGCTCTAAGAAATGAATTGATTCCGATAGTTTGTATCGGCGAGCGGACCAGAGAGGATAATTTCAAAGAGTTTCTGGAAAATCAAATTGATAAAACTTTTGAAGGATTGACTTCGGATGAGGTGGGGAGGTGTATTATCGCCTATGAACCTGTTTGGGCGATCAGCACAAATCCCGGAGCCAAACCCGATACCCCCTCGTCGGCACTTGAGTCAATAAGAATTATTGCCCAAGTGCTAATTTCGAAATTCGAAATTCGAAATTCGAAATTGCTTTACTTATACGGCGGCTCCGTTAATTCCAATAACGTCGAGAGCTTCCTTCGGGAGAAAGAGATCGACGGAGTACTTGTTGGAGGAGCAAGCGTTAATAAAGAAGAATTTTCTAAGATTCTCAAAGTAGCTTTTCGAATAAAGTAAAATCTCCAGACAATCATAACGCATCATCCTTGACGGACCAGCCACAATTTATTATTGTCCTTATCGGCGTGCAGAAGCACGTTTTCTTTAACAAAGGAGAAGAA
>C687J35174_10011018_pt1 | contig 11166 bp, 8 predicted proteins | sample RifCSPhighO2_01_FD_35174 | JGI IMG/M metagenome (IMG submission 35174) | reverse complement strand
CGCTAAGGAATTCGCCAGCCTACAGAAAAGTTACTCCAAAAATATGACTGCCTATGAATTTTCCCGGGTTTTTGATGAACTCTACGAGTTTCTGTGGCATCGTTTCGCCGATTATTACATTGAGCAGTTGAAAGAAGTGACTTTATCTGGTAATATTAAGGTTCTTGAATCTCTTGAAGATATATATTTTCAGGTTATTGTGATGCTCCATCCGTTCATGCCATTCGTTACCGAGGCAGTCTGGAAGGAGAGTCACGGCGACGATTCATCGATACTGGATTATGCCAAAACGAACTTATCAGCCTAAAAAATTGAAAAGAAAAAGAAAGCACGGCTTTCTCATTAAAAACCGTACCAAAGCCGGCCGCGCCGTTATCGGCAAGCGGAGAAAAAAAGGTCGAAAGAAATTAACTTTGTAAACAATGGGAGCACTTTTTAATCTTATCCTCATCAACCCGACTGTTAACGCGTTGCTTATTTTTCTGTTTGTTTTTCATCAGTTGAGAATTCCCGGCGCCCTTGGCTTTGCCATTATTGCTTTAACCTCGTCAATTCGCCTTCTCTTCAATCCCCTTTATCAGAATCAAATGAAGATGGCCAAAGAAATGGAACTGATCCGTCCCGAACTGGACAAACTGTCTAAGCAATACAAAAATGATAAACAGAAACTGCAACAGGCACAACTAAAACTTTATCAAGACAGAGGCCTTAATCCCGCTTCAGGATGCCTAGGAGCGATTATCCAAATTCCCATTTTCCTAGCGCTCTACCAGGTATTACGCATGTTTTTGCTCGGGAGTTCCAAGTCAGTGGTTTTGAAGGTTAATGAGCTAGCTTATCTGCCGGTTATAAAGATCGCCCAACTTGACCCGCACTTTTTGGGTTTTAATTTAAGCGTGTCACCGTCTCAATACAAGGAATTTGGTTGGCATTATTTGCTTATTCCGCTAATAACGGGCGCACTACAATATTTTCAGGTTATCTATCAGCAGGGTACACCGGTTAAAACCGAGATTAAAAAGATTGACGGAAAGACTGGTGAACAAAAGCCAGAAGATTTCCAGAAAATGATGGCGAAGCAAATGAAGATAATGTTTCCGTTGATGATCGGGTACTTTTCCTATATTTTACCGGTCGGATTAGCGCTCTATTGGAATGTTTTCTCCTTGTTTACTATTTTTCAGGCTAAGTCCAAAACATGGAAGAAGAACAAAAAATAATCAACGAAGTGGCCAGTGAACTTTTCGAGAAGCTCGGCTTAACGGCAGAGATAACCATGAGTAATAAAGAAGGGGTTCACATCGTTCACTTTAAGACAGAGGAAGACGCGCCGCTCCTTATCGGGCGACACGCCCACACCCTCGCGGCGCTCCAAAGAGTCCTTTCCGCCATGCTCTATAAAAAGTTTGAAAGAAAGGTTGACGTTTTAGTTGACGTTAATGATTACCGCGCAGTACAAAAAGAGCGGCTCTCCAATATTGCTGATAGCGTGGCGCAACGAGTCGTTGAGGAGAAAAGAAATGCTCGGTTATCCTCCTTTTCTCCATACGAAAGAAAAATCATTCACGAACATATCTCGAGTCATTATCATTCTCTCGAATCCAAGTCGGAGGGAGAGGGTCTGGATCGGGTCCTGGTCGTTAGTATAAAGGAATAAAATCCATCACTTCTCTATAGATTGTAACTGCCTTTTTTTCTCGCTATAATGAAATCAGTGTTTATTTATTGGTTTCTGTGGTATAATACTATAAGTTATTTTTAACGATGAGAATACAGCATAAAAATAACCATGTATTCTTCAGAGTTATCCCTCTCCTCGTCTTTTTTCTGGCCCTTCCTGTCATTCTTGCTTTTGATTCCATCATGTACGTTCTTACCAAGCCGGCCTGCCTAAACTGCGGCTCTCTTATAGGTTTTCTGCAGTCCGGCTCCCTCAGCGTTTTTCTGCTAACGAGTATTACGGGTTACAAGTTCAAGGCGCCTAAATAACATGCCGGAACCTTTTGAACACCACGGCCCACCTCCAGAAGCGCCGCGCCCCCATGGCCCCGTTGGCATTGTCCTGGACCAGTTCCGCCGCGGTGGAGTATTTCACAGGCTGGGGGAGAAAATAAAGGCCCATGTCGGCCAACTAAGAAACGATCCCCAGAAGGAATGGTTTCCAACTGTTTTACCAGAGGTAAAAGAATTTAATAATGAAGTTAAAGATAGAATCGAACCAGACCTTAAAATTATTTCTGAGGATAGTGAAGGAGCGGCGCAATTAAGACGAGAATATCATGAAATTCCCAAGGCAATCCAGGAGGTTTTACAAGGCATTGTTTCGGAAAAGGAAATGTTTGGCGCCAGAGAAGTGCCGATAATAACCACGCTAATTGAAGCCTCTATAGGGAGAAGCGATAGTGATCCAAGAGACATGGAGTATATCCTTGGTCAGGTTTATGAAGTTAGAGATACTCATCCGGAACTATCACAAAAAATACTTAGAAGATTATTAACCAAGATTCGTGCTCGTAATCTACAAGAGGACATGTCTCAAAATTTGCTTGCGGAGGTTTCCGAATTTGTTACTCCTCCTAATAGCAACGAGTCAATTGAAAGAGCGGTTGAAGAAGCAAAATTAAAAGAATATATGGATAAAAAAAATAAAATGGACGAAGCAACGAAGGGATTTACCAGAAGAATAAGAAGTTTTGAAAGAAGAATCAGATCAATTGATCAAGATTCTGGAGACCTTTTTACCAGGTACTTTCCTAGAGTTAACGCTTCATTCGAAATTCGTGAACGTGAGATTGTCCAATTTGAAACTTTTGTTCGCGGTCTAGTTAGTGGTGGAGTGTTGACCCCCGAGGAGGAGAAAGAGGTTACCAAGTTAATGTTTGACTATTTTGACCACGTGGAAGCAGTTGAGGTAGAAATGATGCGGATTCTAAAAGATAAAGGTCTGAAAGAAATGGCAGAGTGGCTTCAAATTAAGTTTAGTGATGAGCAAATGAAAATTTTGGACAAGCTTTCCAATATAGACAAATTAGCCGATCACTTAATGCAGTTGAAAACAGACGCCGAAGCAAGCGGTGAACCAGATGAATGGTGGAAAACATTTACTTTTCAAGTCAGAGATGTGCTTGAGGATCTATTTAGTACTTCGCTCGATGCATATGCTCAGGATTTCTTTGATCAGGGATTTGATCAACTAAACGAGGGAAGATTCTATAAAGGTTTCTTGCAGGCGTTAAGAAATCTTGGTTCAGAGATCGATGCTTATAAAGGTACCAATCCAAATGCCTATCTTTTAAAAGATATGAAAGTGAAGATCCCTGGAGTAACATTCTTAGGATCAAGGAAGCAAACTTTTGATCAAGGCGAGAAAACGGTGGGGGGGAAACAGGCTCATGCTCATCTAACCACAACGGATGTTGCTCTCCCTGAGGCGATTAGTTCTTGGCTTATGAGTCGAATGACTAGTTTTAAAGATATTGTTGAGTACTTTCATAATGCTGAGGTNATTTCNGATAAGGGAATGGGCTTTGAGCAGATGGCCAAATTTGCAGAACGACTGGAAATGTCAGAACTTGATGATATTCTTTTGGAGGACCCTGATCTTGCTCTAGCCTATTCGCTCTATATTAAAAGTCTGCACGATTTTCTCGCTCTTCATAACAGACATGTAATTAATGCTTTTGGCGAACGTGATCACATTCTTGATCTTGATCAAATACAAGCGGATGCGTTTATTAAATTCTGTGTTCTAACTGGAAAAAAACCGGAATCATTAACCTCTGCTGAAAAGAGGAAGCTCAAGAGAAAAATCCGTATGGCTAGTGGTATTGCTAAGGGTGGTACTGCAGAATTCTGGGATGCTCTTTTAACTTCACGAATGTTAGTCTCGTGGGAAATCGAAACAGACGAGCATAATCATAAACACTTTAAAGTTAAAAGACCATTCTATGGTGGTCAGAATGGTGGATACGAAAAAATGATTGCTGGTCTTGATCTCGATCTATTAGAAGAACGATTTGATGTGCCTGGCCACTGGCCGTTTATGCGCTATGCATTTCAGCCTCGTGACCTAGACTTTCAAGAGGATACATGGAAGGATTCATATGATCATTCTCAAGTAGGCGAATATATGGAGCTGGCGGAGAATGCGCGCTCGGCAGGTTATACAGATAAGCTTTTAGATTTTGATTTAACAAAAGTTATTTTTGGAGATTGTCAGAAGACTACCGTCCTTGACCTTATGAGGCGAGGTGGCTGGCGATTTGCTCAATATGAGGCTGATCTGATTTGGATTGATCGGGAGGGAAAGAAAGTTGTCGATTATACTGAGTCGCTAAAAAATATGAAGAAATTTGGACTATATGCGGTTAAAACATTTCTTGATGATAGAACAATGAGATTTGGACCAGATCGCGCTGTTAGAGAGCAAATAAGGACCGCGAGCCAATTTCAAAATGTGGATATTAGTGATTTTACTAGAAAGTACCCAAAAGTCAGAAACTTTCAGGAATTTATGGCTGAGCTGGAGAAGCAACTGGCCGAAAAAGATCGTCTCGAAAAAACAGTCGCTGCCAAACACCAGGGCTTGATGTTTTGGAATAAAAACAAGATGAAAGTCATTAAGGACTATGAAGCCAAATTCATGCAAATCTTATATGAGGTTGAGATTATGCAGAGAGTGATCGATATATATCCGACGATGGCGGTCAGTATGGAGCGAAGAAGGCATACGCCTGAGAATGAAAATACTCTATTCGAAGAATTGAATGATTATTTATATAAGAATTTAGCTACCTCGGGAGGGGAAGGATATGCTCGCCAATATATAGAAGGTCGAATGTATCCATTTTTTATCTCAGCCACCGAAATAGTTGAACAGAAAATGTGGATTAATGCAAAAGCCTCTGGCAATCTTGATTATAGGATAGAACATAGCGATTTTTTACGGCCTGATATTAGAGAAAGTCTGCAGAGTTTCTTTGAGTTCTACAAAAGACATAGTCCCACGATTACGGAGAGATCTACAAATCAAAAATTGAGTCTAGAAAATATGGATTATGATCAGTTTGAAGTACTACTGTTAGGATTCTTTAAGCACATGGGGGGACGACGTGATAATGGCGTTGATCAAGCAGAACTTAAAAGGCTTAAAGATCACGATCAAATGTCGCCAAGTAATTTCGGGATTGACAAGAAGCGATTCGACAGAAATGAAGTTGGAGAAGGCGGGGAACAAGAATTGCGGCAGCGCTTAGCGTTTATGTTGCAGCAAGGTATCGGAGAGATCCACCATGATCTAGGTGGTGGAGACTTTGATTTTACAAACTTTCTTATGCAGCAGGGAGGAGCTCGAGCGACAGCAAGGATGATGTCAGAAACACATAAAGTGGTCGAAGGTCTTAATGAAACATTAATTCATTTGATTAATGAAGGTTTTCATAAATTTGCACTTGCTGACACGAGCTCTAAGCATGCACTTGAAGAGGCAGCGGAAAAACATCTCGCCGAAGACATAGAAAAAATGATTCTGCCTATTCGGATGATGGCCCAAGATCAGGCCGATGCTTATTCAGTGAGATTAATTATCTTTATTGAGCGATTATTTGCAAAAGATAGGGCCTTTAGAATAAAGTTTTTAGGGGACTTCTTTGAGAATATCTATCGAACTAGTACTGGGGGTCAGGCAACGTTGATGGCGGATAATTATATCCAAACGTTTGAACGTAAAGTAACCCAACTTGATTCAGATGATTGGAAAGTAGTAAAGGATGTTTTGATAAGAGCCACCGGACTAAAGCTAAAAGAATATACGCCCGGTGAGGGGTCACAGCCTTTATCAGAATCTCAAGAACTTTGGGCCGGAAGAGTGGACAGTCTCATTCAGAGTGATGTGCCTTTGGTTGGGCACGCAGGCAAATACGTTAAGTCGCTTTTGTCAGCATATCTTAAGCCAAAGCCAATAATGAAACACAACGTTAACCATATGGGCCAAATCGATGAGGCCACCGGATTTAATTGGCAAAATCGAATGATTGAAACATATATTCCTTTAGGCATTGCGTTAGCAATAGCGGCCCTGCTAGCTATGATGTGGGCCGCAAGAGAAAAGGAAAAAGAGGGTGGCGGCAGTGGTGGTGGAGGCGGTGGTGGCGGTGGTCATCATTGATTCTTTTTGGTATAGTCAATAGTATGAGAAAAGCATTCCTAATACTTGCACTCCTGTTTTGTTTTCTTACTTTACCGGCAATAGTGGATAATGCTGTCTTTGCTAGACAGATGATGCCTGGACTTGATTGTGGGCTTGCCGGCGGAGAGAATGGTATTGATGCCTGTTGTTACAACCAAACAGAGGGTTTGCCCGATCTTCCCGGACAGGACATACTAAGTCATTTCCCATTTGTTGGCGGACCGATTAAGAAATATGAGGAAACAGATCGGAGTTTTCAGAAGCTCCAGGAAGATTACAACAACAATTTACCTTGTCTATACGGGGAGGCGAATAGTGATCCGGCACAAGGCAAGTGTACTTGTGTTTTACCTCAGAGCGTTTCTGGCCAGTCTCTCACCACCAATTCAGCCCAGACAGATCGTCTATCAGCGATGTGTGGGGTATATAAGTTTGAAAATTCATCGGAAGCGAGCGCGTGCGTTGACTGTGCGACTACTCAAAATGGGTACTGGAGCGGATTGGGCTGTATTCCCCTCGATCCTTCAACTTTCATTTCAGCTTGGATTTTAAAGATTGGCATCGGATTTGGTGGTCTTTTTGCATTACTATGTATTATTTATTCAGCCATTAGGATTCAAGTGTCTCGAGGCGAAGCGGAGAGTATCCAAAAAGCTCGCGAAAACATTACTTCTTGTGTGATTGGCTTGATACTGATCATCTTTTCAGTTTTCATCTTAAGACTTATAGGGGTTCAGGTTCTTGGATTGCCTGGATTAGGATGAGACTTATCTACGAGTTGGCGTTTCCTTGCCGAATAATGCTTCTTGCGCTCCTTTTGAGACCAATCCCACTACTCCCTGAAGGGGTTTAATGTAGTGGAAGGCGCTGGCATAACTACTTACCTTGCCAAGTCCGCCACTCACCGCACTGGTGGCTCCCCCAAAGAAGACTCCGGGTCCAACATCAGGTAGCGGAAGCGACTCGGGAACCATAAGTTTCTTAGCAATCTTAATAAGGTCTGGCGTCATAAACAAAAAACCAAAACCTAAAATAGCACTAAATGGTCCAGTGTCAAGTTTATAAAAAAAGGGCAATTTTATTAGTTCGCCACTGGCGGCCACCTCAAAAATAATTGTTCCTAAAAGAAATATTCCTATGAGTAATGGAAAAGTGAGGAGCTCTGCAAAAAGACCCTTGAACCATTTGGAAAAAGCCGATTTCCCCGGGATTGCTTCAAACATAATAAGCAAAGGCGAAATCAATACGAGAATAAGTATCTTTAAATAAGAAGAAAACAACATGAATAAAATCCGGAAAGAAAGGAAAATTAATGTAAAAAATATCAACACGCCAAATATTAAATTGTGGAATGCAGCAAAACCTAATAGACCAATGATAATGGCTACCGTTGGTGCTAGGCCGCTGTTGACGAGGCCTTTTCCAAAGTCAGCGAGACGGGCGCTGAATATTCCTGTAAGACCAACATTGACCCCAGCCTCGCCTCCTGCCTCTATATTAGCTATATTTGCGACAGTTTTATCAAACAAGCCGAGCATGCGACCTCCAAAGAAATGAATTGCCAGTACCGAGCCAAGAAGGCGTGTAATTACTTCAAATGTATTTCCAAATAATCCAATAAGAGCATTTGGAAGAGTAGCAAACATGTCCCATAAATTGGCAAAACCCCATCCATTAACACCGGATAATAATGATGGGATATCATCGGGTCCTGCTTGTAGGTATTTGTCGATTAGAACGTCAGGGTTGAGGCCGGGGATACCAGAAACATGACCAATACCAATGATCATTAAAGCGATTAGCACATACATAAAATCAATCATGAAACCGGCAATGGGAAATGAAAAGGTGATTAATATTAAAGTAACAACAATTCTAGGCAGGGCACTTTCTATACCTATCACAGTGTGTGGATCAAGCTTCCTTCGGAACATAATCATAAAGCCAATGGCGACTAGAATAAAAACAAGGATTAAATAAGCGATATCACGAAACTTTTTCCAAATTCCCAAAAGTGGCTTAAGCCCGGCAAAGCCAATTCCTTCGTCGGCATAGGCCGATGGAATAAAATCGGCATTTTTTAAGGAGTCGTATACATAATAGGTACCGGAAGCGACGGGATAAGCATAAGGAGCAGTAAAAAGACTGGCTGTAAAACCAAGATAACTGTCTTGAAAATCCTTACCAGCATCGCTGTAATGGCTTGTGCAATAATATCCTGTAAGTTTGCAAGACACCAGTCGATAAATATCATTAATCAGATTATCTTCCTCAGAATATTGAGGATTGTTCATCTTAGCGTATACTTCTTTGTGCTGTTTTTCTAAAGATGCTTCGTAGGACGGCCTTGGAGTAGCATTATCATGCGAAAGATAAATAAATAAATTAATAATGGTAAAGAAAACTGCTACCACAAAAAAGCCTTTGGAAAACCAACGAATTCCTTTTCTAAGATAGCCGAAGATAGTCATGGTGTTAGGGATGTCTATTGATTCATTGTAGAGGAATCTGTGAGCAGCTGTCAATGGCGAGCTTTACTATTAAGCGCCATCGGGGAAGCTGGTGGTGAAGGTATATTGAAACGGTTGATCCAGAGAAGAGCCATCCACGGCTCTCGTTTGTGGCAGGATGGAGATGGTGATATTGGTGGCCGTCGGCCAGACGTCTTCCAGTGGTTTAAAAATTACTTGATTACCTTTGAATTCAATCTCGGCCTGCATTTCCGGGGAAATTTGGTAAGCAAATTGATTAGGGTCGATTTCTTTATCAAATTCAAAGATGATATGGACTACGGGCAAATGGCTTATCTTGATATCTTCAACTGGAGAGACACTCAGGACTTTAACGGAGTCGTTTGTAGCAGACTGAGTTGGCTCACTAGTTCTTGTTGGGACGATGTTCCCATCGGTTTTAGACCCACCTTTATTTCTAGTTAAAGCAACAACGAGGAGAATGATGAGAATCACCCCTACAACGAGGCTAGCAGTAATTATTTTTGCGGTTCTATTCATTGTCATAAGTTTCCACAGGTGAAATATCTGGTAGCATCGACCCATGCACCCGCCCTTGACGAACCTAATCCTAGCTGAGTGTGGACGTGATTGCCTCCAGACCAAATTGTCGCTCCGATTTGTCCCGATAGTTTACTATTGCCCACGCCTGGTCCACTGCCAGGTTGGGCGTGATGATACTGTAATAAGTAGTCATCCCCGTTAATTTTTGTAGTGAACCTTTGTATCGCTTGACTACCTTTACCAGTTTCATCGACATGAATCCATTCTACCACTTCGCCGTTAACGGTAGGAAGAAGCAATGTTTGTCCTCCTGTGCCGCCCATATCAAAAGCATAAGCCGTTCCCCAATACTCTGCTCTTGGGGCCGGTTCGTTCGGGTATTGGTTGCAGTTTTCTGGAAATGCATAACCAGGCGCACAGTGTCCACTGCCGTTAATTGGATTATCTCTCGATCCGATGAAGGCAATACCATTGGAAATTGGACAACTTAAAGAGATCCCTTGGGGATTTTGTTTGCCCTTTTCATCTGAACCTGGTGGAGGACTGCCTTCTCCCGGACTGGGAATTCCCGAATCTGGGACGTTTTCTTCAATATCGCCAATGGGGAGAATATCAAGAAAATCTCTAATGATCTGCATAGCGGAGGAACCACTCTTAAGACCGGTTGTTGCCGATAATGCATTGGCAGAAAGATCGGAACATTCAACGCCGGTGTCATAAATCGATTCTATTTCCGTTTTACCTAGTGCGTTAACACTGATTTGAACACGCCCACAATCGATCGCTTGATGCTCGATTTTAGTAATAGAATTTTTGGCTTGAATCGTCATGGTGCCCTTAAGGAGCGATCCTTTAAAATCAGTGCCGTATTTTTCCGGATCACATTTTTCTGTTACTGGGCCTTTTTGACCTGTCGTTCCGCTACACCAGTTGACCGTATAGTCTGCCCGGACGGGGTCTTTGAAGAAATTATTGATGACGACAATGGCATTCCATTGCCATAAGCTGGTGGTATTAATTGGGGCTTTAATATTAACGATATCAACAGTGATATCTTCGCCTTCGGCTTTGGCGGGCGCCGTCGCTTGCTGGATAAAGGTATAGCCCGCATAGGAAAGACTGAAAATAAAAATTGCCAGAAATGGCAGCACTCTTTTTAGGATTGCCGAGTTATTTAACATAATCGTTGAGATTCAATTTGCCTCTTTCTTTAGCGACGGTAATATTAGCACGGAGTAATTCATCGAAAGAGGTGCCGGCATCGACCCACCAGCCCTCCATAATTTCACAATGCATCGTGCCTTCGGCGACATAATGGTTGTTTAGGTCAGTTACTTCTAGTTCGCCGCGCGCGCTCGGCTTTAGATTCTTGATCATCGCAAAGGCGCGCGCGTCATACATATAAATTCCCGTTTGCGCAATGTCCGATTTTGGCTTTTCAGGCTTTTCTTCAATCGAAATCACTTTGCCTTCATCGTCAACTTCCAGCACCCCGTACTGTTTCGAATCAGTGGGCATCCGTTTCCCAAAGACAAAGGCACCTTTGTCCAATTTCTGAAATTTCTCCACCGCATTTTTGAGCGGGTGACTAAAAATATTGTCTCCAAGAATAACCAGGAATTTATCTTGTCCGACAAAATCTTTTGCCAGCAATATGGCTTCAGAAATTCCCCCGGGTTTTTCCTGAACGGCAAAAGAAAAATTCATTCCCAGGCCCATTTCCGAGCCCAATTTGAGAAGACTAATAAAGTGTCCGCAGTGATCTGGTGAGCTAGTAATCATCACATCAGTTACGCCCGCCGCCTTCATCGCCTCAATAGCGTAAGAGATCATTGGTTTGTCGTAGATGGGCAGGAGATGCTTGTTAGTGATGTATGTGAGTGGTCGTAGTCTTGTCGCCAGTCCACCCGCCAGAATTACCCCTTTCATAAGTTATGCCATCAGTAGCGATCTTAATAAAACAAA
>C687J35174_10011008_pt1 | contig 11172 bp, 11 predicted proteins | sample RifCSPhighO2_01_FD_35174 | JGI IMG/M metagenome (IMG submission 35174) | reverse complement strand
TGCCTAAAGGACAAACAATCGTCATCGCCCCCGGTGCCGCTGAATCGAGTAAGTCAAGGATGTGGCCTTCTGAGAGGTATGTAGATCTTATTAATCGCCTTCCAAAAAACGGCAGCATTATCCTCATGGGAACGCACCAAGAAGCTTCGTTGGTAAACACTATCCAAAAGGGGTTGAAACGGAAGTCAACAAATCTCGCGGGAAAGCTGAGCGTCAAAGAAGTCTTCGCCGTCATAAAAAATGCGGATCTCGTCATAAGCAATGATTCTGGCGCGATGCATATGGGCGCCGCGTTGGGGGTTCCAACAATTGGCTTGTTTGGTCCGAATCTTCCCGTGCGCTGGGCTCCGTTTGGTGCTAAAAACGCGTCAATATACCACGGAGATTGCTGTAAATACTCGCCATGCATAAATGTACACAAAGGAGAAGTGCCTGAATGTCTTTGGGGAAAAGCTCACGAAAACTATGTAATGTGCATGAAAGCGATAAGTGTGGACGAAGTGTACGCTCAGGCGTTACTTATGCTTGCGAGAAAAATCTAATTCATCGTCCTGGACATATTCCAGGCCATGTTCTAGCGCAATGTGTGCTTTTTGCAACTCTCTTCCGAGATACGCGGCGTGATCTGGCCGTGTGATAATCTTCTCGCGCAGAACGGTCTGGTACACCTCAATCGGTTTTTTGCCGCGCACAATATATGAGATCGTGTTCGGATCCTTGCAGAATGCGATCTCAAGGAGCCTTTTTTCATAATCCACCTTGATCAGAAAATACCCTTGGGGATCAAGCACAAATTCCTTCTCGTCACTGTAATGGGCCGTGATCTCCTTCGCGCCCGCCTGTTTGACTGCCGTGTCATATAGAACCTCGTGAGTGTCCATATTTGTGATGCGGATCGCGTTAACGGGGCATGCCGCCGCGGCTTCCACCGCGTGCTCTATTTCTTCCTCGGTTAGATTCTTGACGAGGGCATGATGATCGCCATGTTTCACGGCCCCTTCAAGCGCTGCCTTGGATTCATCGCGCGAAAAATGCTCGGGATCCATGCTCACACATGAAAAATTCCCAATGCACACGTTGCGAAAAAACTCGATCTGGATGCGTGCCATCGTTAGCCAAACCACGGTGTCGTAAATACGAGGCGAACATCATCGATGATCTGGCCGTTCGTGAGGCTCCGGAATCCTCTTCGGATGAAGTACGTTGGCCTAAGGTAGAATTTCCTGTATGCTTTTCGGTAATATGCGTTGATCGTGTCCCAGGAGAGCGTTGGATGATTGTACACCTGTTTTCCTTTATGAAAGTTGTAGTCATCCCAATTCTCAGACGTGATATACGTTCCTTTCCATTCTTCATATATGGGAGTTGACGGTAGAGGAATCATGATGCCGAATTTCGCAATATCAGGGTCGCATTTCTTTGCGAAGTCGATTGTTTCCTGCATCGTTTCTTCGGTATCATTGGGGAGCCCAAACATGAAAAACCCGTATGCTATGATGCCCACTTTCTTGCAGAGTTTGAACGCGTCAATGACTTGTTGTGGAGTTTGTTGTTTTTCTATCCTGTCGAGCACGGCCTGATTCCCGGACTCAGCGCCAAACGAAACACGGTAGCAACCTGCTTTTTTCATGAGCGTTAAGAGCTCCTCGTCTACCCGATCCGCCCTAATGCCGTTCGGGCATGCCCACACGACATTGATTTTTTTCTCGATCATGAGCCTGCATATCTGCTTCACGCGCTCTTTGTTTGTTGTGAACATATCATCATTGATGTGGATTTCTTTGTATCCCATCGCGACGAGCTGCTCGATTTCCTTCACCGTGCGTTCAGGTGATTTCGCGCGAAACGTCCTCCCAAACACAGACTTCGTGCAGTACGTGCATCCCCACACGCAGCCCCTACTTGTCTCAATAGAGATAACGGGAGTCTTTCTGCAGAAGCTTGCCGGAACCCGATAATCATGGATATTAATAAGTTCATAAAGAGGCACGGGAATCTCATCGAGATTTTGGATCCACGGCCTTTTTTCCGTTTTGACGAGCTTCCCATGCTCATCACGGTATGCGACCCCTTTGATAAGATGCCAGGACGACTTTGGGTTTGTCATGACTTCAGCGAGTGTGAACTCTCCCTCTCCAATGACGGCCATGTCATACGGCGTGTTTTCGATGAGATCTTCCGGTTTTGAGGAAGGATGCGGGCCTCCGGCAATGACGAGTATATTTTGGTCATACGCTTTGACTGTCTCACAGATCTTCACGCAATGGCCGTACAGCGCGCTTGTGAATGTGACACCCACAACGGTAGGTTGCACTTCTTTCAGTTTCTCTATAACAATTTCGTATATTCTGTTCTGATCCACAAGATCTAAGTCCAGGAGCGCTACGGGGATGTTGGATTGCTTCAGAGCCCCCGCCACCGTCAGAAGATTCGTAGGAGGATAGTGAGGCACAGAGTGCTTAAGCTTTGTGTTTTGATACACTTCAGACATGCTCGGATTGATGAGGAGCGCTTTTTGCTTCATAAATTAACGATTGTTGAAAAAGATGTATATAAAGGTTATTGCACACGAGCATAGGAATTTAGCTACTCTAGTATATATCTTTCTCAAGCGGTATGCATTTAAAGCAAATTGCTGTACCTTTACGCCATGACAAATCTAGGTTCCATAGTTAGTGACTTTTCCAGAGGTCGAGTGCTCGTTATTGGAGATGTTATGCTCGACCGGTACATTCGGGGGGATGCAAATCGCCTGAGCCCCGAAGCTCCCGTGCCGGTTATTGATGTTGTTGAAGAAACAAATGCCCCTGGAGGCGCGGGTAACGTCGCAGCTAACATCGCCTCATATGGCGCAACCTGCACGCTTATTGGGGTAATAGGTGAGGACTATCATGGGCAGATTCTCACGGAGAAACTTCGAGATCGTCACGTGCAGTTTCTGTCCGTTAAAGATGCATATACCACAACAACTAAGGTTCGTGTATTGGGAGCTTCTGAAGGCAAGAGCAGTCAAGCAATTTGTCGCGTTGACTATGGGGATCATCGGGTGCTTGGAGACGAAATGAAACGCCTCCTTCTCGGGGCTGTCAGCAGCGCAAACGAGGAATATGACGTAATTGTGATTTCTGACTACGCGAAAGGAACGCTCCCTGAGGATGTACTGAGTTGCATCATTCGAGAACACATAAGAGGAAAAACAATGATCGTGGATCCAAAACCACAGCATGCGGGATATTACAAGGGTGCGTCTATCATTACTCCAAGCATTCATGAGGCTATAGGAATGGCGTCTGCGCTGGGCAAGCGGTACTCGCAAGAGCGCCTGAGCGATGAGGCGAGACAAAAAGTGGTCATTGAAATGGGAAAGGAGCTGAGTATGCTACTTGACGCTCGCTTGCTGATTACACAAGGGGCACATGGAATGACCTTATGCGATGCGGACGAAGCGCATCATTACCCCACAAAAGCGAGGGAAGTGTATGATGTTACAGGCGCTGGCGATTCTGTCGTGGCAACCATTGCCACTGCTTTGAGTGTTGGTGCATCTTTACAGGACGCCATCCACCTTGCAAACCATGCGGCTGGAATCGTTGTTGGTAAATCCGGAACGGTGAGCGTATCGTGCGACGAACTCCTTCAGAGCCTTCAAGAACGTTAATCTTTTTATACTCTCCATAACTTGCTTCTCGTATGGTCAAAATCAGCGTTGTAGTCCCCGTCTTTAATGAAGAGCAAAACATCGCGCTGCTGTATCAGGAAATTTCTAAGGTTATGAAGCCAATCACGGAGAGTTTTGAGCTTTGGCTTGTCGATGATGGCAGCTCGGATGGCAGCGCCCGCGAGATGAGGAGGCTGCACGCTAAAGACAAACGCGTAAAAGCGATTTTTTTCCGCAGGAATTATGGCCAGACTGCTGCGATGCACGCAGGATTCGCCCATGCAAATGGGGAGATTATAGTATCGCTTGATGCAGACTTGCAAAATGATCCTGCTGACATTCCGAATCTCCTCACAAAACTTGACCAGGGATATGATTGCGTGTGCGGCTGGCGCTGGAAGCGTCGCGATGGCTTAGGGAAGAAACTCGCGTCAAGGATCGCTGACGTGATGCGGAAGATTATCATCAAAGATAGTATTCACGATTCAGGATGCTCGCTGAAAGCGTACCGAAAAGATGCTGTGAAAAAGTTACAGCTCTACGGAGAAATGCATCGCTATATCCCTGCGATTATTGAGCTGAACGGATTCAAAGTTGCTGAGGTCAAGGTGAATCATCGCCCAAGAAGACATGGAAAGACAAAGTACGGGATCACGAGGATCGCGAAAGGGCTTCTGGATCTCATTTATATCAAGTTTTGGGGCACGTACTCGACAAGGCCGCTGCATTTCTTTGGCGTGATGGGGATTATTACGATTATTACGGGGTTTCTGCTAGCGTTCTTTAATCTCTTCTATTATTATGTAATCCTCAAGCGCACCGTGCTGAGTGTTGGGCCACTTCTCCTCCTCTCTGTATTGCTCGTTATCCTTGGAGTGCAATTTATTGTGCTCGGATTCATTGGAGAAATCCTCGTTCGTACATACTATGCGAAGGCGGACGAGAAACCCTATAACATCAAGGAGATCTTGTAAGCGATGTGTGGAATCTGTGGTTTAAGCTGGGAAGATAGAAGGCTCATTCAGGAAATGAGCGCGTGTTTAGCGCACCGTGGCCCTGATCAATCGGGAGTATATACTGATCGTCACGTAAGCTTGGGCCATCAGCGCCTGAGCATTATTGATCTTTCAGATGCGGGTAAGCAGCCCATACATAACGAGGACAAGACGCTATGGCTTGTCTATAACGGGGAGATCTATAATTTCCGCCATTTGAAGCATGACCTTGAGATGAAAGGCCATCGTTTTTTCTCGCATACGGATTCGGAAGTGATTGTTCACGCATATGAAGAGTATGGGGAGCAATGTGTCCAGAAATTGAATGGTATGTTTGCGTTTGCGATCTGGGATGTGAAGCAGAAAAAGCTGTTCCTCGCGAGGGACCGTCTCGGCATTAAGCCGCTCTACTACACATTCAGCAAGGGAAGGATTCTCTTTGCCTCAGAGATCAAGGCGTTGTTCAAACATGATGAGATACCGCGGAGGGCGAATCCCGCTGCGCTGCATGATTACCTCACGTTCCGTTGCAACACGTCCGAGGAAACCCTGTTTCAGGGAATTTACAAGCTTCTTCCCGGGCATTTCCTTATCTGGCATGAGGGAAGGCTGCAAAAAACAAGGTATTGGAGGATTACGATGAATCCTCAGCGGGAGAGCGAAGCGTATTACAAGAAGGAGCTAATCTCTTTGCTTGAGGATAGCGTTCAGAAAAGGCTTATGAGCGATGTTCCTCTTGGATTATACCTTTCCGGCGGTGTGGACTCGGGGACGATGCTTGCATTAATGGATGAAGTTGTTGATCGTCCCGTTGAGACGTTTTCTGTCGGTTTTGGTATTGAGAATCATCAGGATGAGCTTGCGAGGGCTCGTTTCCTTTCCAGGCACTTTGGCACGAAGCATCATGAAGTGATTGTCGACCCTTCAAGTTACAAGCTGCTGCCCGAGATTGTCTGGCATCTTGATGAGCCCATGTGTGATTCTACGGTGATTCCTACGTATTGTCTTGCGAGGGAAACAAAAAAGCACTGCACGGTCGTTCTGACTGGAGAAGGCTCGGATGAGATTTTTGCGGGATATGAGCAGTACAAGATGATGATGTTGCATCAGACATACGCGAGAAAGATTCCGCATGTAGTCCGCTCGACATCCAGCCACATCGTTAATGTCATTCCTACACCCCTTTTGAATAAAATCTTCAAATATGCCTCTGGCCTTGGAAAAAAAGGGATTGAGCGTTTTAAGAAGTTTATCGCCGCGAATGATTATGCAACACAGTATCTCTGCCTCGTCGCGATATTTGACGAGGATGAACAGCATGAGCTGTTTACGACGGCATATCAGTATCTCAGCGAAGAAGTGCAGCTAAAAAAACAGTTATCGCAGGAGTATTTTTCCGGAAAGCATCTCATAAATAACCTGTTGCAGTTAGAGTCAGAAACCTTGCTTCCTGAAGACTTGCTCATGAAAATGGACAAGATGACGATGGCGTTTGGCGTTGAAGCGAGAGTGCCTTTTTTGGATTACCGCATTGTGGAGCTCGGATCAAAAATGCCTCCTGAACTGAAACTTAAGGGATTAAAGGATAAATATATCCTGAGGGAGGCAATGCGCGGCATCATCCCGGATCAGACACGATTGCGCAAGAAAGAGCGTTTTTTTGTGCCAACACAGCATTGGTTCAACACGGAGCTTGGGGAAATCACGAAGCAAATCCTCTCGAAGGAAGCCCTTCAGCGTGAAGGGTTTTTCAGTCCGGACTACTTGGACAAAGTCTGGAAGGGCTATAAGAACTCAAGCATTTTTTATGCGCGCCAGCTGTGGAGTCTGCTGACGTTTGAGGTGTGGCTGCACACATATATTCATCAGGAAAAAATTAATCCTTTGAGGAGCATAGCATGAAAGCATGGCTTTCTGATTACATGGTGTGCCCGTATTGCGAAAAACCTCTCGCGTTGCGTGTGCTAAGGAAAGAACAAATGGAAATCCTTTCGGGCAAGCTTTCATGCACGGCTTGCAAGCGCAACTATCCGATCATTCAGGGAATCCCGAGGATGCTCCCAGATGCATTGATGGCTTCCGTCATAAAGCGGCACGATGCTTTTTTTCGTATTTATAAAAAGGAATTTCCAACGCTCAAGCTTACCGAGGGGGAAAGAATAAAAAAACGCACGGCCGAGGTATGGGGCTATCAGTGGACATACTTCACGAATTTAATTAGGGAAAGCGAGGATCAGTTTCTTCGATGGATTGCGCCTGTGCAACGCTCATTTTTCCGGGGTAAGCTTGTCTTCGATGCGGGCTGCGGCACGGGCAGGCATGCGTATTTTTCCGCAAAATTCGGTGCGCGTGTCATTGGCATTGACCTTAGCGATGCTGTTGAGACCGCGTACCATACTACAAAAAATATTGGCAATGTTGGAATTGTACAGGCGGATATTTATCATCTTCCATTCCGTGAGCGCACATTCGATTACGCGTATTGTATTGGAGTCATTCATCATCTTCCCGATCCCGAGCAGGGATTTCGTGAAGTTTTGAAAAAAATCAGAAAAAACGGCGCATGCTCTATTTGGGTGTATGGCAAAGAGCACAATGGGTTTATCGTGTACGGTGTTGAGCCTATTCGTAAATTGATGACGAGGCATATGAATCTGAGAGTGCTCAATGGCGTGAGTTATCTCGTGACGCTTCCTTATTATGCTTCAACAAAGCTCATTTATGGGCCGTTCAATAAGATTCCCGGAGTGCGTCGGGTAATGAAACGTGCCCCGTATAATGAGTATTTCGTTCAGTTCTCAAGGTTTGGATTTAAGCATCATTGGATGAATGTTTTTGACAAGCTCAACGCACCGCTTGCCGCGTATTATACGAAGAAAGACCTTGAAGGGTGGATAAAACGGTCTGGGCTTAAAGGAGCAACGCTAATTCCTGTAAACAGAATTAGTTGGGCATTGTTTGGACAACGATAGTTCTAGAAACATTTATATAAGGGTATGCACTCAAGATGCATATCGGATGCACATGGAGGTAATTTCATGACACTTGCCAGACTAAAGTTGAACACGTACACAAATAAAGTGTTGAATGTTGTGAAAGCTAAATTTGACTTGAAGGATAAATCTGCTGCTTTGAACAGATTTGTTGATGAGTATGGACAGGAAGTTGTAGAAAAAGAAGCAAATGACGCCTACATAAAGAAAATTCTTGAAGTTGAAGAGAAACACATTCAAAAATATGGAAAGCGAAAAATGTCCCTGAAAGAACTTGATGAGCTCTGCGGTGTTGACTAAATGTTCTCCTTTGACATGAGTGACGAGCTTAAGATCAAGATTCGTAAATTAGTGCATAAAGACCATAAAAAAGTTGAAATTATAAATAAAAAGATTAAGGAGATCATTCAAAATGACTCAATAAGTATCGATCGCTATAAGAATCTGCGGTATGACTTAAAACAGTACAAAAGAGTACACATTGACAGGCACTTTGTGCTGACATTTAAGGTGGATAAGCAAAATGAGCATATTCTTTTCATTGATTTTGATCATCATGACAGGGTCTATTAATTGGCTGATGACCTCAATTTCAGTTACATTTATATATAAGTTGTTACTAACTAGTGATTAATGAATGATTTTGGAGGGATGTGGTATGGTTTTGGCTCAGAATGTTGACACGAAAGTTCCGGGGATTGTGGTTCCTGTGTATGTGGAGGGTAAGGAGTTTTATGGTAATACTGTCGCGGATGCGTTGAAATCTGTTGAGTCTGGTTTTGGGGCGGCGTTTATGCCGCAGCTTGTGGATGCGAGGATTGCTGCTTCTGCTGAGAGTCGGCTTTGGCAGGTGTGGTGGACGGCTCCGAGTGTTCAAGCGACGGGAAGAAATAAGGCAGGAAAGCCTGTTGTCGTGTATGCGCATGTTCCTAATTATTTCTCACGTTCAGAAAACATTACTCAAGCGGTTAAGAATGGTCTCGTGAATGGGGCGGGAAGGCTTCCTCAGGAAGAATTTCAGCGATTGCTTGACTTAGAAGATAACGCTAATGTGTTTGTTGTTGAGTATGCTGACCTTCAAAGCTCAGATTCTGGTCTGATTGCTGTGGAGAATGCGTTGCAGCATCCGCAAGTAATTCCTTTCTTAGGGGGGCAAGAACGCGCAGAAGCGTACTTGGCAGCGTATGAACGCATGATTGGAAAACACATCAGAGTCTATCACCGAAATGACTTAGGTGATGAACCAGTAGCTCGTCTGTTGTTCCTTGGCGGCCTCGCCAACCTTAGCGGCCTCGATGGCAGCGACGACCTCAACAGCAGTGCGCGTTTCCTCGGGGTACGTGGTCGTATCGCCGCCGCAGGCGGCGCGTCGCAAAAAACAGGCCCTAGCCTTGATGCAGTCCTCAAAGCCACTGGAGACTTTGTCGCTCACGTGAACCAGGACGAAATGAGGCGCAGAGTCTCTGCCCTATATCAATAGATTTTTATATTCTTATTTTTCTTATTTTATTGTCTTGGTCGCCGCGCCAGCGGCTTCTGGACTACATGCTCTTTTGCTACGGCGGCAAACACCGTCATAAAATACAGCCACGACACATCATGTGAAGTGGCAGTGCAACAGACGGCAAGAGAGCTATAGGAAACGTCTGTTGTTCCTTGGCAACAACGCCAACAATAGCAACCTCAATGGCAACAACAACCTCAACAACAATGCGCGTTTCCTCGGAATAGCCCAGAACCCAAGACACCTTTTAATGAAAACATACAGTAACCTCTGGCAAGAACTTTGCAGCTACGACAATCTCAAGCTCGCATACAAAAAAGCGAGAAAGCACAAAACCCAGAAGAAATATGTCATTGAATTTGAGAAAAATCTCAAAACAAATCTTCTAACGCTCCAGAGCGAGCTTCTTCTCCATGCGTACACGCCAAAACCGTTAGTGACATTCATCATCCAAGATCCAAAAACAAGAACAATCAGCAAAGCAGACTTTCGCGACCGAGTAATCCATCATGCCCTCTGCAACATCATTGAGCCCATTTTTGAAGAAAGCTTCATCTACGACTCCTATGCAAACAGAATTGGTAAGGGAACACTCAAAGCCATTGAGCGCTTTGACACCTTCAAGAGAAAAGTAAGCAGGAACAATACACGGCCATGTTTTATTTTAAAAGCCGACATCAAAAAGTATTTTGAAACGGTTGATCATGTAACCCTTTTTTCAATTATCGGAAGACGCATCAAAGATGAAAAAGTACTATGGCTTATCAGACGCATTATAGAATCAGCGGGGGGGGGTCCATCGTGGCATGCCGCTCGGCAACCTCACCTCACAATTCTTCGCCAACGTCTACCTCAACGAGCTTGACCAGTTCGTAAAACACGAACTAAGAGCAAAATACTACATTCGATACGTCGATGATTTTGTCATCCTTCACACTTCCAAGCAACAGCTTGAAACTTGGAAACAGGAGATTGAGAAGTTCCTCAAGATACAACTCCTGCTACACCTTCACCCAGATAAAGCAAAAATAGTTCGTTTAGGATCCTCAATCACTTTTCTGGGATTAAGGATTTTCTACAACCATAAACTTCTCAAAAAATCAAACATGCAAAAAATGAGGAGAAAAATACGAGAACTCACAGAAGAAGATCAGCAAGGAACTGCTTCCTATGATATCCTGTATGATTATTTAGAAGGATGGGTTGCGTACGCAAAGAATGCAAACACATACCGATTACGAAAGCGAGTCACAGAGCAGATAAGGAAGGACTACCCGGAAGAATTTTCATCAAAAGAAATTGGTAGATTGGAAAAAGAGAGTGTAGAAAGAGAACAATAACATTTAAATACACACTCTACGCGTGGTTTATCGTGGGTTTTTCCGATCGTAAAGGGATTTGGTACTGCGTTGCGCTTGCCGTAATCGCGATAGTGTTTTTACATCAATATGTGTTCCTGCCCGGAGATCAATTCTCAGGAGATTTGGTGCTGTTTTATCTTTCTCATGCAGAATTATTAAAGGAATCCATCACAGAATACGGTAATTTTTTGCCATTATGGAATCCCTACGGCTTTTCTGGCATGCCCTACTATGGAAAAGCGAATGCTCTGGGCTTCAACTACCTGCTGGGTCCGTTGCTCCTCATCCTCACACCGCTTGCTGCATTGAAAATCAGTCTTATCATCGGGTTAATTCTCTCGGGCATCACAATGTTTCTGCTCGCGAATCATCTCATAAAAAACAAAGAAGCCGCATGCATTGCTGCGTTCGTTTACATGTTTAACGGCTATATTCTCGTTTCTGTTTTTCATTGGGGCTGGGTTCCGTATGCGTATGCGTATCCATTGCTTCCATTAGTAATACTCTGTGTTCTCCGCGCATTAAAAGAGGATTTTCTCGTCTGGAGTATTGTTGCTGGTTTGCTCATGGCTGTACAAATTCATGCGGGGACTGGAATCATTTTTCTCTACACCACAATTGCTGTAAACTTGCTTTTATTCACTCATCTTCTTGGCAAAGA
>C687J35174_10011003_pt1 | contig 11173 bp, 16 predicted proteins | sample RifCSPhighO2_01_FD_35174 | JGI IMG/M metagenome (IMG submission 35174) | reverse complement strand
ACTCCACACCCAGGAAATGTTTGGGATATTTGACACCCCATGAGAAAATGATGGAGGTACTTACCTGAGTTACTGCTGCACTTCCACATAGAATGTACGAAAGAATACCTCAATTCAAAATTTGCCCTATAGTTTGATTATGGCTCTCTTTCTTGGTATAATTAGCTCCATGACAGAAGCATTATTTACTGAAAAGCAAATTCAAAACATCGGAACTAATGCTCCTTTAATAGGTGCAATCTTTGATGCTTCCGGTCATATGTCAATTGAATTAGGATATACACGAAAGAAGTTAGCTTCTGGTGGAGTGACCAGGTACTCTGTTGTCAGAGCTATTATGAATTATTCAGATTCCAGAGAAACAAAGATATACAGATTAAGTACCATGTTTGGTGGTTTTGTAACACCATTACCTGCAAGTAATTCATGGAGATGGGAAATACGAGGGCAGAAAGCGTTATACATATCAGATGCATCCGGAGATTACCTCCCAAGCAGACAGAAAGAATACAGAGCCTTTAGAGCATTAGAGGGGGCTAGTGACACTGCAGAGAGAATTGAAATAGCTAAGAATTGGGGTTCACCTGAGGAAGAAGATACTTTACCTAGTATAGAAGACTATTTAAAACTATTATTAAACCCATTGTTTTTAACTGGGGTCTTTGAGGCAAGAGGATTTTTATATTATCGGCGTGGGCGTTCTGGTTTACGTGATACAGATAATCCTAATATTGTAATTGACACACCCCGTCAGCCGTTGCTACAAGCTTTACAAAGTATGTTTGATGGCTCTTTTGAAAACTTAGAAGATATTCCTAGAAGAATCAGGTTAGGAAAAACTAGAACAGCTGGTTTTTTAGATATAATTAAACCACATCTTTTGACTCCTTTATCTTATTATGATACCCCTTCAAAGTTCCTTTAAGATATTTCCTAAACATAAAAGTTTCTAATATCCGGCAAACCCCGCAACCACGCACCATTCGGTGCATGACTTCGCTGCCTCAGTGCCAGAATACTCTTAGCCAGCCTAACCAGTTTGGTAGTCTTTTTGGTTGAGTAGACTCTGTTGATCCCAGAGCCTGCTTAATTTTTTCCTCCGGGATAATCACCACTGTCTCCCCTTTCTTACCCAAACTCAGCTTATTTCTGGCCTGTTCTTCGATAAATTCCCTGGAGGAAATTTCTCCAAGCCTTTGTTTAAGCTGTTTATTTTCAATTTCCAGCTTATGTAAAGTTTCTGTGGCTAAAGATAACCTTTCTTCTGATTTTAAAGCATTAAAGATCTGATTTAATAGATTAAATACTATAAATAAACCGATTAGAGTGATGGCTGTAATGAATACTTTTTTCCTCATACTTGACAAAGTTATCCTTAGATAACTTTAGTTATCGCAGGAGACACTTGACAAAGTGTATCCTATAAACTTAAAATACATGTTATAAATGGTTACATTACGTGATGCACATCGTGAGTTCATTGAACATCTTAGAGGCAAATCCAGAGCCTCTGCTACTATCTTAGCTTATGGCAAAGATATTGAGCAACTGGTGGTCTTTCTGGAAGGCGCGGGGAAGGCTGAGCCAAATCAGGTGGAAACTTTGGATTTGCAGTTCTTCATGGAAAAATTAGCTAAAGAAAGTTACACTCCCAAGTCAGTTTCCAGAAAAACCAACTCCACCAAGACCTTTTTTAAGTTCTTAAGATCCCAAGGTCATGCACAGAATGATCCGGCTGCCAGCTTATCTCACCCTAAATTTGAAAATAAACCTCCCAGAATATTAACCAAACTGGAATATAGAGCCTTAAGAGATGCTGCCAGAGCTGACATAAGAATGCTGGCTGTGATTGAGGTACTACTACAAACAGGTATTAGAATTGGGGAGTTGGCCAAACTCAGAGTGGAAGATATCAGCCTGCAAGAACCTGTCAGCTTGCACGTGCCCAAATTTGAAGGATCTAATGAAAGAACTATTCCTTTACTAAAGGCAGCTGCAGATGCTGTGGCTAAGTATTTAGAAATCAGGCCCAAAACCCCTTCTCAATCGCTTTTTATCACCAAAACCGGCAGACCTCTCCTTATCAGAAATATCAGGACTGCCATAGACAGATATTTCCGGATTGCCGGAATTAAACAGGCTAAAGTGAATGATTTAAGACATACCTGGGTGGCCCACCAGTTACAATCAGGGGTACCTTTAACTTTGATATCTAAACTGGCCGGGCACAAGAGATTAACTACCACCGAAAGATATCTCCAATTTGTCCAAAACCACGCCTCTGAAGCCAAGGTTAAGCTGGAAGAGCTGTGATAGTGCGCGGACCAGGATTCGAACCTGGAACCAGATGTGTATAAGACATCTGCTCTACCGTTGAGCTATCCGCGCGTGGTAACGATTATACCAAATTTTTTCTTTTTAAATTAAAGATTGGATCTTTGGACAATTGAGGCTTCAACTAATGCAGCATCCCGGCCGTATTTTAGTCTGGACAGCTCTCTGATAGCCTGTCCTACTTGAGGGTTCAGTCTTTTTTTCCAGGCCAGCATATCTTTGGTGGTATCCAAAGAAAAAGGCACCATCGGCTCACCTGAAACTATGGTTTTAATATATGCATGGGGTGAGTCAATATTGACCAGATCAGCTTCGCTAAAGATAGGTGAAAACTCATGCTGCAAATAGTTGGCATCTGTCACCCCCACCCTGAAGGCAATCACTGTACCTACATTACCAAAAACCGCATTTTTCAAATCCTCCCCTATTTGCCCTATAAACTGGTTAGCCACTATCAAATTGAGCCGGTATTTCCTGGCCTCGGATAAAATATCGGCAAAAGTTTCGGTGGCAAAGTTTTGAAACTCATCCACATACAGATAAAAATCCCGTCTTTGGGCCTCCGACACATTAGATCGGCTCATGGCAGCTGCCAAAATCTTGGGCACCAAAATTAACCCTAAGAAATTGGAATTTTCCTCTCCAATCCGGCCTTTAGACAAATTCATTATTAAAATTTTTCCCTCATCCATCACCTTTCTTAGATCAAACGAGGATTGGGACTGACCGATGATATTTCTCATCATCTTGTTGGTGACAAACCTACCAAACTTGGACACTGTATAATCCAAAACCTCGGATTTGTGAAAATCGGAGGTTTGGGCAATCTGATCTGTCCAATAACGTCTAACCACCGGATCGGAAACCAAAGGCAACAGCTCTCTGACAAAATTGGCATCAGTCATGATCCTGACCACTTCCACAAAAGTTGAGCCTTCCTTTGACATGGCTGTCAGCATGGCATTTCTGACACCATGCTCAAAGCGGGGACCGATAATACCGGTTTTGTTGGGATCAAACAGCTTATACATCAGACCGATGATTGAGGAAACCACAAAATGCTTCTGTTCCTCATTGTAAGCCTCCAGCATATTCAAACCAAATGGCCTGATTATATCGGAAGGATCAAAATAGATCACATCCTCAGCTCTCTGAGGCGGAATCAGCTGCAGCATTTCCTCTGCCGCATCACCGTGAGGATCTATAAAGCACAAACCTTTGCCCGCTACAACATCCTGCAGCATTAAAGTTTTTAAAAATTCTGTTTTGCCGGTGCCGGTTCTACCAATCACATACATATGTCTTCTTCTATCATCCTCAGATAGATAAACCGGCCGCTCAATCCCTCTAAAAAGGGAGCGGCCCAAATACAAACCTGAGGAGGGAATTTTCTCCGGAGCAGGGGCTCTTTTGGAAGAAAGCCAGTCAATATAGGGAGTCTCAACTGACTTATTGGGAAAATGAAAAATTGATGAGAGCTCATCAGCAGTCAGCACCGGCAATTTACCATATTTGGGCATGTATCTGTAGATAAAATCTGTCATAAAGGCTTTTTCAGAGTAAACCTTGCCGCCGGTTAATGAATTGTAGGGGCCACTAAATTGTTCAAAAGCTGTTCTGATATTAGTTAAATGCGCTCGGGCAGCCTCAGGTGAAGTTGAGGAGGTGACAATTCTTAACACTGTATCGAAACCGGCTCGGACAATTTTGCCTTCAACAGCCTCCAGCTGTTTGGCATCAGGTGGAGGTTTAGGGTTTGTCTCATTTCCCGGTTCTTTTTCCTTCTTCAGCCAGTTTTGGCCCGATGATTTCCACTTATCATCCGCAGGAGAAATCATCATTTGAATGGCTGCCCCTTCCCCGAGCTGCATTTTGGCCAAGGCTGAAGTGAGGGCAGACAGAGGATCTGTTGGTAGGTCGCGGTAGGTTTTTAGAGGAAAATAATTGGAATTTTTCAGCTTTAAAGATACATAAGCTGTATGGCCATTTTCAGAAAAGATGTTATACTCAGGTATCTCTTTAATCTCTGCATCAGGATAAGCTCCGTGAATTTGTTTTTCCACAAGATCCTGATGATCTTTATGGCAAGAGACAAAAAATCTGATGGATTCATGCGAAGCCACTATCTCAAAAGACAGATGAGGCTGAAGATTGAAGCCGGATAGAAAACCACCGGATTTTCTCAAAGAAGCAAGTGTGGCAAAAAGCTGTTCTTGAGCATCAATTTTAATCTCATTGCCTCTGGGGACTTTAATCTGCAATAAAATAAACTGCAAGGAAGCTTTTTCTCTTTGACGATATTTGATGAAACCAGTCAGATATCTTAAAAACAGAAATCCTAAAACCAAAAAGACAAACAGGGCTAAAGTACCTGCGAAAATTATCGGTATTAAATTAATCAGATTAGGTGTTTGAGCAGTTGGCGTATATTCCATAATATTACTTTTTAATCTGCTGCTTTTTGCTCTCAAGTTCGGCCTTGATAGCTAAAGGTCCGCTTGATTTAATATCGCTGATGTAGTGGGTACCTGATGTTAATTCCCCTTTGGTTTGTTCAGCCAATCTAGATAAATCATGTCTGGCTTCTTCACTCAGGATCTTGATCTTCTCTATCATAGATTTTTGCTGAGGATCAACTGATTGGGGGGTTAGTGAAAATCCGGCTTTATTTAGTTGCTCACTGGTTTTTTGATGCAAATCATCTGTGATCTTTTGATCGTGATCATCTATAAAATGTACTAGATTGCGGGAAGTCAGACTTCCTTTGGCAGTATCGTCCATGTGCTTAGTATAGCACCCCTTATCCTTGGAGTATAATACTCATCACCATGACTCTTCAGATTAGAAAAATAAGAATGGCAGAAAATAGTATTGCCAGTTTCATATTTGAAAAGCCGGCGGGGTTTAGTTTTTATCCCGGGCAATATTTGGATGTTGAGCTTCCCGTGGATGATCCTAACGGAAAAACCAGGGCATTTACTATCTCTGCCTCTCCTACAGAGGATTTCTTAATGCTTTCCACAAAAAATGGCATAACTCCTTTTAAGAAACATCTAGTAGCATTAAAGGTTGGGGATAAAATTAAAACTTCTCACCCTGCCGGGACTTTTACTTTGGATGAAAAATCCCCGGCTGCGATGATTGCCGGCGGGATTGGCATTACTCCCTTTAGATCCATGATAAAGTATGCTTTTGATCAAAAGCTCAAAGCCTCCATTACTTTAATTTATCTAAATTCAGATGCTAATTTTCCTTTTAAAAAAGAGCTAGACTCATGGAAACAAAGCCTGCCAAATCTTCATATTATTTATCATAATTCTAGCTTATCTGGTCACCTGACCAAACTACCAACTACTATCTACCAACTACCTATCTACTACCTGGCTGGGCCTCCCAAAATGGTAGACAGCTTTGAAAGGATACTACTTGGAATTGGAGTAGATGAGCTAAATATCAGATATGACAGGTTTGACGGTTATAAATAGAATGTAAAATTGACAATGTAAAATGTACAATTAAAAAACGTCAATAACTTTACCGAGCAAATTCTTTCTATCGATCCAACCAAATTTTCTGCTATCTGTACTCATCTTTTTATTGTCACCTTCGACAAATATCCTACGATCGGAGGATATTTGTCTAACTCTTTTAACCATCTCTTTCCCATTAACTTTTATAGCTACCAAATCCCCCACTTTTGGATTTATAAACCAGCACCAAACCAAAACATCCCGGCCAGGCTTTAGCGTGGGGAGCATGCTGTTACCATAAACTGTGAATCTTTGCAGAGGAAATTTAATTGTCATTGCGAGGAGCGAAGCGACGTGGCAATCTTGATTAATAAAGATTCCCACGCCCCTGCGGGGCTCGGAATGACGACTATTTCTTGGTTTGAGCAAATATATCAGCTATTTTATCCACAGCTTTTTCTAACTCTTGAGCTTTATCCTCATCTACTGCTCTTTTATTATCACTACATAATTTTGTGGTTTTCCAAACCAGATCATGAAGCTCTGGAAATGTTTGCAAATGTTCCGCTTTAAAATAATCTGTCCATAATATGAGGATTTCTTTCTTACAAAGTTCAGCATGATCTTCTTTCACTCTGGTTAGTCTGGATATTTGAGAGATGATCCTTTTTCTCTCATCAAAGGGCGGTTCATCGCTGCTTGGTTCAAGCTCATTTATTAAATTCACCATCTTTAAAACTGTTTGAGCTGCCAACTGGGCACTCTTTGGATCATAAATCCCGCAAGGAATATCACAATGAGCAAAAACTGGTTTTGTAGGAAGAAGCTTAATTAAAAAGTTTATCAACCTCATACACAATATAATACCACTTATTTTAAATTTTCCAAATATTCTTCTGCGTCAAAGGCGGCTTTGCAGCCGGCTCCGGCTGCGGTGACAGCCTGTCTGTAATGATAATCCGACACATCTCCTGCCACAAATACTCCATCTACTTCAGTGTGCGTCTCATTTTTCACTACCACATAACCTTTTTTATCTAAAGGCAGTTGCCCTTTTAAAAAGTCAGTATTAGGTTTATGACCAATGGCAATAAAGGCTCCATCCACCTCCAGAGTACTAATCTGCCCATTTTGGGTATTTTTTAGCTTCACTCCCGACACTTTATCCTGTCCTAATATTTCTTCTATAATGGTATTCCAGATAAACTTTACATTTGGTTTTGATTTGACTAACTCCACCAGGGCCGACTGGGCCCTGAGAGTATCTCTCCTGTGAACTAGAGTGACGCTCTTGCAAAGCTTCGATAGATATTGAGCCTCCCGCATGGCGGTATCCCCTCCCCCTACCACTACCACATTTTTATCTTTAAAGAAAAACCCGTCACAAATCGCGCAAGAAGAAACACCTTTACCAATAAATCTCTTCTCAGACTCCAAGCCAAGCCACATGGCTGAAGCACCGGTAGCAATGATCAGACTGTCGGATTTCAGAGTTCGGCTTTCAGACTTGATCGTAAAAGGTCTTGATTTTAAATCTACAGATAAAACATCTTCATTAATAAACTTGGTATTAAACCTTTCAGCCTGCTTACGCATTTTATCCATCAAATCCGGGCCTTGGACCCCCTCAGGAAAACCTGGGAAATCATCCACATCTGTGGTTAACATTAATTGCCCGCCTGCTTCCCTGCCGGATATTACCACGGGATTTAGACTACCTCTGGCAGCATAAATTGCTGCTGTTAAACCAGCCGGACCCGAACCGATGATGATCAGTTTTTCAATTTGGGATTTTTCCATTTTTTTACTATCTACCTGGCTACACCTGATCCTGTTGCTGCTTTGGGGCTAGCTTTCGGGCTAGCTTTGGGGCTGGGACTTGGACTCTTTTGCTTGACAGAACCTGTTGCCTCCTCACTTGCCGGAGTGGCTGAAGGGGAAGCTGTTTCCTCTATTGTTGGTGTAGGCGCAATCGTCTCTTCTACCTCAGTTTGCGGTGAAACTGGAGGAGTGTATCTACTTCTCAGCCAAACTAGATAACCGGCAATTGCCACCAAGACCAAAATTATAACCACAATTGTGACATTTCTATTCAATGATACTCACCTCACCTTCCGGGCAAGCTGAACCATTTTAGCTTAATCTCTTTGGTAAAATCAATACTGAGGCAAAAAGCCCCATCCCAAATCCCAAAAGTAATCCGCCTAACACATCAGACAACCAATGTTCTCCCAAATATATTCTTGTTAAAGCCAGTGTCAAGGCCAGAAAGATTAGCAAGGTGATTTCCACAAATTTTAAAAAATAGCTTTGTTTTGAGAAAAGCACCAAAATGAAAATTATAGTGATGATAAATATTGTTCTGGTCATATGACCAGAAGGGTAAGAAAAATTAGTATGTACATAAAACTGGGGTAAGCTTGAGGGTAAAATAGTTCTGTAGAAAAAAACAGATGGGCTGGGATGAAAAAGGACCAGTTTGCCAAAAACTTCTGCAATCGTAGCTGGAATAATTATCAACCAACCCAAAAACGCCCAAAATCTTTTTCGTAAAAGCATTAGAGCAGACATTAAGACACAGAAAGTTAAAGTAACCTCCCAATCTCCTAAAAGAGTCGCGTATGAAAAGAGCTGATCAAATTTTCTGGGAATATGATCCTGGATCTTGACCATGGTATCAAAATCCAAACTTTGCCATCTTTCTTTGGCAACAGTATAGGAAAGGTAGGTAAATGCTAAAATAGTGAGTATGGATAAAAACAGTAGCAGCTTTCTCATAAAAGATTATTGTACCCTAAATCCGACAAAGGATTAATCTTTACTTCCGGTGGTTTAAAATTCTGCTGGTGGAGTAATCTCCGATCAATTTGGTGACGAAGATAAGTTTGGCCTTGGCAGCTTTGGCAGACCTTTGGTAGTGGTGTAGATTTTTATCTCCGGATGTGGTGGCAATTATGTCTGGTTTGATTCTGTTGACCACCTCGTCATATGCTTTGTCACTTTCCAGATATGGCAACATCACCACCTCATCTACAAACCTGACAGCTTTTAATACCCGTGCACGGTCTTTTTGACTATGGATAGGCCTGCCCGCTCCTTTGAGCAGTCTGACTTTCTGATCAGATTCTAGCAGAACAACCAAATAGTCGCCTATCTTTTTGGCTTTTTCCAAAAAAATGATATGGCCGGGATGCAAAACATCAAAACAACCTCCCGCCAAAACCACCTTTTTATCAGAGGAAGTTTTCGGCATATTCTTTTAACGGACCTAAGTAATTGGTTTTCCAGCCATCCTCAAATTCTAATGTTTCGCCATCCGGTACATCCTCATGTAAAAGTTCTACGGTAGTCTTATTGCCTTTTCCGGAAAGAGTCAGCGTCACTTTAGAAGGTTGATTCCATTCTCCCGCTGTCCACTCCTGTACCAACTTACTTTGAGGCACCACCTCGATATTTTTCCCGTAAATATCTCCGCCCCACAGTTCAAACTCAAACCCGGCCTGATCTCCCATCTTGGCAGGTCCCCCTCCCCAATCTTCAATAAGGCTGGGATCCACCAAAGCCTGCCAGACTTTTGCCAAAGGGGCATTGATGATATATTTTTGCTGTATACTCTTCATTTATTGAGGGATATTAAATCACAATCAGCGGAGATTGTAAAATGAGTTCATCCCGAAATACCCAAAGCCTGATTAATCTTATCTTTATCAAAACCCAAAATTTTGGCAATTGTACCATCATCTTTGGTAATTTCCGTAAAAGGCACCCCCATCTGGTTTGACTGCTCAATCAGTCTCTTTGCTTCCTCGGGATTTTGATCCACAAAAATATTTTCATATTTGATGCCCTTGGAATCCAAGTACTCTTTTTCTAACTTGCAAAATGGACAAGTGGTCGTAGTATAAATTTTAATCTGCATCATCAACACCTCCTTTAACAGCTTAGTTCACCTTCCCCGCAAGGCGAAGGTAGCTCTCTCGTTTGAGGTATACCAGGCTCTTTACCGCTTACCACATACTCTTCAGGTTTTGTAATCTCCCATTCGTGCTCATGATTCCAAAGAGTCCAAAAGTGTCTCCATTCATTCCAACCAATCCCCAAATGTTTGACAAAAATGCCCTTCTCTGCCAGCATTAAACCCACTTTTCTTCCTGTCATACAAGGCACGCTATAGCAATACACAATCACCTCTTGATCTTTTGCTAACTGTGTAAACTGGTTAACGATCCTGTCAACTTCTTCATAAGCTGAGGTATCCGGGTCTTTATAAGCAGGAATGTTGACAGCTCCGATAATATGCTCTTTTTCATATTCCTGCGGGCTTCTTAAGTCAACCAGAATATAATTTTTATCTCCCTTATCCATCTTTCTGCGCAGACTGTGAGGGCTGGCATAGACCGCATTTTCCGTGGCATAAAAATCATAAATCAGCTCGTTTGAAGTTTTTTTAACGTCTTTTTGAGTAGATAAAATAGCGTATGCAGTCACTGCACCAATGATTGCCCCAACCACTGCTGACAAAAGTAGTGTATTTAAGATTTGTTTACTTATTAGTTTTTTCAATTTCATTTTGTATTATACTCTTAAATTCCTCAAAACTTCTGGGATTTGGCAGTTTTTGGTTATTTAAGAAAAAGGTAGGGGTGGCATTGACTTTAAACTGAAGACCGCTTTGGTAGTCACGCTTGACTTTGTCCTTAACCTGCGGCGAATCCAGATCGCTTTTGAATTTTTCGATGTCCAGATTAAGAGATTGGGCATATTCGATAAAAGTTTCTTTGGCGGCAGATTGATTGGACCAGTCTGTTTGATTTTCAAACAGCAAATCGTGCATTTCCCAAAATTTACCCTGTCTACCGGCTGCTTCGGCAGCTTGCGCTGCTGGTTCAGCGTTTTTATGGTTCGGTAATGGAAAATGGCGATAAACAAATAAAATTTTATCGCCGAATTCCTGATTTAATTGTTTGAGAAGTGGATAGTAGGCGCCACAGGCAGGACACTGAAAGTCACTATACTCAACTAAGCTAACTTTTGCCTCTTTATTGCCCTTGAGCCAGTCGTCTGCCAATATCTTAAGAGGTTCTTTAAAAGTTGTGGGAGTTGGATTTTGAGAAGAGTTCGGTGAAAGAAAGAAAACAGCGACCCCCAGCAAAACAAGACAGACTAAAATTATGCCAAAAATAAATTTCCGCTCCATAAACTAATTCCCCAATGAGATATTTTTCTAGTCAGTTTTACCGCTTATGAGGGCATCGATGATATCGTGAGGTAAGGCAGCAGCATTAAGTAAGGCCTTTCTCACCAATCCGCCAGCCTCGCCACCGATCTCGTCTGCCGCCTTTAGCGTACCCATCACCGCATCTTTGGCC
>C687J35174_10010995_pt1 | contig 11179 bp, 14 predicted proteins | sample RifCSPhighO2_01_FD_35174 | JGI IMG/M metagenome (IMG submission 35174) | reverse complement strand
TCACCTCCGATGATGAAAGTCATATCGCTGCCATGCACTGCTTTCTTAATCTCTGAAATAGATTCTTTAGCAGCTTCACGACCGACTTCAGACTTTCCACCAGCACCAAGACCACGCGTCAATTCTTTACCTAAAAGAATTTTCTCATCAGCCTTAGTAATACTCAAGTGAAGTGCATCAGTATTTGCACCATAAATTCCTGCTCCATTAATACCTTTATTAAAAAGCCAGGTTATCGCATTACAACCAGCTCCGCCAACACCAAACACTTTGATGTTTGCTTTACCCGCTTTCAAGTCGTCGAAGTTGATACTATGCGTATCCAAATTCTCGATTGCCTCTTTTGCAAAATCTAAAACCATCTCATTTTTTGTCCTCCTTACACTCATTTTCACCAAGTTTCCCTGATGTATAACACAACCTTTATATATAAGGGTCGCATCATATACGTGAACGGACGTTCAACTAGAAAAAAGAGATCACCTCTTTACCTCAATTAATCACCCCCATGATTGATTGATTATTATGGAAATGGTAGTTCTCTTTTCTTTATAAATTTTTATATTGTTTAGCGCACTCTTTTCTCTAAATCGTATATTCGCTCCCAACTTTTTTTCAAATTCTGGTTACTCTTTTTTATAACAACCTCTAAAAATTCATCACTAACAAGCACCTTCCCCTTATTAATAATTGGAAACTCCATCCCTCCCGTACTCATGAGCTCAACTAAAAATTTTTTATTAAGACTCAACATGCCGCTTTTTTTCCATCCATTATTGCGCGCTTGATTAAACAACCATTCTTGAGTTTGCGCATCTTTACAAGAAACAACAAGCAAGCACGGTTCCTGCTTAAACATAACAGTCTCTTGCTCTTGCCCTGCAACCTCCTGTAATATTTTTTTAAAAGAATCAAACTCAAGTATATCATGCGTACGAAATAAAAATAATCCCTTTCCTTTTTTAAGCGCATCCCGCACCAACACCATCCGACCGCTGCAAGAACTTGTGCTAAAACAATCGTCTCGCGCATTAATCGCTTCACACAATAAAGCAATCTGCTCATCAATTCCCCCCTTATTACTTTTATCTTTTTTTGCTAAAAAATTTTTTTTTGAATTAACAAAATTGTAAACCATACTAAAAAAATAAATAAAGAGTTTTAATAGGTTCCTATGCAACTCTAAGAAAGTCGTCTAAGGTTTGAGACATAAGAATGGCTTGATTAGGTTTTTCAAAAAAATAAAAATTGTGTTTACCCTCATCATAACCCCAAAGTTTCATACGATCAAAAAAATTATCCTTATTTTGACTTGAATAAAAAATAACGGGAGAATGCTCTCTGTTTAATAAAAGTTCATAACTTCGAATACTATGAAAACAACGCACTCCTGCATTTTTACTATCATCTGCTTCATCAAAAGGAGGAACTTCAAGATCAAGTACAAAAACATCAGGCCACAATGCACCATCTAAAAGAACACGCTGATAAGCTTCACTCATTGAAGTAATAAATTCAGATTCATTTTCATAATGGTCATGAGAAGCAAGCGGAGTTATTTTTGAAAGAGATATTTTTGCCTGCGTCGGAGAATCTTCTAGCAAAACTACTTTTCTCCCATTATATTTATATTTTTTTACATTCATTTTATCCTCGCTAATAAATAACACAAAATTAGTAACTAACTTTTTTCTTTTCTTGCATCAGCTACGTTTCACCCTATTTAAATCTTTCTATGAATAAATTTAAACATAAAGAATAAAAACACTTTACTCATCAAGCAACGATACAAGAAAAATGAATAGTCAAAATCCTTATGAATCATCGTTGCTGCCAGCAAGATGTTGGAGCATAGAACATAAACCATACACTATTGGTGAAATGATGCTAGAGATCACACTCCCTGGTTATGCGCTCTACAATGGACTCAGATGGGAACAAGAAATTGCGCATGCGCAAAAAAGCAATTATAAATTTCCTCTCGAAGAATATCTGAGTGTTGAATTAATTAAATTAACTCTTGCTGGATTAACAACCACTGCTTATTTTATCCTCAACCAATAATTAAAAATTTGAATAACATAAAAATAATCTATGATATCGGACCAAGAAAAAATATACACAATATATCACTGCTTGTCATCAGCGATTGATAATGTCAACAGATTTAAGACTAGTCGTCGCATGAAAAGAGAACTTACAAACCTATTAATTCCCTCACTAGCTTATCTACCAAGTAATTACAAAAAAACTGATTGGAAGCTAACAAAAATAACTACTGTTGGAGAGATAATCATCCAAGGAGAAATTGAATTAGAGCTATTTTATCATTTGCAATTGTTCCCTTCTGGAGGTTTATTCAAAACTGGTGCTGCTGTAACTGATTTTCGATTCAAAGATCAGGAAGCACCGATATACGGAATTAAATGTTTAACAGGATTATTAAAAAGAGATGAAAAATTCTTTATTATAAAACCCAGAAAATGAATAAAAAAACTCCCTACTTCATATATAAACCACAAAGACTTAAAGAAAATTATACAAGACTTGCAACACTTGCACAACACTACCTTAAAAAATATAGCATTGCCTATTCAGTAAAAACAAATTCTTATAAACCCTTACTCAAAGATCTGCAAATCCTAGGTGCACACTTTGAAGTAGCCTCTCTTGATGAAATAAAAAAATTTCCTCGCTGCGATATTTTTAATGGCCCCGCAAAAACACTACAAGAATTAAAAAAAGCAATTCAGAGAAAATGCCTTATCAACGTCGACTCATTTTCAGAACTACATAAACTAAAAAAAATTGCCAAAAATAAAAATCCAATAAACATAGGAATAAGAATTTCTTGTAAAGAAGAAAAATTTGGTTTTTCAATTGCACAACTTCCTCAATTATTGGATGAAATAAAAAATGAAAATATAAGTATTAAATCTCTCCATTTCCATCCCGGAACCCAGCAAAACTTTTTAGAATACACCTCATTTCTTAAAACAGCAGCAGACGTCGTAAATCAACTCGATCTTCCATCACTCGATTCAATTAACCTCGGCGGAGGACTCCCCGATAAACAACAACTAGCTAATCAAAAAAAAGAATTAGAGGATTACGTTAAAGCAATCAGCGAGCAATTTAAAAAACAAATCAAAGAAGAAAAGACAATTATTCTTGAAACAGGACGAGCGCTCATTGCAGATGTGTTTGAATTGATCACCCAAGTAATTGCAATAAAACAAAAAGATAACAAAAAATACGCCATACTTGACGCGGGAATTAATCTCCTCCCCAAAATCACCCTCGCAAACTATCGCTTCATTAAAATAAAAAACAATAGTCAAAAAATTATCGAGAAAAAAGAACCCTACGTCCTTGCCGGACCCCTCCTCTTTGGAAATGACATCCTCACCACCATAAACGAAAATCTCAACGAAGGCGATCTTATCAAAGTAGAAAACGTAGGAGCCTACTGTTATAATCTCGCCTGGGAGATAAGTTATAAAAGACCAAAAATTATCATCAACAACGACAATGTTTAAATTTAAAAAATATGTTAGAAACGAATGAGCAATAACAAACTACCGCTAGAGACTGCAAAACTAATCTATGGAGTCATTAAAGAAGCTGTTGACTTTCATCGAGCAATAGAAGAGGGCTTAGTTGATGCACTTGTTTGGGATAACGTTGTGCCAACTAAAGAAGGAGGAAAACGTTGCCTCAATAGAATGTTAGATGAAGACATTGGTGAGTTAAGATCAGAAATTGATGACTATTCTAAATACTGGGAAGAAAGATACGACGATCTAAAAAGACAAGTATTTTATAGAGAAGATCCAACAATTATTAGATCAGAAAAAAAGAAGAAACATTAATAGAAGATCACTCAACCACCAAATCAAATACCCAATGCCCGATCTTTGGCCCATAACTTTTAATTTTTCTATCAAACACTAAACTAACACTTCTCCCATACTCGTGAGCAATCGCGTTAACTTCTTCAACTATTCTTTTAACTTCCGCTCGCTCACTAGTAAGAGTAACTAAATCTTCATAATGCAACACTCCTCCTTTCTTGAGTATGCGAAAAGCCCAGGGTAAAAATTCTTTTGGCGGCGGCAAATATCCCATAATCACACGATCAGCTTTAACTCCTTCACTAACAAGCTCATCGATAATTGTGCGATTATCTCCATTAATTGCTTCTATACTATTAATTTTATTTAAAGTAATATTTTTTTGCAAAAAATTAAATGAAACAGGATTAAGTTCAATTGCATAAATTTTTTTGGGACGAGCCAATTTTCCTATCGCTAAAGAAAAATAACCAATTCCTGCAAACATATCTACAATAATTTCTCCATCGACAACTTGCTTTGGAATTCGTACACGCTCCACCACATTTCCTTTCGCAAACATAATTTTTGTACTATCAAATGAATACTTAATCCCATTTTCAATATGTACCACCTCGGTGTTTTGATCTCCCGCAACAAACAAAACACTTGGTTCTCTAAAAGTACCGCTGATTCCTCCTTCTTTACTGCACACGGTGCGAATATACGGAAATAATTTTAAAACACCCTCACCAATCTTTTTTTTCCATAAACTATCAAATTTAGATAAATCAACAATAATACAATCTCCTATTCGCTGAAATCCGCTGGGAAGTTTATCTGCCATCTCTTCTGACAAAGCTAGTTCAACAACTAAATTTTCTTTAAATCCCATAAACCAAGCAAAAGAAAATCATTTAAATATGTTTTGAATTACTCCTAGATTACTCAAAATTCTTTGCAAATGCTAAAAGTAAATCGTCGTTTCCTCTTGCTGCCATGATCTGCAGCCCAATAGGAATTTTCTCTCCATCCTCGCTGATTGTTCCCGCAGGGACACTAATTGCAGGAATTTGAGCAAGATTTGCAAGTACTGTAAGCGTATCATAGCGATATTCATCTTCGACACTTAACTTTTCCCCAATCTTGTGTGGAAGTTTGGGAACAGTAGGCAGAATAATCATATCAACTTGTTTAAATGCATCACTAAATTCCTGCGCAATAATCTTTTTTGCTGCAAGTGCTCGTCGATAATATTTCTCTGCAAACTCTGCTTTACTTATCTCACTTCCTCCCAAAATTCTTCGGAGCACTTCTTTTCCGCAAACTTCCTCAATTTTTTTTCCATATTTTCTCCCATCAAATTTACGCGTCCCGCTAAAAAATTCAACATACGCTAGAGGGTAATATGTCTGTATTCCAAGATTAATATGTGAAATGGTGAGTTGTTTAAAAATCCAGTTCGGCTTTTTTACCGCTTCAATTTTTTGAGCAATAAGGTCTAAGATCCGCTCATCAGCAGCGACCGATAAAACTCCAACACTAATTTTTCCCTTTCGTTCTTTTCCTTTTTCAAACGTTTGACTAACCCCATCATGCTCATCAGCCCCTTTAATAACATCAAATACTAATTGACAATCAGCGACGCTGTAAGTTAATGGTCCAATCTGATCAAAACTCATGGCAAGATCAATTAACCCATAGCGACTCACCATGCCATAACTTGGCTTTAGTCCAACAACCCCGCAATGACTTGCAGGATTGCGAACACTTCCTCCGGTATCACTCCCTAAAGCAAAATCACAAAAACCAGCAGCAACCCCTGCAGCAGAGCCACTGCTGCTCCCCCCCGGAATTCTACTCATTGTCGATGGATTTTTACAAACTCCAAATGCACTATTTTCTCCCGTCCCTCCGCATGCAAATTCATCCATATTAACCATTCCCAAAACAATTGCATCTTCTCCCTTTAATTTTGCAATCACCGTCGCATCATAGCCTGCTCTATAATTTTCAAGCGTCTTTGAAGCACAATTACAAATAAGTCCCGCTACATTAATATTTGATTTAACTAAAAAACCCAAACCAGCAAATTTTCCGGCCGTTCCCTGTTTAATTTTTGCGTCAACCTTTTTCGCTTCTGCTAACGCCTCTTCATTCACCTGCAACACAATGTTGAACTTTTTATTTTCTTTTTCTATTTTTTCTAAAAATTGTTTAATATTACCAGTCGCACTCAATTTTCCTGATTTAATCTCCTGCACTTTTTGCGATAACATCTTAAACAAAATACACAATTCCCCCGAAAGTACATTTATAATTACCAACATGCCGCGTACTAATAACGCGAGGAGCTTTACTTCTAGAAGAAGACAATTTTTTTAACTGTTTACGAACAAAAATTTCATGATAAGCTAAATGAAACTCAAGATTATCTCGCTCAGATAAATGATCAACAAGCGTTTCGTAGCGTTCTTCATAAGAACCAATTTCAATACCATAATAGCGAGCTGAATCTAACCCCTCTTCAAAGAAACCACTTACCATGCAAAATTTTTTATCCCCCATAATATTTGTAGAAGAATTCTCAACCATTTCTTGCAGCTGCAACAAACGTTTGTCTAATTTTTTGATAATTCGTCTTTGTGTTTGGCGTAGCCGAAAACCTTCCATAGTATTAACAACATTTTTCTTACGATTGCTCATGTAAAGCTCCCTTTCTCAGTAAGTATAAAATCATCGTCGTGGCACGGTGCATTTTCAAGAAGCGATTGTTTAAATCCTTCACAAGGTTTGCCCCCTCCTTCTTCGCGCACAAAATCTGCTCGCTCAACAAAAGAAGGTCTGACTTTATCTGAAGCAACACGCTCAAGCGCTCGGGCAAATTTATCAAGAATTTCTTTTGCTTGCTTTTCCACAACTGTTTTATCCATAAAATACTAAGAAAGCAGAGGTATTTAAGATTATTTGCTTACATTAAACTAAGGAGTAAGCCGGTCTCTATCTCGAGGAAACATGCACGCTTCCCTGATATTATCAAGTTGCAAAATCGCTTGAGTAAATCGTTCAAGTCCGATACTCCATCCCCCATGCGGTGGAGCTCCATGTCTAAAACTATCAACATAATGTTTGAAATCTTTTGGATTAAGTCCTTTTGCTTTCAATCGTTTTTCAAGCAACTGCGGAATATGAATTCGCTGTCCCCCCGACGTTATCTCCATTCCCATATAAATTGCGTCAAACCCTTCACTCAATCGCGCTTTAGGATCAGCTCCTTGCGGCATAATATAAAACGGTTTAATTGATGTAGGCCATGAATGCACAAACACAATCGTGTTCGGAAATTTTTTATGCAGCTCCCGTTCATTGTCAGAACTCAAATCTTCCCCGCTCTTAATCCCTAAAAGTTGAGCAGTCTCATCATAACTCAAATATTTTATCTTGGGAACTAAAAGCTCAACTCCTAAAAGTTCTAGTTCCCGTTTATTATCGGCAAGCACTTGTTTCACCATCGCCACAACCACTTCAGACAACTGTTTCATAATCATTTGCTGATCAACAAAAGCCATCTCGATGTCCATCTGCCGACATTCGTTTAAATGACGAATCGTATTATGTTTCTCTGCCCGCCAAACTGGAGTAATCGTCATCACTTTTTCTAGTGGAGAACACGCAGCCATCTGTTTATACAACTGCGGACTTTGCGCCAAAAACGCTTTCTTCTCAAAATATTGCGCAGTAAATAATTCAGTTCCTCCTTCACTTGAACTCCCGATTATTGACGGAGGTTGAAACTCAACAAATCCTTTCTTTATAAAATGGTTGCGAAAAGTTGTTGAAACTGTTGACTGAATTTTAAAAATTGCAGCAATTTTCTCTCGATGTAAATCCAAAAATCGATAATCAAGTCGTTTTGATAGTTCTGTTTTAGAATGATCAGAAACATCAAGTGGAAGTGGATGCTGCGCCGCTGCTATCACATTAATCACACTCGGAAGAATTTCTTTTCCTCCAGGAGCCTGTTTACTTTCCTGCAACGTCCCCTCAACAACAACAACCGACTCACGCGAAATTGATTTCATCAACTCAAAAACTTTTGGATCTGTCTCTTTTGCAATCCCCGTAACCTGCACTCTTCCCGTACTATCTTTTAAAACAATAAATCTCACCTTGCTCAAATCACGCACATCATGCACCCATCCACTCACCACAACCGTTCCCTTCTGCTTAAAAACATCTGCAACACAAACTCGTTCCATCTCAATTAGTCATCTCTGGCGTTTATAAAATTTCTCATTGCGACATCTACCAAAAACTTTAGCGATCGGCTTTCCGAGTAATAAAATAATGATTGTAATAGGGATGATTATATTTGTAACTATATAGTGACTAAAAAGAAAACATTTAAATAGTACTATACCTTGTTTAGTCTATGAGAAAAGAATATAGTATCTTATTAAGAACCGCTATCCCTTTAATTGTAGCTGTGGGAGGATATTATGTATTATCAAGTATGCCTGCTCAGAAATCAAGTTACAATCCTGAAGTTTTACAAGCAGAAAGTTATAGGCTTGTCGATGCTGATAGAGATGGAGATGTAGATCTAATTGAACCTAAGGATAGAGGAAAACTCGTTGCTTCAGATATGATTGATTGGATTAGAGATAATGTTCCAAATCAACATTTTATTTCTCAATGCCAGAGAATAACCCCAGAACTACAGCAATCTGCGAACAGAACTCTTAAAGGATTACAGAGAGAATCAGTATTAGAAGAAGAATTAATGAAAAGATTTTAATGTTCTGGCTATCGATATTTTAAAATTTCCCGTTCTAGCAAATTAAGAACTAAATAATCATATTCCATTTTATTATCAAAATAGAGGACGGTTAGTAGATACAAAAAATTGACACAAATAAAGTGGCGCACTTTTTACATATTTACAAGGATTTTTTAAGAGATCATCTAGCACAAAATCAATATCTTCAAAAAAGGCTCTTGAAACTTCGCGAGCATTTGGATTAAATGGACCTGAAAAAAAGGTTCTATAAAAATGGACATATTCTAAATCGTTCATTCTCAAGTCCTTTCGAAACGAATTTACGTAATCTATTTTTAACCCATTCGGTAAAGAGTTTCCACTAAAAAGTTCTTCTTGCATTTCCATCAGTGCAGTTTCTAAAGGTGTCTGAGCTCTATCTTCGTTATTTAACCATATTCCATGACCCCCTACTGAAATGTTTAAAGTAGAACTCCTGCTTATGTCTTTACTTCTCTGGGTTAATAATAATCTTTTACAAGATTCATCTTCAAAAACGAGCACGTTAGAAGTAAGATGCCTAACCCCCCCTGTTTCCTGATCTTGAGGATGAGCATCCTCATAATTTATAGGTCCGACTATATTTCCATAATCATCTACTTCTATAATCGGTGGATATTGACTTATCATTTTTAATCCTCTTAGAATAAGCTTCTAAGACGCTTCCACCTCTAATAACAAACATATGGATTGTTCTTAATCTTTTCTATTTGTTTAATAGGTCTAGAAATCTAACAGGTATAAACGTAAGCCAGTTAGGGGAATATAATCATTTAGCTTGTTTGAAAAAATAAATTTCATCCTTTAACAATAGTATATCTCACAAGAAAATCTTTATTTTTTATTGCAATATCACTTTCTAACAATATTCTTTTACCTTTAGAGATTTTATCACTAAATCCTTTTTCAGTCATTTTATCATCTTTATAGGCTCTCTTTTTCACTATTCCATTGTATGTAACTTTGAAGCGTTTTCCGTATTTCTTATCTGGAATGCCCTTGCCATCATCAATTAAACCAAATAATATTACCTCATACCAAAACCATCCTTCTGGCAATAGACAGGCTAACGATATTTCTTGTCTTTTAAGAAATTCTTCAGTTTTTGCTGTAACAAAAAATTCAGTCTTAAATTTTTTGAAATTAACTTCTCCAACTTTGTTATCCATATTATAAAAAGATTAGTTTGGTTTATTAAATTATCTTAGAAAAAAGTAAATCTCATCTCTTAGACTAAAATCACAACGTTACTTACACCAACTTCTTTAAAATATCACTCACTTCTTTTCCACTAACTTTTCCCTTGAACTCCTGCATCACAAGGCCCATATAGCCACCCATACTTAGCCCCGGTTTTTCTTTAACGATGCGTGCAACTATCTGCTCAACATCTCCCATATCTGCCCGCTCTCGTTTAATAGCCTCACTAAAAGAAACTCCGCTCGCTAAATCTTCAAGCACATTGCGTACTTCATCTTTGACAATTTTTCCTTTATTTACTCCCTCTAAAACACTTGCAAGCACGTCGACCCCTAAAAGATTTTCAATTTCTTGATGAGGTTTGCAAAGTTTTTTTGCAACGTCTTTAGGCATTTCAAGTAACACCCGAAATACAAACCGACTGTCCGAAAGTATTGAAAACAAATGATTAAACTCTTCAACTAAATTAGATTTTAATAAAACGATCACTTCATCTTCACGCAGTCCGCGCTTGACCAGTTCCTCTTTAAGATCGCTGCGTAGTTGTGGTAAACTTTTTTTTGCACCCTCTAAAATTTTTCTCCCTAAATATAATAACGGCAAATCAGTTTCAGGATACATCCGCGCTGCACCCGGCATTGGCCGCAAAAATGCACTACTTCCGTCGGGAAGAGCGTTGCGCACTTCACTTGACAACACCCCTTTTGCAAGCTGCTCTTCTTGTCGTTTTATTTCTTGTTCAATGGTAGGCACAAATAATTTCACATCTTGAAATCCTTTAATTTCTACCCGCGGATGTCCGGCAATACTAATATTAACGTCTTGTCGAATAGTTCCAATACCGCGCTTAACTTTGCAACTACGCAAAATATCTCCAATATGCAGCGCCACTTCTTTTGCCTGCGCAGCACTCGTAATATCTGGCGCAGTGCCAATTTCAACTAGGGCAATTCCTAGTCTATCAAGCCGGTAAACCCGTCGCTCTTCACTGCTTTGCTCGTTCATGATGCGAGCAGAATCTTCTTCAAGTGAAACACTATCAATACCCACTCTTCCCTGCGCAGTTTCTACATACCCATTACGTGCAAGTAAAACTGTTCTTTGAAATCCACTGGTATTACTTCCGTCAATGACAGTCTTTCGCATAATCTGACTAACCGGTAAAATTTCGCAATGCAACAAAAGCGCAACATGTAACGCAGTTGCAAGTGCTTCACTATTAATTAATTGCGGAGGTTCTTCATCTAATTCAACAAGACAGGTCGTATCAAATCCTTCATAGACAAAGGTTCGATCGCGCAGCGCCTCATGTTTTGCCGCCGCGTCC
>C687J35174_10010994_pt1 | contig 11180 bp, 12 predicted proteins | sample RifCSPhighO2_01_FD_35174 | JGI IMG/M metagenome (IMG submission 35174) | reverse complement strand
AGCCAATCAGCGATTCGTTGCTCAACTTGGACATCCCCATCTTCCCCAAGAAATCTTTTTTTATAAATCTCTGGAGGGAGCGTTTTGAAGGCGTAAGCTGCTGCCCAAGACTCATGGAAGAAGCGTATCTCCGTGAGGATGCCGAACATCCCAAGCCCCTTACTTCGCGGGCACTCACACAGGCCATTTTCCATTTGGCCGTTATCCCCGTAAATTTCAAAAGTCATACGGGAATCGTCATGGTCAAAACGAAAGTATCGTCCATTCACGATTTCAACTGCATTATCGCCGGCGCACGAGCAGATGCGAGCGACTAACCCACAAGTAGCATGGCCGGATACGGCCGCAATGTATTCTTCGCTCGGGGGGCAGGATAGATTTTGCACCACCCTGCCTCTTTGCAACCCGCCGCATTTATCACACCACTGCCAGCCGCGATGGTTGAGTTGCTCGGGGGCAAATCTTTTTGGCGACATCAGATGATTCTCCACAAGTTCCTTGACACGATATTCATCCGCCAAAGAATTTTTTTCAGCGAAATTTTTAAGCGCCGCTTTTACATCACATAGCGGGCATTCGGAGGCAATTACAATGCGCGAATATCCATGGCGGTAAAAAAGCGCAAAGGTCGATCGCCCGGAAGACGCCTTTCGAACATAAATTTCAAACCACGCATGCATCCCCGGCCCTACAATACTGTCCACAATCTTGTCCGAATCGTTCATCTTTTTCATTGGATTTCTCCTCTGCCCCGCGGGGCCGCTACTGAAGTTTATTTGTCTGCCGCAAAGCGTGCAGAGCACTCCAGCGAATATTCGCTTGAGTAGCACACTAAATACCTTTATTTTTTATTTTAAAAAAGATATTCAATATGCTACCCATCGAATATTAACTGTCAATGGAGAAACCACTTTGTAGTAGTAATTGTAAAAGAGCTGATTGTTATTTAACACAATTAAATCATACTATCTATTTTCTGTCAAGATGTGTTAAAAATAAGCTTATGATATACTAAAATTAGTCCATAAAGTTTATAAAGTCGAAAGTCCATAAAGTTGTTGGTTTTGACTTTATAGACTCTAAGGACTTTATAGACTTTTGACTAATTTTATGGATATTCAAAATTATTTTAAAATCGCAATTGAAAAAGGAGCGGCCGATTTGCATTTAGTCGGCGGCTCGCTAGCGGCGGTTAGAATCGGCGAGCAGCTGATTCCAATTGAGCAGGCGTCGCTTGTTAACAGCGAATTAGAAACAGCCGTTGCCACGCTTTTAAACGAGAAACAAAAGCAGCAATTTTTAGCGCGCCAAGAGCTTGATTTCAGCAAAGAAATTTTAGGCGCGCGTTTTCGCATAAATTTGCATTGGCAGGAAGGTAAAGTCGGCTTAACCGCGCGCGTTATCGCTAAAGAGGTACCGGTGCCGGAAAAGCTTGGCTTTAGCGAAACGCTGTATAATTTAACGCACTTGCGCGACGGCTTAATTTTAATAGTCGGGCCGTCGGGCAACGGCAAAAGCTCCACTTTAGCCGCGCTGTTAGACATCATCAACACGGAAAGAAAAGCGCATATCATTACGATTGAGGACCCGATTGAATTTTTATTCAAAGAAAAGCAAAGCATTATTGAACAGCGCGAATTAGGAACCGATACCCGCTCGTTTGCCGAAGCGCTGCGGGCCGCTTTGCGCCAGGACCCCAATGTGATAATGGTGGGAGAGATGCGCGACCAGGAAACGATTGCCGCCGCCTTGACCGCGGCCGAAACCGGGCACCTGGTTTTATCCACCTTGCATACCTCTAACGCGCCGGAAACAATCCAACGCATTACCGACTTTTTCCCGGCCGATAAGCGCCAGCAGATTTTAAACCAACTTGCCTCAAACCTGCGCGCGGTGATTGCGCAAGAACTTCTGCCTTCTAAAGACGGCGGCCGGGTGGCGGCGCGCGAAATTATGGTTAATAATTCGGCCGTTTCTAATCTAATTCGCGCCGGCTCAATGAACCAGATTATGACGGCGATTCAGACCGGCGGCGCCAGCGGCATGATTGTTATGAACCAAGCAATTGATAAATTATTAGAGGCCGGCTTGATTGAGCAAAAAGTAGCCGAGAACAGAAAGCGGGATTTGGAGACGAAATCGGTATATTATTAAGTTGTTATGCTAATCTGCGAATAATATGCCAATCCGCTAATTGCGAATAATTTATTCGCGGCATTAGCAATTCGTAGATTAGCAGTTATTAGTGGATTAGCATCACATCATTATGAATAGAGAAAGATGGCAAAACATAATCAGTTTAATCAAAGATAAGTTTCCCGTTGAAGACGAAGGCAAAGAAGAACTTGACCCGCCGCAAGCTACGCAAGCAGGCGGGCAGGGAGATGCCCCGAACGGGCAGGTTGAATTTATTATTTTTCAAGGACCCTTAGGGAGAATGAAATTGGAATACACGACTAAACCGGTTATTTTAGACAAAAAAACCATCGGCTCAAAAAGAATCGGCAGCGAAGCGACGGTGCAATATGTTTACAGCGACACGGAATTTTCCCGTGCGTTCAAAGCGTACAAATGGGACGCGGACGATGAGGTATGGGTGGAGATGGCCAAGGAGAGTTTGGGAGGATTCAGCGTATAAAAATTTTTAATTTTTTAATTTTATAAATAATTTATAAATTCTAATATGGGCATTGAACAAACTATAAATAAAACAGAACAAGAGCCGTTTAAAAAATACGAAGAGGCTTTGCGTAAATTTTTAAAACGGTATTTTGACTTGTTTAAAAGCGATAGTGTTAATAAAAGGAATTTTTCACCAATGGAAGTTGATTTTAGCGCTCCGCGAGGAGACGATATGGAAGCCATACGGCAGGGAAATTATGTAATTAGCAATATAACCACTACGCCCAGAGGAAGAGGTGATAATGGCATCAATTTTCATTTTTATGTCGGTCAAACCGAAATACACATTATGAATAAAGCCGCAGACGAGGTAGAAGATGTAACGAGAGAATTAAATAAAGAAGATAAGGGGGAATAGAAAGTTATGAGAGCGGTAGTTCAACGCGTAAAACGCGCATCGGTAAAAATCAATAATGAAGTTGTTGGTAAAATAAACAATAATAATTGAAAGTAAAAAGTTATAAAGTTATGAAAATAGTAGTAGGTTCAATGAATCCGGTTAAAATTGACGCGGTTAAAGAAATCATTAAAGATTATGATTTTTTAGCCGGCGCGGAAGTAGTCGGCGCGCCGGTTTCTTCCGAAGTTTTGCACCAGCCGTTATCGTTAGAAGAGACCATCCGCGGCGCTAAAAATCGCGCGCGCAATTCTTTTGCAGATTGTGATTACGGCGTTGGCTTAGAGAGCGGCATAATCCAAGTGCCGCATACCAAAACTGGCTATATGGATACTACCGCTTGCGCAATTTTTGACGGGCAAGAGTTTGCCGTTGGTTTATCTTGTTGCTTTGAATATCCAATTAAGATGACTAAAATGGTTTTAGAAAGAAATATAGAAATTGACGANGCGGCTTACGAGTTAGGGATAGCAAATGATAATCATATCGGCGAAACTGAAGGCATGATCGGTTGGCTGACCAAAGGCCGAATGACGCGAAAAGATTACACTAAGCAGGCCTTAAAAACGGCGTTGATTCAGTTGGAGAATAGAGAACTTTATAACTTTTAACTTTATCCATACACCTTCCAGAATACCCCCACACCAAATTTTGGTGTGGGGGAATACCCCGCGGTGAAGGTGTTTGGATTTATTTACCTTATGTAGTATAGCAATTACTACGCGAGGTAAACTTTTAACTAACTTCTATGAACATCATCTATTGGATAGGAATTATTATCGCCGTGGCGGCGGCGGTGTTGCGCCAAGTAAACCAATACGAGCGCGGCGTCCTGTTTACTTTAGGAAAATTCACGCGGGTGGTAGAGCCGGGCTGGCGGATAGTGATACCGATTTTTCAGTCAATGGTAAAAGTGGACATGCGCATTAAAGCCGTGGACGTGCCGGACCAAAAAGCCATTACGCGCGACAACGTTTCGGTCAGCGTGAATGCGGTTATTTATTACAAAATCGCCAACGCCGATAAAGCCATCATTGAGGTGGAAAATTTCCGTTACGCCGTGTCGCAGCTCGCGCAAACCACGATGCGCAACATCGTCGGCGAAGTCAGTTTGGACGAACTCTTGGGCGAGCGGGAAAAAATATCGGACCGCATCCGCGACATCGTGGACCGCGTTTCCGACGCCTGGGGCATAAAAGTGGAAAACGTGGAATTAAAGGACGTTTCTTTGCCGGCGGAAATGGAGCGCGTTATCGCCAAACAGGCCGAAGCCGAGCGCGAGCGGCGCGCGGTTATCATTAAAGCCGAAGGCGAAGTGGCCGCGGCCGACAACATGGCCAAAGCGGCTAACATTTTAAGCGCGATCCCCGGCGCGCTGCACCTGCGCACTCTGCAGTCCATCAACGACATCAGTTCCGACCAGTCCAACACCATTGTTTTTGCGGTGCCGCTGGAAGTACTGAAGGCGTGGGAAGGGTTTAAGAAAGTGAGTAACCAGTAACTGGTAACCAGTAACGAGTAAATAATAAAATTTACTTTAACATATTGAACTTATGCGAGGAGGAAAGAAAATAATTTTATTCATTATAGTGCTTGCGATAATAGCAGCCGCTGGCTTTATTTGGCGGCAAAAAAATTTGACGCAGCAAATCATTGAGTTAAATTCAAATGTTGCGCCACAAACTATGCCGCCGGTAGACCAGGCTAAATTAGCCGCTGATTATCAAACTAATTTGCGCGCGCTGCTGCCGGAGTATCGGCAGGCGCTGAGCAATCCAACCGCGGCAACGATAAGCGATATGCGCCAAAAATTATTGGCGTTAAAGTTGCCGGCCGCCTTTCGCGATTTGCACGCGCAACTGGTGTTGCTGTTAGACAAGGCGGAAGAGNCNGGCACNGATGGCGCGGCTGGTTATACTAATGAATTAGAGAAGATTATAAAAAATAATAAGTGGTTTGAAGAATGANAAATTAAAAAATCAAAACGCAAAATGACAAGGCAAAATATAAAATTTTAATCATCTATGTTTGACCGCCTAATTCCATTTTTAAGTTCGTTCGTTTTGCTAGCCGGCTGGGAGTTGTTGCTGTCTTTTCCCCGCTATTTCGTTTTTACCGTCACGGCGACGATCGTTGTTTTTTTTACTCTCTTATTAAAGTTGAACAAGTGGCGGATTAAAGATAAGGATTTTTGGCTGCTCGCAACGCCGGGGCTTAGTTTAGTCAGCCTGACCACGGCGTTCCTGCTTTTTTTAAGCAACTACTGGGGCAGGCAAGCAGTCATCGTTTTAATTAGCGTNGCGAGTTATTACTTCGTTTCTTATTTTTATTATTTTTTATGCCGCATCACGAGTTATACGCCGTTGAGTCTGGAGCAGACTTCGTCTTATTTTAACATCATCAGCTACCTTGGTTTAGGCATCAGCGCCTACGGATTCATTAATTTGCTTAATTTAAAGCTCTGGCATTTAGCTTTAATAGTCATTGCGGCCACGGCCGTTTTAACTTATCAATTTTTTTGGATTAATAAAATAGAGGAGCGCCAGAATTTNTTCGCTTCCATTTTGATCAGCGTCTTGATGGCGGAATATTTTTGGGCCATATCGTTTTTCCCCGTGTCNCATTTTATCAGCGGCTTGTCTTTAGCGATTATTTACTACGCCGTCATTAACTTGTCTTTAGCGAATTTTTTGGATAAATTGGAAAAAAAAGTAGCGCGCTGGTATTTAACGGTAGGCGTAGTTTGTTTATTCGTCATTTTACTTTCCGCCCGTTGGTTATAAATAATCAGCAGTTTAACGCTAAACTATGAGCAAAAGAAACCTGTTTTTATTAATTACGATTATTGGCTTAAGCTTATTGTCCGGAGTCGTCGGCGGGCTGGTAGTGCGTTCTTATTTATTAAATTTATCTTTTGATGTCCCGCTGTTTGGCGACATTAATTTGGGCAGCAGCTACCGGCGGGGAAATCTAATTATCAGCCAGCCGCGCAAGGTCGTAGTCCAGCAGGACGACCGGTTAGCCGGCGTTGTCGCTGAAGCCCAAAAAAGCGTCGTTGATTTTTATCTTAAAAAAAATAAGCCCGCGCTTGCTCCCTTTAACCAGCCGGCCTTAAACGCCGCTCCATTTTATTTTAACTACGAGAGAGTGGGGCGGGGGCTGGTGTTGACTAACGACGGCTGGGCGCTAACGAGCGCTAAAATAAGCCAGCCGGAAAATTTTATCGCCGTGGATTATGAGGGAAATATTATGCCGCTGGAATCAACGGCGGAAAATAAAGCCGGCGGCTATTTTGTCAAAGTGCGGGGGCAAAATTTAGCCGCGGTGCAGTTCGCGGACAAAGGCGATGCGGCTGTCGGGCAACTATTAGCCGTTTTACATGACGATGAAGTCCGCGTTGCCTATGTCGAGAACATTCTCAAAACAGCCAACGCCGGCGCCGTTCAATCAAGCGAGGGCTGGTACCGGCGCATTAAAATCAGCCCCAGCTCGTTAACGAGGGGGGATATCGTTTTTAACTTAAGCGGTTTGGCGTTAGGTTTATATGCGGCCGACGATTTGGTTATGCCCATCGGTTACTATGTGCAGCCGCTAGCCAACTTACTAAACAAAACAGAGTGGCGGCAAACTTATTTAGGCGTTAATTACTTTAGTTTATCCGCCCTGGTTAGCGAACAGGAGTTGGCCGGAGCGTTACTCGCGCCGGACGCTAAAGGCGTCGCGGTTGTCAAAAATAGTCCGGCCGCCCAAGCGGGGCTTAAGGCCGGTGATATTATCTTGGAAATTGACGGCGTCAAAGTTGACGCTGATAATGACTTAAGCGAGCTTATCCAAAGCTATCAGCCGGGCAAAGAAATTGAGTTGACGATTTTGCGCGGCAAGAATAAAGAAAAAATCAAAGTAAAATTAGGGGGCGGATAGACTCTGTCTTATAATATGCAATTACATCGTAACTCGCAAAAAAGGTTTTATGAGCGGGGGTATATTTATTTCGTAGTAAGTAAGACATCTAATAATTATCCATATTTTAAAGAGAGAATATTTTGCGATTTATTTATTGAAGAGTTGAAATTGTGCAAAAGTTTAAAGAAATTCAGATTATACGGATTTTGCCTAGTTTATGACCACATAAATTTATTGTTGCAGCCGAGCGATGCATATAATATTTCGCAAGTAATAAAATCATTAAAGGAAAATGTTTCCAGAGATATCAATTATGTAATGAATGATATTTTCTATGAAGGCGACACATCGATGTGTCGCCTTCAGTTGAGAGAATTGCTTAAACATTATCGGAGTTCATTTTTTAAAAAATATAACAACCGCATTCCTTTCCCCAAATTCCGCTGGCAAAAATCTTATTACGACCATGTTATCCGTAACGGGCGCGACTTTGAAAATCACTGGAATTATACCAGTTACAATCACGTTAAACATAATATGGGCGATGATTGGCCGTATTGTACGGAAAATTATTGGGAATTCATTGATGATTTAAGTTAGGCAACATTCGCGAAGGTCGCTTTCAGAGTTAAAAGCGATTACCTGAAGGTCGTTCTTGTTGTTGTTTTATGCTATACTATAACTAAGCCGTTTATGACGATAAAATCAATCAGAAGCGTTAAAAATTTAGCGGGCAAACGAGTATTGGTGCGTTGCGATTTTAATGTGGCTGTGGAAAAAAATAAAATTATTGATGATTTTAAAATCGTACAGAGTTTACCAACTATCCGTTACTTAATTTCGCAAGGGGCAAAAGTTATTTTGCTCACGCATTTTGGCCGTCCCGAAGGAAAAAAAGTTAAAATTTACAAGTTAAAAATTATCAAGCCGCGATTAGAAAAGCTGTTGGGAAAAAAAGTGGCTTACGCGGAAGATTGTATCAATGCCAAGGCAAAGAGCGCGGTGGCGAAGATGAAAAACGGGCAGGTCGTTTTATTAGAAAACGTTAGATTTTATAAAGAAGAAGAAGCAAACGANCGGAAGTTTGCTAAAGCGCTTGCCANTTTGGCTGATGTCTATGTNAATGACGCGTTCGCGGTTTCGCACCGCNGGCACGCCTCGGTCGCGGCCATAAAAAAATATCTGCCCGCTTACGCCGGTTTATTGCTGGCCAAAGAAGTGTTAAACTTAAATAAAGCGTTGCGTCCCGCGCCGCCGCTCGTAGTGATAATCGGCGGGGCNAANTTAGAAACNAAANTGCCGGTCATAAAGAATTTACGGAAAAAAGCAAAAGTGGTTTTAATCGGCGGGATGATCGCTTACGATTTTTTAGCGGCTAAAAAATGGAGCAGCGGCCGCTATCAGGTGGCGCCGGCGCCAAGGCGGTTAGCCAAAAAATTATCATATCAGAATGTAATTTTGCCGGTTGATTTCGTGGCGTCCGACAAAAGCAACGGCCAAGGACAAATAAAAGTTGTCGCCGCCGCTGATTTACCGGCGAAGATGTGGCAACTGGACATCGGTCCGGAAACTATTCGTCTGTACGCGCGCTATATTAAGTCAGCCAAGACTATCATTTGGAACGGTCCCATGGGCATGTTTGAAAATGAACATTTTAAACATGGTACCATGTCGGTCGCTCGTTTGGTGGCGGCCGTATCATCCGGCAAAGCGTTCGGCATTGTCGGCGGAGGCGAAACGGTTGCCGCGCTCAAACAGACCAAAATGACGGAACATGTCGACTGGGTATCAACCAGCGGGGGAGCGATGCTGGAGTATTTAGCTGGAAAGCGATTACCGGGGTTGAAGAAAATAATTAAATAGTTTGGAATAATTTGCCTGCCCGCAGTGCCAGCTATGGCAGGCGGGGAACAATTTGAGCTTCGGAATAATTTTATAAACTTAAACTATAAATTTATGATCCCAAACAAATACCTCACCATCTTCGCCAGTATTTTAATTATATTACTGGCCGTCTGGGTCGGCGTTTTGACCCGCAACAGCCTAAAAGCATACCGCTACATCGGCCAATCTGTTGAGCAAAAACATTCCATCAACATCACCGGCCAGGGTAAAGTAGCGGTCGTGCCGGATATTGCCAAGATTCAGCTTGGTTTGCAGACGGAGGACAAATCCATCGCTAAAGCGCAAGCGGAAAATACGGACAAAATGAACGCGGTGATTGAGAAGTTAAAAAAAGATTTTAATGTTGACGCCCAAGACATCCAAACCGCGAATTATAACATTTATCCGCAGTACGATTGGTCCCTTAACCGGCAGATTTTACGCGGCTATCAGGTAAGCCAAAATGTTAATTTAAAAATCAGGGATTTAAATAAAATTAGTGAAATTTTAGCTATCGCCGGCGCGTCCGGCTTGAATCAAGTGGGCGGGCTTTCTTTTGAAGTGGACGAGCCGGAAACGTTAAAACAGCAGGCGCGGGAACTGGCGATTAAAAACGCGCAGGAAAAATCTGACGCGTTGGCCAAAATAGTAGGCGTAAAATTAGGCCGAGTAGTCTCTTTTTCCGAATATTCTAACGAGCCCGGGCCAATGCCTTATGAAAGTTACGCTCTGAAAGGCATGGGCGGCGGCGGAGCGGCGGCGGCGATTGAAACCGGCAGCACGGAAATTATTATGACGGTAAATGTGGAATATGAAATATATTAAGTCACGGATAGCCACGAATAAATAGATAAATAGCCACTAATAACTAATTTTAAAACCGGAAAAATTTATCAAGATTAATATATCAAGGAGGGAAGTATGTCTCATAAAATTAAATCAGTCACCGCCCGCGAAATTTTAGACTCGCGCGGCAATCCGACGGTAGAAGCGCGCGTTTTGCTTGACAACGGCGTAAACGCCAAAGCGTCCGTGCCCTCCGGCGCCTCCACCGGCGCGCATGAAGCGCTGGAATTGCGCGACGGAGACGCCAAACGCTACGGCGGGCTAGGCGTTCTGAAAGCAGCTAAAAATGTGGAACAAAAAATAGCGCCCGCGCTTGTTGGTTTTGACATAACCGAACAGGAAAAAATTGACCAAACAATGATTGAACTTGACGGTACTGCCAATAAAAAGAAGCTGGGAGCGAACGCAATCCTGGCAGTGTCGTTAGCGTGCGCGCGCGCCGGCAGCGTTGCCGAAGGTAAGGAGTTGTATGAATATATAACCGGCGCGTACTCATTACCCGTTACCCATTACTCATTGCCCATCCCCGCTTTCAACATCTTTAACGGCGGTAAACACGCCGACACCAACTTGGATTTTCAAGAATTCATGATTATGCCGGCTGCCAAGAGGTCGTTTGCCGAAATGGTTAGAATGGGGGCGGAAATTTTTCACGAGTTGGGCCGGGTGCTGAAAGAAGCCGGTTTTGACACTGATGTCGGCAACGAAGGCGGCTATGCGCCGGACATTTATTCTTCGGTACAGGCAATGGAGTTTATTATGGCGGCTACCGTGCGCGTCGGCTATCAAATCGGCGTTGACGTCGGTTTAGGCATTGATGTCGGCTCCTCCGAGTTGTACGACATCCGCAGCCGCAAGTACATTTTTAAACTAGATCAGGCAAATTTTATCAATTCAACTTTAGTGGATTTATATCGTGATTGGCTGAAAAAGTTCAACGTCATTTCGCTGGAAGACGGCTTAGCCCAAGACGATTGGCAAGGATGGGAAGAATTGACGCGAGAGCTCGGCGGGCAGATAATGCTCGTAGGCGATGATTTGTTCGTGACGAATGTAAAGAGATTGCAGGAAGGAGTAAAACGAAAAGTCGCTAATACTATTTTAATTAAGCCAAATCAAGTCGGCACCTTGAGCGAAACGATTGCCTGCGTTAAATTAGCCAAAGCTAATAATTATAAAATTTTTGTTTCCCACCGCAGCGGGGAAACGACTGATGATTTTATCGCCGATTTAGCAGTTGCCGTGGGCGCGGATTATGTTAAATTCGGCTCGCTGTCGCGCGGAGAAAGAGTGAGTAAATATAATCGGCTGATGGAGATAGCAACTTTAATAAATTTCTAATTCCTAATTAAGCCCCGATGACTAATGTAAAAAAATTGGGTATTGTAGTATTGGTTATTCATTAGAAATTAGGAATTAGAAATTGGTCATTTGGAAGATGATTATTTTTTATGCCAATAAGTAAAGA
>C687J35174_10010987_pt1 | contig 11186 bp, 14 predicted proteins | sample RifCSPhighO2_01_FD_35174 | JGI IMG/M metagenome (IMG submission 35174) | reverse complement strand
CCGCCTCTGGCGGACTACGGCGGGCCAATGCTTTCACATTGATAGAACTCCTCGTGGTCATTTCCGTCATCGGCCTGCTCGCCAGTATAGTTTTGGTGAGTTTGAACAGCGCGCGGGCCAAGGCAAGGGATGCCAAGCGCTTAACCGACTTAGCCCAAATTAAGAAAGCTCTGGAATTGTATTATGACGATAACGGCAGTTATCCTAACACTAATTACAATGTCGGACCCGGGCAGTGGCGCACCCAATGCGCTTCCTCGGATTCATGGGTTACGCCAAACCTGCCGGCTGACCAGGTGATTAAAGATATTTATAATGGCAAAGGACTGGCTCCAACTTATATTAGCCCCTTCCCTTCCGACCCCCTCTTGAACGCAGCTTCGAGTCAAAATTGTTATAATTATACTTCCAATGGGACTGACTACAAGTTAATAGATACAGCTTTAACAGATATGACCCTTGCCCAAATCAACCAGTATCCAAGCTATAAAGACCCTGCCAGAAACGACACAACCAATACAGCCCCGTGCACCTCATTTGCTGATTATTCACTGACTTTGGCCATTTGGTCTCCTGGGGCGCAGTGCTGGTAATTTTTTATTAAATTTTATGAAGCGAAAAGGCTTTACCCTAGTTGAACTCCTCGTGGTCATCGCCGTGATTGGGCTTTTGGCCAGCGTGATTTTGGTGAGTTTGAACAGCGCGCGTGTGAAAGCCAGAGATGCTAGACGAAAAGCGGACATGTATCAATTGGGACTGGCAATACAGCTTTACTATGACGCTAACGGCACATTCCCGCCCAGCGTTTTAGATACAATTGACAACACAACAACAAAAACCGGAGATTGGCCGCCTGCCTTTAAGACGGAGCTTGCCCCTTTTTTGTCCAAGCTTCCCCTGGACCCACTTTCAAATAGCGCTTTCCCTTTTTACGGAGCAGAGAGGATGAATCGGGCTCCGGATGCGAATTGTAATGGGCAATTTGTCATCTGGATGTATTTTGAAGGAACGACTGATCCTGATTATGGTAAATATATTTGCGGTTGGGCGCCGCTCCATTATATTAAGTTATTAGGCAAGTATTAACTGCCCGAATAAATGAAACAAAAAGGCTTAACCTTTACCCTTCGACTACGCTCAGGGTTCACCCTCATCGAACTCCTCGTGGTTATTTCCGTCATCGGCCTGCTGGCGAGCGTGATTCTTATTTCTTTGAACAGCGCGCGGGCCAAGGCAAGGGATGCCAAACGCATCGCTGATATTCGGCAAATTCAAAAAGCTTTGGAACTCTACTATGATCAAAATAATGAATATCCGCGTTATGACGGCGGGGGAATAGTGACTTGCGGTGGTGCTTGGGCAACTACGGATGACGCGCCCACATTTATGCCCTGCTGGAATGATTTGCAAACAAAATTATCCCCGTATATAAATAGATTGCCGGTTGAAATTCTTTGGACATCCAGCGGTTATCATTATAAAACTCAAAACAGCGGACAAGGTTATTATTTGTTAATGTATCCTGAAAATAACTCGATGTATCGGACTGATTCGCCTTGTTATGATAGTCAAGGTTCTCTTTGGTGGTGTACAGGGAATAATTGGGAATAAGGTAAGAAAAAATTAATAGAAATGAGACCTCCACAAATACAAATCAAATATTCTTCTAAAGGCTTTACCCTCATCGAACTCCTGGTCGTTATTTCCGTTATCGGTCTGCTTGCTAGTGTGGTTATGATTGCTCTGAATTCCGCCCGTTTAAAGGCCAGGAACACCAAACGGCTTGCTGACATCAGGCAGTTGACCACAGCATTCAATCTTGGCCTTGATAGCAGCAGTAGCGGTTCCCTGCCTGCAAGCGGAGGTAATAATTGGGTATGCGTCAGCGCCAGTTGCTATGGGTCATGGGCGACAAGCTACCCCGCTAACGCTGGTGTTGATGCTTTTTTGGCGCCATATATTGCCAGCAAACCAACAGCTCCGCTTGGCAGTTATGCGGGAGCGGGCGGATATTTGTATATTTTTGGCTACAACGGGGGGGCTGTGTCCCCGTATGACGGCAGTATTCTCGCAGGCACGTATTTGGACGCCCTCATGGAACCGCCTCTCACCCCAGGTATTTGCGGTTCAGGCAGAATATGGGACGCCACCTCAAACTACATTGAGTGCATGTTTAAGCTTGATTAAATGAAACAAAAAGGGTTTACCCTCATTGAACTCCTCGTGGTCATTGCCGTCATCGGCTTGCTCGCCAGCGTGGTTTTGATGGCTTTGAATGCGACTCGAGTCAAAGCGAGGAATAGCAGGAGAGCTGCGGATATTCAACAGCTGGTTAAGGCTTTTAACTTAGCTGCCGATGCCGACGGCGGCACATTTCCCACTACTGGAATTAATCAATATTTTTGTATAAGCAGTACTTGCAGCGGCATATGGCCTACCAACCCCAATGTTATAGTTGATAGCGCTTTGGCTCCCTATATAAAAAAGCCGACCGATCCCGTAGATTCTACCAGAGCCGGCGGGGGCTACATTTATAACAGCAACTGGCCTTCCGGCAATGTTAGCCCCTATGACGGCACTGCCTGGGTAGGGGGTGTTTATTTGGCTTACTTATTGGAACCCGTTTCCATTATCTCGGGCGTATGCGCACCGGGAAAAATTTGGATGGTTGACCAGACTTACATTGAGTGTTTGTTAAAGCTTGATTGAAAAAACCATGAAATCTAAATATAAATTATCAACCGGTTTTACTTTAATCGAACTCCTCGTGGTCATCGCTGTTATCGGGCTTTTGGCGAGCGTGATTATGGTGAGTTTAAATAGTGCCAAGGCCAAGGCGCGGGATACTAAACGTAAAGCGGATTTAAAACAGGTCGCAACTGCCTTAAATCTTTATTATGACGAAAATAACTTTTTACCGGGAAATGCGTCCGGTTGGTGCTCTCTTTTTATCCACGGGGCCACTGGCTTTACGGGCAACGCCATGCCAGCTCCGCTTCTGACTAAGTACATGTCAAGCATTCCTTACGACCCTATATGGGCTGGGGACGGGAACCCAAACAGCTACACGGCAGACTATCTGTATTATAATGTTGACAACACGAATGGTAAGTTTACTCTTTGCGCTAACTTTGAACAGGACCCGGGCAGTCTAACTGTCACGTGCGGCACTAATTATAAGTATTGCATAAGCCAATAATTTTAAAAGGGCAAAAAATTTTAAAGTATAATAAATTGATGAACAAAATCAGACTTCAAACTGGCTTTACCTCCATCCCTCGGCCTTGTTCGTTCTTCGACAGGCTCAGAACGGCCTTGGGCTTGCCGAAACGGTCGGGATTTACATTAATCGAACTCCTCGTGGTCATCGCTGTTATCGGGCTTTTGGCGAGCGTGATTATGGTGAGTTTAAATAGTGCCAGGGCCAAGGCGAGGGACGCGAGAAGAAAAGCGGATACAAAACAGTTGGGCACTGCTTTGGAACTATTTTACGATGCCAATAATTATTACCCTTACACGGGTTTGCCGGATGGAAACAGCGCCGCAATGAGCTATTTAACGACTTATCTAACTCCGGCTTACCTGGCAAAAATCCCTGATGATCCTACCTGCCCGACGGTTTGCTATTCTTACGTCCAGCTCGGAAGCGGCAAAGATTACGCGCTTTACGTGCCTCTGCAAGACAACCAAAATCCTTGCGTCATCAGGACTCCGGGCGCAACAGCTGTTTGGGCAGGTGTTCCTGGCTGTAACTAATCAAGTTTGCTCTTCTGCGCGGCAGAAAATAATGCTATAGTTCAGACATGATTATGGAAAGCGAAATTGGCAAGGTTCCCCAGGGGGAAACCGCAAGCCCGATAGAAAAGCTACAGCGCGAATACGCTATAAAATGGCTGGCGGCAATGATAGCCGCTTCAGAAGAACGAAGCTTATCGAAGAATGACGAAGGCAGACATGAGGCCAAACAACGCTGGTCCGGGCTGCAAACTCAAGTTAAGGACGCTACTGATAAAATCAGGTCGTTACACGGTGCGGAAGCGGAAAAAATTTTTACCGAGGCCATGACAAAATATAATCTGGAAGGCAATCCGGATCCGCAAATTGCTGCAGAGGCCGAGAAACTTTATAACGAATGGGGAAAAACTAATGGGTGAAAGAGGTGAAACTATTTTTCGTTTCAGCACGGAGAATCCCATGCTCCCGAAGGGGCATGGCGAGAAAAAAGCAGCGCGTAAAAAAAGGTCTGTACCATCCGCCGCGCTAAGAAATCTTGAGGTAGACCAGATTGATATTGACCGCCATGGCGGGAAACACGCCGTAGGGAGCGGTATTCCAGAAATCGACCAGATTGATATCGATCGAGAGAAAAAACGCCAGAAAAAGATTTAGCTTAGTTCCAGAGCTTTTAGAAATTTGTTCAATTCATCGCCTTTCAGTTCATGCGACTGGCCTTGTGACAGGCCAGTTAGTTTTATATTGATAATCCGCTCCCGTTTCAGGTCGCGGACTGTATAGCCAAAAGCATCGCACATACGCCGGATCTGGTGATGACGACCTTCGGTGAGAATGATTTTGAATTTGTTCTCGCCGAGCTTGGAGACTTTGGCGGGACGAGTGGTGTAGTCATCAATTGTTATTCCTTTTCGGCAGTGCTCCAAAAATCCCGGACGCAGTTTTTTATCTACAGTTACGGTATATTCTTTTTCGTGCTCGTATTTGGGGTTGAGCATGCGGTCAGTAACCCGACCGTCATTGGTGAGCAAGATGAGTCCGTGCGAATTTTTATCCAAACGGCCGATCGGAAACGTGTCCCGGATTTTAATGCTGTGAGTGTCAATTCCCGTTGGTTTATGATATGCTAAATATATTCGCTGATCAGCGATTTTTTTAACAGTCGGCGAATCAACCTCAACCTTGTCGCCTTCATTTATTTTCTGGCCAACGAGCGCGCGCTTGCCGTTGACTGTGACCAAGCCTTCGGCGATGAGTTTGTCAGCCATGCGACGGGAGCAATATTGTTTTTCTGATAGATATTTATTTATTCTAATTGGATGATCCATACTTAACATTGTAGCCCTTCGGCAAGCTCAGGGCAAAAATTCATTTCATGAATTTTTGGAAACAATTAAAAAAACCAATAATGGCTCTCGCGCCCATGGCCAATGTTACGGATGCTGCATTTCGGCAGATAATTGCCAAATACGGCAAGCCGGACGTCATGTTTACCGAGTTCACCTCATGCGATGGGCTTGTGTCTGCCGGTCGCGGCAAACTCCTTGTAGATTTGAAATTCACGCCCGCAGAGCACCCGATTGTTGCCCAGTTTTTTGGTTCAAAGCCGGAAAATTTTTTCAACTGCGCTCAGCTTGCCCAAGAATTAAAATTCGACGGGATTGATATTAACATGGGCTGTCCGGACCGAGCCGTGGAAAGGCAGGGCGCCGGAGCAGCGCTAATCAAGACACCCGAGCTTGCCCAAGAAATAATTGCCGAAACGAAACGCGGTGCTCCGGATTTGCCGGTATCAGTCAAAACCCGCCTTGGTTATAATAAAAATATTTTGGAAGAATGGCTGCCAAAGCTTCTCGAAACCGGGCTTGCGGCAATAACCATTCACGCCAGAACCAGAAAAGAAATGTCGGACGTGGACGCGCACTGGGATCAGGTTAAACGAGCGGTAGAAATAACCGATGATATGGGAAAAGAAACCTTGATTCTTGGTAACGGGGATATAGGGGATATCGGAGAAGCCAAAGTCAAAGTCCAGGAAACGGGCTGCGACGGGGTAATGATCGGCCGAGGCATTTTCGGCAATCCCTGGCTGTTTAGCAGCGAGCGCGATTATAAAACCATAACACTAGAAGAAAAACTCGCTGTGATGCTTGAGCACACTTTTCTTTTTGAGAAGATGTTCAAGGACATAAAAAGCTTTGATGTCATGAAGAAGCACTACAAAGCTTACGTGGCCGGTTTTGACGGCGCAAAAGAACTGAGGGTCAAGCTTATGGAAGCAAAAAGCGCAGAAGAGGTTTCCCAAGTGATCACGCCGTACTTGGGGTGACAGAATCCGGTAACTATGCTATAGTTTATCCGTAGAATTAAATTCTGCTCTAAGCAGATTTTTTATTAGACTTTTATGAATATCCGTAACGTTGCAATTATCGCCCACGTTGACCACGGCAAGACCACTCTTGTCGATTCTTTGCTGCGCCAATCAAGCACTAAACTGCATAAAGACATGGCCCAAAAAGAATTTATCATGGATTCCAATGATCTGGAGCGGGAGCGGGGGATTACGATTTTTTCCAAAAACGCGTCTGTGCGCTGGAATGATACTAAAATAAATATTATCGACACCCCTGGCCATGCGGATTTCGGCGGTGAAGTAGAACGGGTTCTTCGCATGGCAGACGGCGCCCTGCTTCTCGTTGATGCCAAAGAGGGACCAATGCCGCAAACCCGTTTCGTTTTGAAAAAAGCCCTGGCTTTGGGACTCCGCATCATTGTCGTAATCAATAAAATCGACAAATCAGATGCGCGCGTGCATTATGTGCACGACAAAACCCTGGATCTCTTTTTAGAGCTGGGGGCAAGCGATGAAATCGCGGATTTCCCTACGGTTTACGCGGCAGCCAAGCTTGGCAAGGCGGGTCTTGAGGCGGATCTCTCCAAAATGACAGATATCTCGCCCGTTTTTGAAGCAATCCTCAAACACATTCCTGCACCGCCTGTCGACGCAGAAAAGCCTTTGCAAATGCTCATCACGACAGTGAGCGCTGACACATTCAAAGGCCGCATTGCTACAGGGCGGGTCCATAACGGTGTGATCAAAGCAGGGCAGGACATCATGCACATTAACCGCGAAGGCCAAATGAAAAAATACCGAATAGTGTCACTGATGACTTTTGTGGGACTAGAGAGAGTGGATGCCGACGAGGTTTTAGCCGGTGACATCGCCTCCATTTCCGGGATTCCAGAAGTGGTCATAGGCGAGACGATTGCTGATGTTCTCAATCCAATCCCCTTGCCAGTGCTGGAAATCGAACAACCTACGGTCAAAATGACTTTTTCAGTCAATGATTCACCGTTTGCCGGCAAAGAGGGAGACTATTGCACCTCACGGCAGATCCAAGAAAGATTATACAAAGAGCTGGAAACAGATATGGCTCTTCGCGTGGATGATGGTTTGGCGCAAAACCAATGGACGGTTTCCGGTCGTGGCGAGCTGCATTTGTCGATATTGATTGAACGCATGCGCAGAGAAGGATTTGAATTTCAAGTGAGCCGGCCGCAGGTCATCAACAAGGGAACGCTCACACCTTTTGAACGGGTCTTTATCGAGGTGCCAGAGGTACATTCCGGAGTGATTATCCAAAAGCTTGGAGGCCGTCACGGTGAGATGCAGGATCTACGCACGGAAAATGGCATTGCTTTTTTGGAGTTCTTGATTCCTACGCGGGGCCTTCTCGGATACAGAAGCGAGTTTCTTACTGACACGCGCGGGCTGGGTATCATCAATGCGACGTTCGAGGATTACCGGGAAGATCCGGGAAATTGGCGGGAGCGCGAGCAGGGGTCGCTTGTTGTTCATGAAACCGGCACTACCAACATGTACGGCCTCCTTAATGTTCAAGGCAGGGGAGTGCTGTTTATCGGGCCCGCAGTTTCGGTTTACAAAGGTCAGGTGGTCGGCCAAAATGCCAGGTCTGAGGATATTTCCGTAAATGTCTGTAAAGCGAAACAACTTTCCAATATGAGATCAAAAGGCGAGGGCGGCGCTGAGCATTTCAATGCTCCAAAAATAATGGAGCTCGAGGACGCCCTGCAATATATCGGCGATGACGAGCTTGTCGAGGTTACCCCGAAAAATGTCCGAATCCGTAAAACAATCCTCGACGAAGCCGAAGCCAAGAGAAAAGAGAAGATGGGCTTGGTGCGGTAGCAACCATTCATTTCACAAAACCACGCAATTGCGTGAGAATGCGTAATGAAATTAGCCAATAAAAAAGATCCGAAAAACAGTCGTTCTGACTTCGGATCTTTTTTTAATTTCTGCCTGGCATCATGCCGGCAGTTCGTTTGTGCTATTAGCCGATTGCGCGCCGGGAACGTATGATTTTATAAATCACTACGAATCCGGCGCGTTTAAGTTCGGCTTTCATCTGCGCGATGAGTCCCTTTACGCTTGTGATGATTACTGTTGAGCTAAACAAAAAACTGCTCTTGCGAACGGTTTTTTGCATCCGAGATTTGGCTTATATTAGCGTTATATCGGATGCGGTTATTATCGTTTCGAGATAACTGCAGCGTGGCTTGTTTTAAAGGTCAGCTCCTCTTTCTTTGCATCAATCTCAATACTATCGCCGTTTTCGATTTCGCCTTTGATCATGGACAGAGCAAGTTTGTCGAGAATCTCTTTTTGCAGAGCTCGCTTCAGGGGGCGCGCGCCGTAGACCGGGTCATAGCCTTTTTCGGCCAAGACTTTCTTGGCGGCAGGTCGGACCTTGATCGTGATGTTGCGATCCATGAGGCGTTTCTGAATCTGAGCGATTTGCAAGTCCACAATAGTGTTGATTTGAGCTTGGGAGAGGGGATGGAAGATAATGATCTCATCAATGCGGTTTAGAAATTCCGGCCGGAAATGCTTGTTTAAGATATCGAGCACTTGCTCGCGCATTTCCTTTTCGGAAATCTCAGCCTGATCCTTATGTCCGTCCGCAAATCCTAGCCCTTGTTTGCGAATCATTTCCGAGCCGAGGTTGGAGGTCATGATGAGAATCGTATTTTTGAAATTGACTGCACGGCCCTTGGCGTCCGTGAGCTGGCCGTCGTCCAGGATCTGCAGCATGATGTTGAATATTTCCGGGTGAGCTTTTTCAATCTCATCGAACAATATTACGCTGTATGGGCGGCGCCGGATAATTTCCGTGAGCTGGCCGCCTTCCTCATAGCCGACATATCCCGGGGGTGAGCCAATAAATTTTGCTACAGAATGTTTTTCACTGTATTCAGACATGTCAATGCGCACGAGCGCTTTTTCATCGTTGAATAGAAATTCCGCAAGCGCTTTCGCAGTTTCAGTTTTTCCCACGCCGGTCGGCCCCATGAAAATAAATGAGCCGATAGGGCGGCGTTCTTCGGCAATGCCGGCGCGGCTTCTTCGGATCGCGTTGGAGATGGCGTCAATGGCTTCTGCCTGTCCGACGATTCTCTTTTTCATATCCGCTTCCATATGGGACAGCTTCTTTGTCTCTGATTCGAGCATTTTGAACACTGGCACTCCGGTCCAGCGCGCAACTACATGAGCGATGTCTTCTTCTGTGACTTTTTCCCGCAGGATCTTGTGCTTGCTTTGCAGTTTGATGAGATATTGCTCTTTTTCTTCAATTTCCTTTGCGAGTTTCGGCAAAGTGCCGTAGCGGATTTCTGCCACGCGATTGAGATCGCCGGCGCGCTCGGCTGCTTCAGCCTGCATTTTCAGTTCGTCTGTTTTGGATTTGTTCTCGCGAATCTTGGTGATAACCTCTTTTTCCGCTTCCCAGTGCAAGCGCAGAGTACGGGATTGTTCCCGCAGTTCCGCCAGCTCTTTTTCGATGCGCGGCAGCTCGAGCATGGACCGCTCCGACTCATCCTGTTTGAGAGCTTGCCGTTCTATCTCCAATTTTTGGATGCGCCTCGTCAAAAGATCAAGCTCTTCCGGCATACTGTCGATCTCCAACCTTAGATTAGAGCCGGCCTCATCAATAAGGTCAATGGCTTTGTCCGGCAGGAAGCGGTCTGAGATATAGCGGGATGAGAGGTGAGTGGCGGAGATTAATGCCTCATCAGTGATTTTTACCCCGTGGTGAACCTCGTATTTTTCCTTGATGCCGCGGAGTATCGCGATAGTGTCTTCAACAGTCGGCTCGCTGATTATAATCGGCTGGAAGCGGCGCTCTAGGGCCGCGTCTTTTTCAATATATTTTTGATATTCTTTGAGGGTCGTAGCGCCAATCGCATGGAGCTGTCCGCGCGCCAGCATGGGCTTTAACATATTGGAGGCATCGAGACCTCCTTCGGCCGCGCCAGCGCCGACCACTGTATGCAGTTCGTCAATAAACAGGATAATTTTTCCAGCAGATCGTTCGATCTCGCGCAGTACTGATTTCAGGCGTTGTTCAAATTCGCCGCGGAACTTGGCGCCAGCCAGAAGCGCGCCCAGGTCAAGGCCAAGTAAGATTTTATTTTTCAGACTCTCCGGCACGTCGCCAGAAATAATTCTTTGCGCCAACCCTTCCACCACAGCGGTTTTGCCCACGCCCGGCTCGCCGATGAGCACCGGGTTGTTTTTGGTACGCCGCGATAAAACCTGCATGACCCGGCGAATCTCTTGATCGCGCCCTATCACCGGGTCCAGTTTATTTTTATGCGCCAGTTCCGTGAGATTCAGGGTATATTTTTCAAGTGATTGATAAGTCTGCTCAGGCTCAGGATTGGTTACGCGCTCTGCGCCGCGGATGTCTTTGAGGCTTTCGAGGACCTCGTCTGTGCCCAGGCTGAACTGCTCGAGAATGCGCTTGGCCTGTCCTCCGCGCTCGAGAATTGCCAGAAACAAATGCTCTGTAGACACATAGTCATCCTTGAGTTTGATGGCTTCTTTCATGGACTGCGAAAGTACCTCGTTGAGGTTGCGAGTAACATAGATCTGCCCAAGCCCGGAAGGGAAGGCTGCAATCTGGGGGACGATCCGCAAATGCTTTTGGATCTGATTTTCCAGAAGCTTTGTATCTACCTTCAGTTTTTCCAACAGCGAGCCGACCACACCGCCTTCCTGCTGGATGAGCGAGAGGAGCAAATGCAAAGAGTCAACCTGCTGGTGCTCGTACTCGCTGGCGATTGTTTGAGAGGTTGCTATGGCCTCCTGGGCCTTTTGAGTAAATTTATCGAGTGGGATCATAGGAAATATAAAATTTAAAAATCAAAATGCAAAATTACTTATATTTTATAGTTAGCACTCTAAGATGTCAAGTGATAATCAGTAACACGGTTGATGCAGTAAATATGGCCGATAGGAAGAATGATAGTCATGTATAAATGTCCAATTATTTTCTAAAACGCCCGTGAAACTTGGCGTGGATTTCTTTTAATCTTTTATTGGTTAAATGCGTATAGATTTGCGTAGTCGTGATGGATGCGTGTCCCANGAT
>C687J35174_10010980_pt1 | contig 11191 bp, 11 predicted proteins | sample RifCSPhighO2_01_FD_35174 | JGI IMG/M metagenome (IMG submission 35174) | reverse complement strand
GGCGTTTTAAAGATCATTTAAAGCGTTACGGATATTCCAAGGATGAGCTTGATAAGGCGGGAAGCAAGGAATTACAGAGCATGTTCAATAGGACGATCGAGGATGTGCTGAAAGATGAGAAGAATAGTGCCGCTCGGAAGGCGAGGGCATCTTATTTCTGGCTGAATTTTTTCCAGTACCTTTATGAGGATTTAAAGGGGATTGTTGTGAAACAGGCGCAAGAAGCCATCGCGCAATAGTATGTAAGTGAGTGAGAACTTATGGCAGAATCACGACTCTATATCCAACGCAAAGCAGTCCGGCAGCTTCTGGAGGTCTCAGGCATGGAAGAGAGCGAAAAAGCGATTTGGCGGCGGTTAGTGCCCCGCATGCTTCCCTCGGAACTTTTAAAGCTTAAGCGTAATCTCCTCCAACAGCTATTTGTTGACGCGCAGTTTGAGACTGTTGACGAAATTGTGAAACGCAAGAAGATTCCGGAAGGTGAGACGGGTCTTGTTGAAATGGTTTTGGGCAAGGTTCTGGCACGCGTTGATCAGATTGAGGAACGAACGCGACTGGTTGCGGGAGACTGAACTTCTTACCTTTTTATTGCTGGACTGTTCCATTGTACGTTTCCGCTGGGTTGACAACTCTGCGCGCCGTCGGTACTATTGAGGCTATGCGAAAGAGCATCGTTTTTCTCGTCGGACTTCTTTTTTTCCTCTTGAGCGTTGGTTCCGCGCGAGCCATTCTTCCCCTTGAATCCAGGGTTGCTTCGAGGGCGGCGGAAGTTCAACAGCGCATTGAGACGCGGCAGACAGACATCCAGAACCGCGTTGAATTGAGGCGAGAACAGGTTGCCACGCGCGCCGGCGAAGTTCGCAAAAAGCTGGTTGAGCACAGAAAGGTGCTCATCCGGAAATATTTTGCCCGCATGATGCTTCGGTTCCGTGCGGCCATTGCCCGGTTGGGGCGGATCGCTGATCGGATTGAACGGCGTCTTGGGATCATGGAAGAGAGGGGTATCGATGTCGCTGACTTGCAGAGCGATTTGGCTTCGGCGCGGGATGATTTGAGCGTTGCTGAAGGTCTTTTGGGGGGACTTGAAGATAAAGTTGAGGAAGCGCTTGCCTCTGAAGATCCCAAGTCAGCCTTTGAATCCGTGCGGCAAACGGTTCAGGAAGTACGGGATATGCTTAAGGATATTCATCAACAGCTGGTAGCAATTGTCCAAACAATGAAATCGTTAGCGACGGAAGTAGCCGATGAGGCCACGGAATCGGCGCTTCCGAACCAATAAGGGGAAGATTATGGCAGATGAACCGGTAAAAACAGAACAACCAATGGCTGATGTTCCCGCTAGTTCAGATCAGGCAGAGAACACACAAGCGGCGGATGCGGGAACCGAACAACCGGTTGAAAACAAGCCAAATACCGAAGCCACGCCGCAACCCGCTGTTCCGGCGATGCAGACACCTTCCGAGTCTCAATCAGCGTCAGCCGGCGGCGGGGGAAGGAAGATCGCCATGCTCGTCATCGTTTTTCTTGTTTTAGCTCTGGGAGCGGTGGTAGCCGGTATTATTTCCGGACAGCGTTCCCGCCAAGCACGACAAAAAGAGCAAACGAGTGAAGTCGTTACCGTTCCTACCCCGACTCCTACAGAAGAAGCGGACAGTCTGACCACGCAGTACGAACAGCAGGCGGATTCGGATGAGATCGGTTCCATTGAGTCTGATCTGCAGTCAACCTCGTTTAATGGGGTTGATGAAGAGCTTACACAGATTGATCAGGAGTTTTCCGCGCAAGAATAACTTCTTTCAACTCTTTTTTTCAGTTAATTTTGCTGTAGCCAAGCAGAGATTGTTCCTTTTCTTGCATGCCCCCGCCTGCAACGCTTGAGCGTAGTGATTGCGGGCACGGCAAGAAAAGGAACCAAAAGAAGGGCACCCCAGTGAACGGTCTGTCAGGATTTCACCTCGCTCACATCATGCGACCAAACTCCTGCTCCTTAAAGGCTTGTCGGACAGTGGTCGCAATTCAGTTGAGATCGCTCGGCTTATCTTGACTAGCTGCGTTCAAAGGGGAAAACACGGTCAGTTTCGGCCTGCCTGTGCGTGGTAATATGAGGAGGGATTCTATGAATGTAGATAAGCTGGATGCCACTGCTCGCAGACTAGTTGCCGACAGCAAAGGCATCCTGGCGGCCGATGAGAGCAGCAGAACGATCGCCAAGCGGTTGGAAAGTATCGGCATCCCTTCTACAGAGCGCACTCGCCGGGAATGGCGCGAGCTTCTGTTTACGACACCAAATATCCAACGCTTCATCAGCGGCGTGATACTTTTTGATGAGACGATTCGGCAGAACGCTTCCGATGGGACGCCGTTTCCCAAACTCTTATGGAGGAAAGGGATCATTCCCGGAATTAAGGTGGATACCGGTGTCTACCCCTTTGCCGAGCATCCCGGAGAAAAATTGACCGAGGGGTTGGATGGATTGCGGGAGCGGCTTGTCGAATACGTGGAGCTGGGTGCGCAGTTTAGCAAATGGCGGGCAGTTATCAGTATCGGGGAGGGGATTCCTACCCAAGCCTGCATTGACGCCAATGCCCATACACTGGCGCGATTCGCCCTGCTTTCCCAAGAAGCCGGTTTGGTGCCGATTGTTGAACCCGAGGTGTTGATGGAAGGGAACCATCCGATTGAGCGCCATGCACAGGAAACCGAGCGGACGCTCGCGGCGGTATTTGATGCGCTGCAAACGGACCGGATTACGCTGCGCGGGATAATTCTTAAACCCAATATGGTGGCTTCGGGTTTGGAGGCGAAGGTGCAGGCTAACCCCACGGTAGTGGCGCAGGCGACCATCCGGGTATTGCGCAAGGTTGTACCTCCCGAAGTTCCGGGAATCGTGTTCCTCTCCGGCGGGTTGACACCGGAGCAGGCAACGGTGAATTTGCACGCCATCAATTCGCAAGGAAAACAGCCGTGGCAACTTTCCTACTCATTCGGACGGGCGTTGCAGGGTGAAGCCTTATCGGCCTGGGGCGGGAAGTCGGAGCATCTGAAGGCAGCACAGGAAGAATTTTATACACGGGCGAAGCTCGTGTCTTTGGCGCGGGATGGGGGGTTGGAGAAATCAACGTAAACTTCATGGGGGAGAAACTCACTCCACAGCAACAGGTTACCGATTACTTCAATACTTGGGAGTCGCGTTGGGGTTATCGTTTACTTCTGAAAGGAACCAAACACTTCGGTTATTATCCCGAAGGCAGCGAACAACTTTCAATGTCCGAGGCTTTGCGATTGATGGAGGATGAGTTGGCTCAGCGCCTTGCGCTTGACCGCGGGGCTTTGGTGTTGGATGCCGGCTGCGGAGAAGGCGGAACTGCCCTTCACTTGGCCGGCAATTATGGATTACGCATTCAGGGCATTGATCTTCTGGATACTTCAGTCGCTGCGGCTAACAGGAAGGCAAAAGACCTGGAGCTTGATGAGCGCGTTACCTTTCACACCGGAGATTATATGGAGTTGACCTATGCGAAGGGAACGTTTGACGGCGTCTATGCCATGGAAACGTTGGTCCACGTTGCCGATTTCGGGAAGGCCTTTCAGGGCTTTCACCGAGTGTTAAAAGCAGGAAGTCGGTTGGTTCTTTTTGAGTATTCACTTTTGCCAAGAGAGAAGATGACGTCCCGGCAGAGAGCCATTGTTGATTTGGTGATTGAGGAAGCGGCGCTCTATAGCCTGCCCGCCTTCAGTCATGGGCAGTTTCCCAATCTGCTTTCCCAAGCAGGATTCGGCGACATTGCCGTCGAGAACATCACTCCTCGCGTCATGCCGATGCTGACGAAATTTTATCGGTTTGCCTACTTCCCGTATCAGCTGATCAAGTTTTTCGGATTGCAGCGGCAATTTGTGAACGCGACGTGTGCAGTTGAGTGGTATCGAGATATCATCGAGAATGATCTTTGGCGATACAATATCATCAGCGCCTCAAAGCCGGCAGAACATTTCATACGAGAGCAATGATATGTCGAAGTACTTTACCTTTTTTTTCGCTCTGGTGGTTCTTGTTTACGTTTTCCTGCTCTACTGTTTCAGGATCGCTGATTCGGGGAACAGCATCAACCAAACATACCGCTCCTTCTTTCTTCGATCCCCGATCTCCCGTATAGCCTTCTTTCTCGACCGGCCGGGAGACGCGCGGTTTGAGTTGTTTTCTCCTGGAGACAGCCTTTCCGTAGAGATTGATTATCAGACCGGCCGGGAACCTGATCCTCGAGTTGGGGAGTGGATGGAACGGATAGCCGCCCAGACGCTACATAAGAAGGTTCGGATCACTCTAGCGAAGGAAGGAGGGATTCCGAACAATAGCGCATTTTCGGATCGAGAACTGCGGAAGTTGGCACGAGATACCCGCGATCGTGAGCTTGCGAAAAACCGAGCGTACGTGCATATCATCTATATTTCGAAATCGAGAGATTTCCCTTCCAATACAGGGTTGGTGTTGACGGATAAGGATCTTTTTATCTTCAGCGACGGCATCGACGAGCTCACCGACAGCCGGAATGCGCGAAGCTTAATCGAGGAGTCGACGATTGCCCATGAGTTCGGGCACCTGTTGGGGTTGGAGCATGCAAGCAGTGACGATTGCGTGATGTCTGAGCGGGTGGAGGTTTACCAACAGGGCAAGTTGCAATTTGAAAGTTTGCCGACGGAGTTTTGTGAGGAGAGCTTGCGTGAGCTCGAGGTCATCAGACGGGAATCTATAGCGCATTGAGGTCATAACGGATGAGAGTGAGCAAGAGATATTTTCAGAATCGGATTCTGTCGTGGTACGTGAGTCATCGTCGTAGATTGCCGTGGAGGGCAGGAAATTCGCGCAAGGGACGAGACCCTTATCAGGTTCTGGTGAGTGAGGTGATGTTGCAGCAGACGCAGGTTGAACGGGTGATTCCTTATTATCAACGGTGGATAAAGCGTTGGCCGACGGTGAGGCATCTGGCAAGGGCGCACTTGGCATCCGTGATTAAAGCGTGGGCTGGATTGGGATACAACCGGAGGGCAGTTTATTTCCATAAAGCGGCGATAACGGTTGTTTCAGAGCTTGGCGGGGAGTTTCCGCGCAGCGAGGAAGAGCTTGTGAAATTGCCGGGAGTCGGGCGATATACGGCGCGGGCGATTCTGGCGTTCGCGTTTGGGAAGGATGTGGGCGTGTTGGAGACGAACACGAAGAGGGTATTATTAAGAATATTTTTTAGGACTAATTCTTTCGGAGAACTTAAGATGCTTCTTGGTAAAGAAGCATCTGCCCATTCTCTATGGTCAGTCTCCGTTTCCCGCATGAACTCGATTCCGTTTTCGACAGCGACGGCTCCAAAGGGGTATAAGGAAAATACATTCTCGGAGAAAAATGTACTTCAGCTTGCGGATGCGGTGGTGCCGGAGGGCAAGGGTGATCATTGGAATCAGGCGCTCATGGATTTCGGGGCGATGGTGTGCACGGCGAAGAGGCCGAAATGCGGGGAATGTCCATTACGCAAGATTTGCCGTTGGTATGCGAGTGGTCGAAAACAGGGAATGGCTCAATGGTCAAATGGCCAAATTGTTCGGAGAGTACGTTTTGAGGAGACGGATCGGCATTTCCGGGGGAGAATTGTGGATATTCTGAGACATTCATCGTTACCTATTAATAAGCTGAAGAAATATATGGATGGGGAACATGGTTTGTCTAATCGAGAGCGATTTGAGCGATTGGTTAGCGATCTCGAAGCTGAAGGTTTAATATCTGTAAGGAATTCATTCGCCTCGTTACCTTAGATTTTCCTGCACCGTCATATTAGCATCAAGTCCTATAGTATGTTTTAAAGTATGTTATAATACCCGTTCACTATGGAGTATGAGCGTGAGAGGGATATCAGTACTGCCGATATTGCTCATAAAGTTGGGTTTGAACGGTTAATTCAGGGCCATCAACTAACTGAAGCGTTTTTTGCCGAACTTCAAGCTGAGCCCGGTAGTACTGAACTCAAGCCAAACATTGAATGGCGTGATACCCCGCCTCCGATCGTTTATGATGATGAGTTTGGAAAAGCCGTACTTTCATTTTCTCGACTTAAAACAGGCCAAACAACAATGGCAGTGTTTGAGATGAAGTATGAAGAGGAGGGAAAGAAGGCTGTTTATTTATTGGACTACACGAAAGAGGGATTCTTCTTTGCTGGAAGTCGTGGAGGTTTTTCAATTGTTTCGGCTCTAGGAGATCCTGTTATCTTCTTTGATTACGGTCTTTTAACTATTTCCCGTCAATTTCTTTTCGCTCTGGAGCATGAAATTGGCCATTCCTGGCAAGGTAATATTGAGCGAGATCTTTGGAATGTAGTAAGTTCACAGGCATCTACTGAGTTAGTAAAAGGAATGCGAAGGAAGTATCCTCACCTAGGAGAATATCTCTCAGATCTCACTTTGCTCTCATCAATTGCTAGCGAAGAAGATCCGAATAACAAATCCCAACTTGCTCGAAGAGTCGCTAATAAGGGTAGGGATGGTGTGAATCCGAGATGGCTCGATCCAGAGTTACCGGAGAGAGTTGATGATTATCTCAGCAGATGTAGTTTTGCTACTCATCCAATTGGTCCTTCTCATCCTGCGGGATTTTTCAATTATGTCAGAGCAAACGTACCGGCATTGTTTGATGTTTTTGATCCTATGGGAGAGAGGATGGCATGGGAATTTGCTGAGGCTTTTGATGACAATGGATTCATTACTACCGGCTTTCATTCCCTGGAGGAACGAAACCAGTTTATGATACGGGCCTTAGAAAGCCATGATAGGCGTCATGGGGTAGAGAATTACACTCGTTGGTTAAAGACGAGGGCTTCCTATTAAGCGATGGTATTGTTGTTGCCCCGAAATTGTTGACGATCCTCTTCGCTCATGTTAAACTCCTACTGTTTTCATTGGAGTTATATCCATGTTACGTATCTCAAGAAAAGGCGATTACGCGCTGCTTCTGCTTACCGCTTTGGCACAGGCGGGTATGGGTGAAGTCGTTTCACTTAAGAAAATTTCTCAGACCCGCAATATGCCGTATAAATTTCTCTCTCAACTTGCTCCGCTTTTGGTCGATGCCGGGATTTTGGGGAGCAAAGAAGGAGTGGGCGGGGGATATTTTCTTGCCCGAAATCCGCAGCAAATCAGCGTGGGAAAGGTTTTGGAACTCATTGAAGGACCGGTGGCTCCGGTTGCCTGCATGCGCGAGGGATGCGTCTGCGAGCCGACATGCGTACAGAAGAGCGTCATGGAGAAGATGGCTTCTTCCTTTCAGCGGTCAATGCAGGGTTATACGCTGGCTGATCTTGTTGGGCGAGCCGCTTGATTGATATTTTTGGAGTATGCATATGTATGAAGTTATCCTTGATCTTGAGACGCAGAGAGCATTTTCAGAGTCCGGAAAATATGATCCTCGGACGTTGGGCGTGAGTTATGTTGGGATCTGTCGCAGGCAAATGGCCGCACAAGACCGGAATGCCGGAGAAGTGTTGGGGTTTTTCGAAAATGAGGTTGTGGAACTGTGGCCGATCTTAGAGCAAGCGGATCGGATCATCGGCTTCAATATCCTTGGTTTTGATTTCCCGGTTCTTTCTGCCTACTATCATGGGGATGTTTCCTCTTTTCGAACCCTTGATATTTTGGAGGAGGTCAAAAAGCAGGCGGGGCACCGGGTGAGCCTTAATGCTATCGCGAAAGAAACGCTCGGCAGGCAGAAATCCGGATCGGGGCTCGATGCCCTTACCTACTATGAACAGGGAAAGCTTGATGAATTGGCGAAGTATTGTCTTGATGATGTGCGGATTACCCGTGATGTTTACGATTACGGACTCGCACATAAAGAGCTCAAGTTCCTCAATAAATGGAATCGGGTGATATCCGTTCCCGTGGATTTTTCCAATCCCAGTACTGACGGGAAAATGAAGGTCCAGATGACACTGGGAGTATAGCAGATAGCGAATAGCGAATAGCCAATAGCATACAGCACATGGCTAATACTAGCGTAGGGTGGTTGAGGAACTCGCATGTTGAGGGAGGATTGTTGAAAAGGAAAGAAAAACTGACGCAGGAGTGTCTGCAGTGCGGAAACAGGATCGGAGCTGTGGCCGGGATGAAGGAAGCAATTTGCACAAACTGCGGTTGGAAAGACCCGTGCTGTGAATAAGATTAGCGATTAGGATTTAAGGTACAGCGTTTAGAGATTTATGCTGACAATCAAAAACTTACATGTTTCAGTTGAGGGGAAGGACATCCTTCGGGGGGTGGATTTGGTGGTGCGGCCGGGAGAGGTGCATGCCGTGATGGGTCCCAACGGCAGCGGGAAAACGACGCTTGCCTATACGCTGATGGGTCACCCCAAGTATCAGTTAAAAGTTAAAAATTCAAAATTAAAAATTAGTCTTGATGGGAAGAGTCTTCTGAATAATACGCCTGATGAACGGGCTCGACTCGGGTTGTTTTTGGCATTTCAATACCCGGTTGCCGTTGACGGGGTGAGCGTTGAGCATTTTTTGCGCCGAACTTCCTCCGTCATCAACGGGAAATCTTCCATGAGCGCACTTCAGTTCCGGCGTTTGCTTTCCAAAGAGGCGGAGAAGCTCGGCGTGCGGGAAGAGCTGCTGCGGCGCTCCCTCAACGAGGATTTCAGCGGAGGAGAAAAAAAGCGTTTGGAGATTTTACAGATGGCAATACTGCGGCCCAAATACGCGATATTAGATGAAACAGACAGCGGGCTGGATATCGACGCTCTTCAGGTCGTTGCACGTGGGGTCAACCGGGTGCTTCGCGATCAGAAGAACATGGGTGTGATTCTCATCACCCATTATCAGAGAATACTTCGTTTTATTAAACCGCAGGTTGTCCATGTGATGATCCGGGGGAGGATCGCTGAGAGCGGCGGCCGGAATCTCGCGGACAAACTGGAGAAACAGGGATACAAAACCTATGAGTAGATTTGCGCCAATTCAACCTGTACGGCATCATCCGAGCCAGTTCCGTCAAGCGTATCAATACGGATTCGCTAAATCGACGGACCAATATGTCTACATGAGCAAGCCGGGATTGTCTGCTCATGTCGTCGGCGAGATCTCCCATTATAAATCCGAGCCGACCTGGATGCTTGAGTTCCGGCTCAAAGCCCTGCGAATGTTTGAAGAGAAACCCACGCCGACATGGGGCGGGGATCTTGAGCAGATCAATTATGACTTAATCCGTTATTACCTTCGTCCCACCGATAAACAAGTACGGAGGTGGAAGGATGTTCCGCCTGAGATAAAAAACACCTTCGACCGTTTGGGCATTCCTGAAGCAGAACGCAAAGCCCTCTCCGGCGTGAAAGCCCAGTATGATTGTTTAACTTCAGATAGCGCAGTATTTACGAATCAAGGTGTTAAAAGAATTTTAGATATTAAGCCCGGAGACTATGTTTATTCTCTCAGTGAAAAAACTTTTCTTTTGGAACGGCAGAAGGTCCTTGGATTGGCCTTCAAAGGGAAGAGAAAGATTTATAAGGTTACAACTCAGGGTGGGAGGGAAATTAGGGTGACGGCAAACCACCCATTTTTCAGTCTAGTTCATTATAAGAAGAAAGATAAGAAGAGGGGACGATACAAAAAAGAGTGGCGATACCTATCTCAATTACGAGAAGGCGACTTGGTTGCTCTGGCTGTTGATTTTCCCGATCATGGTAGACCGTATCGACTGCCAAAGATTCAGAAACCGATCGTCAAGGTTCAGAGCCATAATCAGTTTGGAGCACATGAGCTTGATATCTCTCGCTGGTATGCGGATCTCAAATTCCCTGCTGAGACAGATGAAGAACTCATGTGGTTGCTTGGATTTTATATAGGAGATGGATTTCTGGGCGGAAAAGGCAAACACTCAAAAGGGAGATATATGAGAGTGGAGTTAGCAATTCCGGACTCGGAACAGCAGTTACGCGAGGAGGTTTCTCGGGTTGTCGAGCGGCTTTTCCATTACAAAATTATCACATCTGATAAAGATCGAGTAAAACTCAATTCTGTCCAGTTTGTTCAACTTATAGAGAAGCTTGGTTTGTCTGGAAACGCTCATACAAAACGTATTCCTGACTGGATTTTCTCCTTGCCTCGATCACAAAGACTTTCATTTATTGGCGGTTATTTTGATGCGGATGGCAACATTCGCAAAGCCTCGACACATAAAAACCTGGTTTTTACGAGTGTTTCAAAGGAACTGTTACATAACTTGAAACTTTTGGCGATTTCATGCGGCCTTAATCCTTCTCATATTTGGGACTTTTCTTCTCTACAAACATATAAAGGGAAGAAATACCGACGTAGCGGTTTTCGTATCCAAATTTCTGGCGACATTGAGTCTGTGGATAGTCGTTTAGAGAGGAAGCGAAGGCTTTTTGGTAGGAGAAAATATGTTCACCGATTCAAAACAGCCAAGGGAACTGTTTTTTACAAACACACCTCCGATCACATCGGATTTGCCAAGATTCTGTCTATTGAGGAAAAAGGCATGGAGCCTGTTTACGATATTGAGGTTGATGGGTTCCATAATTTTGTGGCAGATGGTTTTATTGTTCATAATTCCGAAATCGTGTATGGTTCGATTAAAAAGATACTGGAGAAACAAGGCGTGATATTTTTGGGCATGGATGAGGGATTGAAAAAACACGAAGATTTGGTGGTCGAATATTTCGGGAAACTCATTCCTCCCGGGGACAATAAACTCGCGGCGTTAAACAGCGCGGTGTGGAGCGGCGGGAGTTTCGTCTATGTTCCGCCCGGAGTCCATGTCACTTTGCCCCTTCAAGCATACTTTCGCATCAATGCTCCGAACGCGGGACAATTTGAACGCACGCTCATTATTGCCGACGAGGGATCAAGCGTTCACTACGTGGAAGGCTGTACAGCCCCGGCATATTCGAGCGAATCACTGCATTCGGCGGTGGTGGAAATATTCGTAAAACGCGGAGCCCGCGTGCAGTATACGACGGTTCAGAACTGGTACAAGACCGTCTATAACTTGGTGACCAAGCGGGCGTGGGTTGAAGAGGAAGGCGAGATGATTTGGACGGACTTTAACATGGGATCCAAACTCACCATGAAATATCCCTCGTTCATCCTTGCCGGCCGGGGAGCCCGCGGGGAGACGCTGTCGATGGCGATGGCAG
>C687J35174_10010978_pt1 | contig 11191 bp, 10 predicted proteins | sample RifCSPhighO2_01_FD_35174 | JGI IMG/M metagenome (IMG submission 35174) | reverse complement strand
CGCGTGTGGCCCGCTCCCCCTCCAGTTCCTCGTCGGCGAAAAGCAGCGGCGCCCACGCCCGCCGCAGGTGCCATTCGACGTAATAAGCCAGCAAGCACAGGAAAATGTGCGCGCGTACCCGGGGATCGGTGCGGTGGAAGATCGGCCGGATATGGAGGTCCTCTCCCTTCAGGCAGCGGAAGGCGCGCTCCACTTGCGACAGCTTTTTGTAGTCGCGCACCGCATCTTCCGGCGAGAGTTCCTCCTTCGGCTGGCTGGTGCGGATCACGTAAATGCCGTCAAGACCAGCCTCCTCGCGGATCGATTCCTCGTTGCGGTTCCACTCGAAACGCCCCTCCTCGATCCTCCGAGCAAAATGTTTCCCGACCTTGTAGCGGTTGAGTACCTTTCCCACCTTCAGGCCGATCTTCTCCGCCGACAGCGGCGTCCGCCTTCTCCGCAACACCTCCTGCTCGATCCGCTCCAGCAGATCCTCGCTCGATTGCAGCAAATCCTCCCGCTTGTGGCCACGCTCGTCCGCCAACAGCGGATTGTAGCACACCACCAGCCTCTCCCCCGGATAGTCCGGCGAGGCGATCTCCGCCAGGTTCGTCTCATCAAACAGCGACATTTGGATCGCTCCCTGATTGACAAGGGCGCGGATGGCGGAACTCTTCAGCGTCGAAATCCACCCCAGACCCGGATGCTCCTTCAGCTTCTCGATCTGTGTCTGGGTCAGCATCCCACGGTCTCCCACTAACACGACCCGCGATAGGCCATAACTCTCACGGATCTTCTCCACCTGGTCCGGGACCGTGCTCGGATCCCCCGTGTTCCCCGGATACACCCGCACCGAGACCGGACACCCCCGCTCGTCCGCCAACACCCCATACACAATGATCGGTTTGCCCTTCTTCCCATCCCGGTTGTACCCGAACTTCGCCAAGGGACAGTGACTCCCCTCGTAATAACTGCTGCTGACGTCGTACAGCGCTCTGCCACCCTCCACGAGATGCCGGCGCGCCAGCTTCCTCTCGATCTTCTCCTGACGCCGCAGCAACCAGTCCAGCGCCTCGTACAACTCATCCTCGTCGGCCTGCTCGACCCCCATCTCTTGCGCCAGGGTCGTCGTATGCCAGTTGCGTATCACCGCCAGTTTCGAGGCTGGATGCAGCAAGCGCTCGGCGATCATCCCCACCACAAGGTCTCGCTCACGGCATTTCCGTGGGTCCAGCAAATCCTCCAGGCCAATCTTGCGCAGCATGTGTAGAACCGCTTGCACCGCCCCGTGGGGGAGGCTGCGCTCGATGCGGAAAACCTCCAACGGAACCAACTTCTTGCCTTTAAGCATTTGGCGCAGACCCTCGACGATATGCGGGTCCCAGTGAGTCAGGTTGGCGACGGTGCGCTTGCAGACTTTGCCGCCTTCGCGCCAGGATTCGCGCAGGAGGATGGCGGGGGGTGAGTTGCGGTTGGGAACCTTTTCGATGTACATGGATGCAGACTAACACACATCATCCTTTGATGTCAAGTACACCATTCTACTATACATGGGTACATTCTGACAGGCATACCTAACACTCATCCTCTATCAGATCAACCACTTACATCACGAAATCAAGCTTCAATCGGGGGGAACTTCAGCTTAATCCATTGCTCTTTGGCGTGGTAGTAGGCGAGCGCGAAGGCGGCAGCGTCAAACAGGCTCATGCGGGGGTCCTCGCTCATCCACGGTTTGCGGAAAGGCGGGAGCAAGGAGGCCAGTTCCGGGAGGCGTGAGGCGATCAACGTGGCCACTTGGTGCTTGGTGGAAACCCCGAACGTGGCGTTGACCTGATCGCGGGTGATGAGCGCCGTGGGCACGTGACGGGAGGCGGCAGGGGTGCTGATTGCGTGCACCAGCGAGCGAACCCGTTCACACCTGCGGCACGTGAGCGCCTCCATGTCCTCCATGACCACGATATCCGGCTGGAATCGGTCCAGCAGGTCAGCCACCAGAGCGAGGCAGTGCTCCTCCTTGCGGTCCCGCACCTCCTTGATGCCCCACTCGATGGGAAGTGAGGGGCTCTCAAAGATCACGATGCCCAGCCCCCGGCTGATGGGATCAAGAGCCAGGACCCGGTCGGTATATGCAGGGCGTGTCATGTGGGCAGGTCAAGGGTGTCCCCCTCATCAGAAAGGATCGCTTCGAGCGTCTCGCGCTTGCGGTCGAGGTGTGCGTTACCCCGGCCCTTTTCCATGCGTGCCAGCAGCCGTTTGGTCCGGCCCAACGTGCGGTGGTTGAGGTCTTCGTACACACCAGCAAAGAGGCGTCGGGCAGGGGTTCGGAAGATGAGTTCAAACGCAAGCAGGGTGTGGAGACTTGGCTCCCGGAGCGAGCGCTCGTAGCGGGAGACGGGTGAGGCGCTGTGGATACCAAGCAGGTACGCGAGTTCCTTCTGAGTCAGTCCCGCGCTGCGGCGGAACATGCGCAGATAGTTGTGGAGTGGTTGCGACATGAACGTTGTGTTGATCGACCACGACCACAACAAATGAGTGATCGTCTGCATCCATTCTAAAGTCGCAAGAGAGTGAGCCAAGAATGGGAAATGTGCCGGATGAGCACATTTTCAGTTTGCTCAGCACGAGAGGGGGACATTAGGGACTTCAGGGACTTCGCTGGGGGAGCTGGATCGGATGGACCGTCAAAAAACGAAGCAGTTAACAGGGCCGTGGATCGATTGCCTCTCCCTCTGGGAGCCCCTCCCAATGTCCCTAATGTCCCTGAAGTCCATGGAGCTGGATCGGGAAAGGTGTCAGTGATTGACGTACACCGGGAATCGCACTATCAGTATCCCTGACCAGCCCGACGGGAAGTTCTGAACCCATGCCGAAGGCCACTTGCGAAATTAACCTGACACTAGAGCCATCCGTGGCAGAGCACGTTGAACAGATCGCCCGTGGCATCTATGAGCGGCCCACCGGCGTTGGGCGTAAACTGCTGGTGGAACGCCTCGCTCTCGAATCAGCTGGGTGGAAGATCGGGGATGAGGGATTTGGCAGGCTTCTGGAAGCTGTGTGTCGGCTGTCGAAGGAATCTGTAATGGAACTGTCGGAGGTTATTCGAAGGCTTGGTACGGTGTAAAGAACTCGCCGATCAAGCCTCTAAAGAGCGGCTAGAGCGAGGAATGGAAAGCTCGCCGTCGAGTCTGTACTGGCTTTCAAGTTTTTGCTCAAGTCCATTATTGCCTCCGGACCGTGGCGTGCTATCCTCCATAAGCACTTTTCCGATAAACAAGATACGGACGGATACTTGCCAAGCCGAGAGACGGGGCATACCGCCAATGCGGCGCCACCGTGGTCGCGATAGAGTAGGTATGATGTGAGTGGAGTGGTTGGTTCGTCTAAGCGTGCCCTAAGAATGGAAACGGCATGAGTTACCTCTTCCTTGGTGCAACAATAGGACTTGCCCTGAGCATTTTCTATTATCTGCTATTGTCCTTGGCGGATAGAAAACGCGTCAGAAGTCTGGGGACCTATTTCTTCGATGGATGGAGTCTAAGTGAGCGTACTGTCACGGTAAGCCAATTCTCGTCCAGCATGTCGCTCGCAACCGTTGTCATCGCACTCCTCCAACTCGGAGTAGTATTCGGCATCGGCCTCTCATGGGCCACACTGACTTTCTGCTTGGGGTGGGGATTCTTTGTTCTAATAGTGCCGACAATTCGTAGGAAATCAGTTCCAAGGGACACGATCCACTCATTCCTTGGTCGTCGATATGAGTCCGACGCGGTGCGCATTCTCGCTTCGACGGCAACCATTGCTGGTTTTCTTGGTCTATTCTCCACAGAGCTTTTTGCCGCTGATGTCCTCTTGTCAGCGCTGAACCTCAACCCGGAAGTTGTTGATGGGGCCATCGTGCTGTTTGCTCTCGTGACTATTGCCTATTCTGCGGTCGGAGGATTCCGGTCCGTCGTCCGGTCAGATTGGAGTCAGACAGCACTTCTGCTCGCCTCTCTTGCTACACTGGGGGTATTGGCCGTTCGCAATTGGCTGGCCGCAGGCCATCCCCCAGTGATGGACACGAGCCAGGCACACTCTTGGCTCCTGCCGCCAGCAGTCGCTACCGGACTTTTCTTCATCAACGTACCGTATCCTCTCGTAGACACTCAGGCATGGCAGCGGGCGCGCGCAGCGGCTTCGGATCGAGCGGCGATGAAGGGAACCGCGAAGGCTATCTGGCTGTTCGTTGGGACTTGGACTTTCCTAATCGGTCTTGCCCTACTTGTAGCAACCAATTTAGCCCCAGGAGAAGAACCTTTCAAAGTCATTTTGCAGAGCGCCATAACGTTGCCCTCTGCAACCGCGTTCCTTGTTGGTTGCATTCTCGCCCCGGGGCTGGGCGCCGCAATGTTCTCGTCCGCTGATGCATTTATCAATTCAGCCGCCCTTGTATATTCTCTCGACTTGTCACAGCTGCGAAAAAGGGCCGACTCGGACAATGTGGTGAGCATAGCGCGAACCCATGTCATCGCCCTCGGGTTAGGCGGACTCTGCGTGGCAATGCTCTTGAGACATACAGGTTTTGGCATTGTTGATATGGTGTTTGCAGTGTCCGCAGGACAGCTTGCTTTGTTTCCGTCGGTGTTGTGCGGAGTAATGACACCACAGAGAAAATCCCTACAGGATCTAAGGATCCCCGCACTAGCGTCGATCAGTTTCGGCTTTTCAGCAGCGTGGATAAACGGTCTATATTCTGTGTTGACAAGCGGATACGATGGCCTTCCTTCCTTTTTGGTTCGGCTTTTTCCGCAAGACGTCTATCGAAGCCCAGCCTATGCCTTCACGATTAGCTCTCTCGTCTTCCTCGTCGGTACCCTTTTGGTATTCTTACGGCCTTCGTCGCAAAAGGGAGCACGAATATGAGGTATACTGATTTCGAAAAGCGGTACCGGGCTGCCGAGGAAGGGTTTCAAACCGTAGCAGCAGACTTACGAAGCATCCTTGAGCAGGCGCTTGATGCCTTGGATGATGAACGGAAAGAGAAAGGTTTGTCCCCACATATTATGCGCTTCCGACTGCACGAGGCACGGCATAAGGAATGCGACTCTCTCTATCGCAAGATTATCAACGATACCACCTTGGACCCAGAGGATGCGTTGCTAATGGGACATGTGAGGGATCTGATCGGGGCAAGAATTGTTTGCCATACTCTTGAGGATGTCAAGTATCTGGGGGAATCAATTAAGAAGGACGCCTTCCGTGGCCTCCACTATGTCGAGCCTCGTAAGGGAGCCAAAGACTGGAGCGAAACTCCCAATTCCGATTCAGGTTACCGTGGTCACCACCTTGACGTAAAATGGCCGCGCGGCAAGGACGGGTTCAATTGCGCCGAGCTTCAACTAAGAACGCTCTTACAGGATGCTTGGGCGTCTCTGTTCCATAGCGACTTATACAAAGGCCCAGCAGGTGTGCTACCAACGGATATCCACTCTAAGGCACGCGCACTGAGTGACAAGCTGCATGAGCTTGATGAAGTAGCACAGTCGATTCTGAGAGACATCGCAAACCAGAAACTACGCGGAGCTGGGCGTATCAAGATGCTGGAAGCAATTGAAAAAGAGATGTATGCCATGGCAGCTGTGGGAGCGTCTGACATGGCGGTATCGCCATATTCGCGCGTCCACCGCAAAGACCGTTATGTTATTGGACCGGAACCCTTGTTCGACTTTACATTCGAGGGCGACTGTCGCAAGCAGGCGCCGTTCAATTTTCTCATCGCCGGTGATACACCCAACTCGCAGATGGCGATTGATTCCGTTGAATATATCAATGAAAAAGGAAGTGCTATTCCGTTATCTGCAACTCAGTATGATGTGATTCGTTCAGCCCAACCAAATCGAGTCGTTACCTTGACGCGGCCTGCTTGGAAAGGCAAGCACCACCATTATCACATCGTCTGCCGTTGGGCGGGGGTATTTAATCTTTCTCCGACATACATTTGGTGTCCTTGGGCGACAATGTACCGACACGCTGAGATGGTGCATCAGCTTTCTCTTGAGTTCCTGAGAAGGCCGAGTCTTGTGCCGAAGATATTTTTCGTTGAGCAACTCGAAAGCGTTGATAGCGCATTTCAGGCTTATACCGATGGCAGTGGGGAAAGCGGAGAATACTCGTACGGCAAAAAGACAAGACGCCATATTTATCGATTCGAGCCGAAGGAATCGGGTGACATGCTGTGCTTCTTCATGGTATAAACAGATCAATGTCTCTTGGTCGGACACAGATTCCATTCTTGGGGGTGTCCCTGTCAAACAGGGCATTCAGCTTCACCTTTGCGAGGAGGCTTGCAGCATGGCTCCACGGATCGTACAGCCAGCTTGAAGTGCTTCTTGGAGACGAATGCGAAGCGATCAATTACCAGGTCTTCCGAGGCCTAGACCAGAACGATGGACGGCAGATTGCGAGACGGAGGGCCGATGAGATCGGACGTATGTTCCAGCGAGCTTCGCGATCTGCCAACTTCCCTATCTTCACAACGGCGGAATCGAAGTATGTTGCAATTCACAAGGATGTGTTTGACGAGGCTCTCACCACACTTCAGGGCGCGTTTAAGAAGTATGGTGTCTTCAGCCGAGATGTGCACAGTCAGGTACGAATAAACCTGTTACCGCGCGAAAAGCGATTACCGCCTGGGTTCGTTTCGTCTCACCTTGACGACCTGGCAATGTATGTGGTACGAGAACTCGCACTTTTTTACACTCTTCGTACACATAAATCAGGGCCCGACTTGATTGAGCTTTATCCTGGCCCACAGCTCTTCGTCAAGGAACGTTTGTTCGCAGGCAAATACTCTCGTGAGATTGACTTGGCGCCCCTTGGTTACTCTCCAGTGTTTGTCAACGTCGCATTCCTCGTCACTTGCGAAGGACCGGGTGAATCCATCGCTGCCGACGATGACTTGTACACCATAGATGGAGACGCGGCGGCCTAAGCTGCCTGGCTCTTGCCAAAACGGCAAAGCTGCGGTTCCAACAAGGCGTTAACGACTTCAGGGATTTCCCATGGGCGGGGGCATCGAAGAGAGGCTCAGAAACGCAAGCCGTTGACAGAGCCATGGGCCGCTTTACTATCCCCCTGGGAGTTCTCTCCAATGTCCCTGAAGTCCCCGAACTCCCTACCGGGATCGACGGACTGGGTTGCTCTGGTAACCGAGCATCCCAAGGAAAGGGGGGATTGCAAATTACGCGAGGATGGCTAATCTGAATAGCGCTTTACGATAGGCGAGCATGGGTTACGAATATTATTTAGTTCTGATCGCCAGGACATGCTGTAACCCCACCATCTGAGAGAGGAGAGATTATGACAGACATCCTTTCTGTCCTCCAGGCAGTGAGTAGTCTGGTTGTCATCGCTTTTGCGGCCGCTGGTTGGCCCCTCTATAAGTTTTTCAAGTTACGGGTGGCCAAGAAAGCTTTGAGAATCGTCACCAAGGTGACTGTTGTTCGTCATCTTGATCGGTCTGTCGTGTTGGTTAGGGTATTCTTGACCAATATCGGCACCGTCCTCATCAAGGGAAAGGTCGGGAGAAATCCTGGATGTAAGCTGTATGTGAAATCACTTGCAGATCTTTCATCCTCTCAGCTGACTGAGCCAGATAGGCTCCCGGATCTCGTTCCACCAATCGAGTATCTCGGTTATTACTACGCGGAGGAAGCTGTTGGCAGATCCCCTGATCCTGATCCGATACTGCTCGAACCACGTGTTCCATGCGAAGTCAAAGGATGTGCCCTGTTTTCTACAGATTACAAGGGACCGGTGTTGCTTCTCGCTGACTTCATGGACAAGGATGACTACCTGTGGCGTGACCCAACGATTATCACTACGAGTGGACTCCCCCAAGAGGCATTTCGCAAGTGAGTTTTTCGAAAGAGACTCTTTTCTCGGTGGTTGTCGCATGTCAGTTTGAGGTCAGCACTCAGACGGGACTGGATGTCAGAGGATTCACTCTCCGATTATTCCATACTTCCTGTACAACCGCTCAATCACCTGCTTCTGCCCTGCCTCAATGACAAAGACCCCGTCACTCTTGTGCGTCTTCAGATGCAGCCTCTTCCGGATCACGTACCCAATCCACTTGGGGGTGATCTTGCGCTCGTACTCCTCCCCGTGCCGGTCCGCGAACCAGCGGGTGATTTCCTTGATCGAAAGCGGTTCCCCGGCTTCCTGGAGGCTCTGGATCACCTCCAAGACGTGCGCTTCCGTGTCCATACCCCGCTCGGTGGTGATCTCCCGTTGATACGAGCGGGCCAGGTCCTTGAGGTCCTTGCGGGCCCGCTCGTCCTCGATGATAGAGAGCAGCGGCACGAAGATTTGGTTGAGCCGGGGTTCGATGGAGCGGTCGATGAGACCCTCCACGATGCGGCGTTTGTTCCTGTTGCGGAAGCGGAACAGGATCAGTCGGTTGCGCAGGTGCAGCGCTTCTTCCTTGTACGCGGGAGGCAGGTTGATGGGGATGTCCTCACGCAGTGGCCGTGTGCCCATCTCCTCCTTGATGAAGCGGCTCTCCAGGGCGGGGTCCTGGTAGTCGCCACGCGTGGCCACGATTTTGGGGCCGTATACGGAGAAGGCTGTGGGTTTGAATTCTTTGTCCCGTGTCACTTCACTCCTGAGCACCGGGAATCCCTTGACGTTGCCGTTGTTGAGGATCTTCACGATCTCGGCTCGCTCGTCAGACATCCGGAAATCGCCTTCATCGATGATGAGCGTCCCCCGGAAGACGTCCAGGATACGGAAGATGGGTGAGATGGTAGAAGCGCCGCTGGCGAAGATGGGTTTGTAGCAGAGCGAACCTGTGATGAGCAGGAAACGGGTCTTGCCTGAGCCGTAGTCGCCGCGGACGCGCAGGTACGGCAGCTCGGCAAAAGCGTCGTACACCCACGAGAAGAGGATGTAGTAGGCGGTGATCTGCTCGAAAAGGGGCGAGACGTCCACGTAGCGGTGGAGGAAGGACTGGATCTCGGTGATCAATGCCTCCTCCGATTCGTACTCCTCCGGCTCCGAGGGGAACAGCACCACCTCGTGTTTGAGCAGGTTGTTGGAGGGCGAGTACGGGACATATCTGCGGCCACTCACAACAATGTCGGGCTGGATGGTCCACTCACCGTCACGGAACACACAGAATGATGTCTCACCCGGATCAGGCTGGTATAGCATTTCAACCACCGTGCCGTCAGTCATGACCGTCGAGACGAGTGGATACGTCGAGGAGGAAGGATTCGGAGCCTTGGGGAGGTGGTCACCGATGGGGTGCATCGTCCCACGGTAGCAACAGATCGAGAAAGTCCAAGGATGGAGAAATTGCCGCATCAGGCATGAGTTCCCGTCTTGGGGACTGAGGGAGGCACGATAGCCTTGAGAGATGGCTGAGGACCCCATCTCCGCATCCCTCAGGGAGCTTTTCCCAACCCTCAATGAGGAGGAACTCCAGGAGGCTGAATTCAATCTCCGGCGCTATCTGAGTTTGGTGATTGAGATCGTGGAGCAGCAAGAGGCACTTGCTGTGGATAAGAGCTTTGACAAGACCCCCTGCAAAACGGTAGCTTCCAAGCTCTTCGCTTCTGAAGAGAATTCATCCCCTCCCCAACCATGAAAACATACGCGGGATACATCCGTGTCTCGACGGCCAAACAAGGCGACAAAGGCGTATCGCTGCAGGAGCAACGCGCCGCGATTGAGGCGTACTCCGCCCGCAACCGCATCGCCCTTTCCCAGTGGTTCGAGGAGCGTGAGACGGCGGCCAAACTGGGACGGCCCTTGTTCAGTCAGATGATCAATCTGCTCAGGAGGGGCAAGCTGAATGGGGTCGTCATTCACAAGATCGACCGCTCGGCCCGCAACCTGAGAGACTGGGCCGATATTGGGGATTTGATTGACTCCGGCGTGGACGTGCATTTCGCGGGCGACGCCCTTGATCTCCAGACGCGGGGCGGACGGCTCTCGGCTGACATCCAAGCCGTGGTTGCCGCCGACTTCATCCGCAATCTGCGTGAGGAGACCCGCAAAGGGATGTATGGCCGGCTCAAGCAGGGCTTGTATCCTCTCGCAGCGCCGCTTGGGTACCTGGATCGAGGGAAGGGTATACCCAAGGAGATCGATCCGGTCCGGGGGCGGCTGGTGCGGCACCTGTTTGAACTCTACGCCTCCGGGAACCACAGCCTCGACACTCTTGTAGTGCAAGCGCGGCGCGTGGGCTTGACCAACCGGAGCGGGAGACCGATGCTTCGCTCTGCGATCTCTTCAATCCTGAACAACCCTTTCTACATGGGTCTCGTGACGATGGGGCCAACCGGGGAAGTCTATCAGGGCGTGCACCAGCCGCTCATCGCACCGCGCCTGTTTGAGACGGTTCAGCGAGTGCTCGCGGGCCGGGTACGCCATGTCGCTCCTATTCATCCGTTCCTATTCCGGGGACTCCTCACCTGCGGCGCGTGCGGGGGGCTTCTCACCGGCGAACTCCATAAAGGCCATGTCTACTACCGCTGTCATAACCGGAGTTGCTTGAAGAAGGCATCGGCTCGCGAGGAAGCCGTTGAGGAGGCCGTGTGCGGACTCCTGAGGCAGGTTCAGCCCTCCGGTGCCCAGATGGATATGATCCTCAAAGTCATCGCGCTCCTGCGGGGCGAGTGGGATGGAGAGCGAATGGCGAGGAGAGATCAGCTGCGCCTGCAGCTGGGTCAGACGAAAGCCCGTCTTGACCGTCTCATCGATTCACACTTGGAAGGACTGCTTGAGGGCGCGGTGTTCTGCGAGAAGAAGGCGTCGCTGCTTTCCGAGATCCGCCGCCTTGAGGACGACCTGGCTTCCCTCAACGATGAATCGGCCCATTCCCCCGCGAAACTTGAGAAATGTTTAGAACTCGCGAAAACGGCTCTGTTGACGTATGAAACGGGAGATTCCGCTCAGAAACGGGAAATGGTGGAAATCGTCAGTTCGAACCGCAGGGTGTTCCGGAAAAACGTTGTGGTTGAGCCGTCAAATCCCTTTCAAATGCTGCTCGAACGGCCCACCGTCCGGCCAAGGGTGCCTATCCGGATTTGAACCGGAATTAACTCCTCCACAGGGAGCTGTGTTAACCATTACACTATAGGCACCATGCAGAGTAGAGTGTAGCTAAAAGAGGGGTAAAAAGAAAGCAGCCTATACGAGGCTGCTGGGAATCACGGGGAGAGAT
>C687J35174_10010966_pt1 | contig 11197 bp, 14 predicted proteins | sample RifCSPhighO2_01_FD_35174 | JGI IMG/M metagenome (IMG submission 35174) | reverse complement strand
AAGAGAAGCTTAAGTTTAAATAATCTCAATTTGGGCACATTTTATGATTTATGAAGAATTATTCAGAGAATTGAGAAATTTCTTAGACTTAGACAGTGATAGCCTTATTGCTTTAGTAGGCCTTCCAGGATCTGGCAAGAGCACATTAAGTATTAATTTTGGAAAATATGCTCAAGAACAACAGGGCATTGCATGCATACCTTTTGAAGGAGATATTTACTCTACAAGTTCTAGAGAGAATCGTAACGCAATGATAGAAACACATTGGCGCACGCCTGTTCGTGAAGGAAGAACTATTGATCTTGATTGGCCTAGACAAGCCTATCATTACAATATCCCATTATTGAGCGAGCATTTGCAAAAATTCAAAAGACGTGAAAATTTCGTAGCCAGAGGTTTATGCCACCCTAAAAAGAAAAGTCTTGATTTAGAATTACAAGTTAAATTTTTAGACGATTCAACAGTTGATGTAAAATTAGATAATGAAAAATCTACTTATACTGGACATCCTACTTGGCTTCTTGCTGATTGGGCATTATTTACTAAACAAGGCGTTAGAGAAAAATTTGATAGGATTGTATATGTTGATGCAAGTTTCGATGTACGTGCTGCGAGAATACAAGAAAGACTTTCTAAACTACCTAAACCAATTAAGAGGGAAGAAGGTCTGCTCGAGTCAATTGAAGCATCTCAAATACATGATTTTGATATTTATCCTGATCTTGCACATATAGTTATTGATAACAATGACTACAGTAATCCTAAAATCATAAGTGTTAAGAAAGTGCTCTAAAAAGTTCTTGTTTTAGTTGCATTATATTTTCAAATTTGATTGTTTTTAGCCCTACTTTTTTTGCAGCATCAATATATCTTTGCTGATCGTCTATAAAAATAGTCTCGTCTGGTTTAAGATTGTTTTCACTTAAAATAAGACTATAGAATTTAGTCTCAGTCTTATCCATTTTAACAGCATAAGTTGCGTATATTTTAGAGAAATACTTCCTTAGCTTAAATTTATCTAGCTTAATTTCAAGAGATTCTTTTCCTTCTCCAGCCATTAAGATTAAATTATAACTCTTGGATAATTTCTCTATAACAGGGATTATCCCATCAACTAAAGTTAGAAATTGATTGTGAATCTTTTTAGCAATTTCTTGTTTATCTAATGAAATGGAAGATTTTCTTAATTGAGAAGAGATATATTCATTTAAACTTACCTTTCCAAGAGTATAATCTTCAAGAATTTTATCCCTATCTTTCCAGAAATCTTCTCTACTGATCCCTAATTCTTTTTTGTAGACTTCATCTGAATTAGAACTTTTATCAAAAGTCGTGATTACCTTATTAAGATCAAAAATAATATTTTTNATCATACTTAAAAAACCTTTTTGAAACCTTGAAAATCAATAACTTTAATCTTTAACACCATTACTCCAACGTGGCGTTGATGCCAAGCTATACTTAAGAATAGGCTCTTGAAGAACTTTTTTCATTATTTCTAAATTATAATAATTTAGACTATCCATGTCTGTAAGGGTTCCTGATTTATACATGGATTCTATTTCTTTCACGCCATGATCAATACCAATTGAGGGTCTGAATCCACAAATTCTTTCGAATTTCTTAAAGGAAACCCTATAAGATCTCTCATCTTTATTGTTTGCCACTTGTTCAATACTTGACCCTGGAAAATAAGATTGTATCAATGGAACTAAATCTTTTATTTTGAAATTGAGATCGCTGTTTCCTACATTAAAGACTTGTTTGTTAACAATACTTGGGTCTTCTTTTAATACAGTGATTATTGATTGTGCAGCATCTTTTACATGAAGAAATGGCCTATATTGTAAACCATCTCCATTTAACAAAATGTTTTTTCCTTGTAATGCACGCTTAGCCATAACATTAACTGCTAAATCAAACCTCATTCTTGGAGAATACCCAAATAAAGTTGCAAAACGTAAAATAGTTACTGTAAGATTAGAATCTGCTAGGGGCAATAACTCATTTTCACACTGGAGCTTGGATAGTGCATATAAAGTCACTGGACCTACGGAAGATTGCTCATCTAAGAATTTATCTCCGCTTGCCCCATAGACACTACAGGAAGAGATAAAAATAATTCTTTTTATGCCTTCTAGTTTAGCCCTTCTGGCAAGGGAAACTGTGGAAAGAAAATTTGTTTGAATAGTTAGGTTAGGATCTAAATCTCCTGAGGGGTCATTAGAGATACTTGCTAAATGAATTAGAGCATCAGCACCTTTGAATAAATCTGGAATATTTTCATGATGGAAAATATCTATTTCAGTAATCTTGAGATTTGGATGATCTTCAATAGACTTAATAGAATCCCTGTTAAAATAAAATTTTTCTAACATATGGACTTTGTAACCTCCATTAAGAAGCATTGGAACTAAAATAGACCCTAAGTATCCAGCCCCACCNGTTACTACTATTTCCTTGCTCGTTTCAAAATCTTTCATCTTAGTAAGTTCTCTCAATTACCGGCGGTGAAATATTGTTTATAAATTTATGTNTATTCTCTGAAAAATTTAATCTGAATTGTTGGCGAAAGCCATCTCAATAAAATCTAACATATANGGGTGCAGCGAAGATTTCATTTTCTCAAATAACTCTGGAGTGAGGATTAAGGGATTTGAATGAAGGTTATCTAACTTAATATTTCCTACACCCTCTGCAAGATACATGAAATTAACTGTATCCGTACCTTTTCCGTGGCCAAAGGGATCTGTTTTAAAATAAGTTCTTCCCATATTTAATAATTTTAAATTCTTTAATTCTAAATTGCACTCTGATTTTGCTTTATCTTTTATGCTTTTTTCCGATGAAACTCCTTTAAGCAAACGTCCACCTATTGCCCAATATTCCCCAGATGCAGGAACATTTTCTCTTTTTACTAGCAAGAACCCTCCTTGATATTTTATTAAGACATCTGCGCAAACTAATAATGATTCTTTGTGAATAGTTGTAAAATTCTTTTTGGAGATAAATCCCACCTCTAAATCTTCTAAATTTACAGTTTCTTTATTTTCTTGCGCGTATTCTTTATATTCCATTTAATTATCTAAATAACTTATTTTTAAAACTATTGATATACATGTAGATAGAATTTTAAATAGAAACTATAGCATATTAAAATGGTTTTGGTTAAAATATTAGGCTTAATTGATTTACTTGCTTCAATTGCAATTTTAAGCATAATCTTTTCAATAACACTCCCCTTTCAAGTAGTCTTCTTTTTTGCGACTATTCTTTTTGTTAAAGGCCTGTTTATATTAACTGGAGACTTACTAAGCGTTATAGATTTGGTATCTTCACTTACTTTTATCCTGAGCCTTTTTTTTATGCCTCCTATGTTTCTTTTATGGATATTAAGTCTCTTCCTTATGTCTAAAGGCGCTGCTAGTTTCTTATAATAGAAAAGTTCTTAATTTNTTTATTAGGAAAAATTCTCTTGAATCTAAAATATCGTGCCTGACCATCCATATCAAATCAAGAATTGANTGTAAAACCATCCCAATAAAAATAAAGAAGAAGGGTGCAAAAAAAAGCCCAATTATTCCAATAACAAAGTGAGATTCTACTGTGTGGAATATGTGGAGTTCTCCTCTTTTACATAGACCTTCTTGATTTTTTTGAGAAATTATTTGTTTTCTAGATTCATAACTATGAGTGAGATTATCTCGAATGCCCCATTTGTTCACATTGATTCCTGTAGATAGATAGTGGTCAAAATCTATGAAAACAGACGCGAACCATATTAAAAAAATTGAAACGTAAGTGGTTTCTGGAGATAATATTTTAAAAATTAAGCAAAAGATAAACCCGAAAAATATGTGCCAACGTGGTAGCATTATTTATCTGCCACCCATTTGTCTGATTATGTCTGCGAAAGCTGGACGAGTAATTAATACTCCTGCAGTCACTCCTATTATGGTTGTGAATGCAAAACCTCTTAGCAGACCTGCTCCTGCCCAGAATAATGGCAACATTGCTGCAATAATTGTAAAGAATGCTCCAAATACAACAAATAAAGCTCTTTTTATTTTTTCTTTCATGCTATAATTATCTTTAGATTCTGATTCATCAATAATCACAATTTGATCATTAACTCCTGTCCCAATTCCTGCAATTATTCCTGCTATTCCTGCTATATCTAGGTTCCATCTTAACAATGAAGCAATCCCTAAAGTTATAAGGACTTCTGAGAACATAGTTAGAATTACTGCAAGAGTGATCTTAATTTTTCTATATTTAATGAAGATTACTGTAGAAACAATTACAAAAACAACAAAGGCTAGAGAGATCATGCTTTTAGTAAATGCTTCGCCTAATGATGGAGAAATAGTATCTAGCTTGATAATTTCTAACTTGTAGGGAATGCTCCCTGTTAAAAGGAGTGTTTGTAATTTGTGCATTTGCGCACGTGCTTCTGAAAGGGCGATATCTGGAGTCGTCCCACTTCCAGATCCTTGGATAGATATTTGAGAGGCTACTTGTCCTTTGAGACCACTACTAATTCTTAATTCATCAACTAATTCCCCATCAAGAAAAAGAGTCAAGTTTTCAGATAAATATTGACCATTAGATGCTGGATCGATGGGAATTTTATTTGTAATATCTGCATGGCGCTGGGCAGCTTGTGAACTTAAAGTTATCGTAAAACTAAATCTGCTAGAGTAACTTCCATCACCTAATTGTTCTGGAGGGTAAACTGCGGACTGAGTAGCATCACGAAATACATGAGTTATATCTTTGTCACCTCCTATGAAAGCAGTTATGTTTCCTATATTCGCTTCAAATTTTCCTTGTTTGGAGATTAGAGATTCTAAGTCTTCTGGAGCAGCCCCTGCAACTTCAATTAATAAGAAATTGTTTCCTTCTAAATCAGTTACAGATCTTACAGTTAAATCTGTCAATCCGAAAACATTCAATCTTTGATTTGTACTATCTACTAAATCAGACATTTCTAAATCAGTTAAAGAACCATTTACTGGTCTGATTAATGCTCTGGCACCTCCGCTTAAATCTAACCCTGTTTTGATATTAGAATTGGGTATCTTTCCAACAGTGAGGGCAGATAAATTAGAATCTAAAAAAATGAATGAATCTTCTTTTGTTACAACTGTGATTCTTTTTTGAGAATTGTCATTTAGAAAAAGAGATGTAACTTGATAGTACTTATCTAATGAATCTATTTTTTCAGAATTAATCTCTAATATGTTCATGCCTGGCGTCAACCCTATTTCAAAAGCCTTTTGATCCTTGTCAACACTTTTGATAACTACACCCTCTTGAAAACGAGGATAAATCATTAGCAATGCTAATATCAATGCAATGATTAGTATCCATATTCTGAATGTTATCTTTACCATTAGTTTATTTTTTTATAATCTGCGTACCATTTAATTATAGACGAGTTTGTGAGCCAGGTATTTATTAGATCTGCAGATAATCCTATTCCGAGAATTAGAAAAATTTGTCTAAATGAATCTGGCAATCCAGTGACTATGAAAAATGCAGGAATTACTGCTAATAAACCAGTTAGAGTCATAAAAGTTCCAGTTTTAAAAGAACGGTAAATTCTTTCATTTAATGTGTCTCCCCTCTTTTTTAGTACTGCAGTAGTTAGGAGAATATCTGTATCTACAGAGTAACCTATTAACATTAAGAATGCTGCTATGCCTGCAACCGAAAGCCTGATTCCTAGAAAGTCTACCATTGCTAATGTCATAACTATGTCTGCGAAAGCTGCGAATATTACTGCTATGCTTGGAATAAAAGTTCTGAAAAGAACAAAAATTACTAGAGACATGAGTACAAATGAAATGAGAACTGCAGTAACTAACTGCCGATAAAAGTTTCTTCCTAAACTAGACCCGCTAAATTCAATGCTCGAGTTTTCAATTGTTAGAGGATACCCAATAAAATTTTCTATTAATGGTTCTAAAACGGCAGGTTCTGCAGAGGAGTCAATTAGTATTGCAAGTTGTTTACCTGTAGAGATATCTGTGATTTTACGGATATTTACTGTATCTACATTTTCTTTTAAGTAAGCCTCAAGAGATTCAACATCTAATTCTGCTTTTAGAGTAATTGTAGTTCCTCCTGAAAGACTTGAATCTTTGTAAATTATATCGTTATTTTGCGAGTAAAATAAGGAAAGATATATCAAACAAATAACCAACAACATTACGGGTATAAAGAGCATAGTCTTATACCATCGGTCATACCAGTGTAATTTCTTATCAGATATTTGTGATTGATTATACTCCATGTTTTATTTTATCTTGTTGATGCGTCGACTGGGAATCGAACCCAGATCATCTGATTGGAAATCAGAGGCACTAACCGTTATGCTATCGACGCTTGTTCGGAGTACCCCCTGTACTTTTTTAAATGTTTTGAGTTCGAGGGTTCTATCTCTTTGAAGAACATATTAACATCTTTCTTTCTGTATATAAAGACTCTTTGATTACCTTTAGCTGTATTATAGCCCAGATAATTTAGTGCTTTTATGATATCTTGTAAAAATAAACTATCTGCGCTGGTAATTGAGATCATAGGATCATTTTTTCTTCTTATGTGAAAACATCCATCCGTATCATAAAGACCCCTAATATACCTTTTTAACATGTTTTTTGATTTCCATAATTTAGAATATATGCTTAGTTTTCCAATTTTGTTGCCTTTAGGCAAACCGTAATATTTTACTAATCTATTTGACAATTCTTTTGAATATAGCCTAAGCTTAAATTTAGTTCCTTCTTCTCTAAGAGTAAACTGAGTACCAAACTTTTTTTCAAATAACATTTTAAGGTAATTATAATAATCTCTTTCTAATATACTCCCTACAACACAAATTTCATATTTAAATTTAGAGACATGCCCGTCGCCATTTAGGACTCCTAGAATCTCTGCTAAATCCTTATCTAATTTAAAATTAGAGATAATCTTTTTCTTATAACTTGGCTTGGAAATGATATTCTTATCTCGAATATTAATTCTTGCCAAGGTAGACCATGAATTAAATAGTTCTTCAGGAATTGCATTTCTTCCCGATAAATAATTGAAGAAAGATCCCTTGCTTATCTTAAATTTGAAGTAAAACTCCCTCCATGGAATTCCTATCTCTTTTTTTAGATCATTAAATATTTTTATTCTGTCTTCTTCTTTTATTCTTACAAAATTAGACATATTCTCTTAGATTTACAAAGTTTATATATTTTTCTAATGGTTCTACCATTAAACCATCGACGCTTTATATTTCTACCTTATGGTACGAACTTCTGATGTGTTTTAAAGATTACGGATGGCATGTAAGAGGTGATTTACACCTATTTTTACGCCCCCGCCAGGATTTGAACCTGGGGCCTGCACATTAGGAGTGTGCTGCTCTTATCCGGGCTGAGCTACGAGGGCATGGAGCCGTAAGGANTNAATAGGTTTTAAAGTTGTCTTTGGAAGNAATCTACCTCTTCAATATTTTTCANATTTACAATATTCTCNCCATTTAATTCCTTAAATATAAAATATCCATTAAATTTCTTTCCTTCTAAAACTAAAGGTAACCAATGCTTATCATCATCCCACATTGAAGAATATGGGATCTCTTCTAGATTAAACCAGTGGGGAGACATTTCTTCTGTTTCCTTAAGCATGCCTTCAAAATTAGATATAGTATAAATGTGGACTGTCTGATCAAAATTTGGCTGATGAGGAAAATAAAAATCTATCTCTCCAACTTTTACTAAATCTTCTATTTTTGCTTCTAGACCCGATTCTTCTTTAAATTCCCTTAGGGCTGCTTCTTGAACCCCCTCACCTACCTTTACTTTTCCCCCATAACCATTATATTTTCCTACCCCGAATCCTCTTTTCTTCATGCCCAAAAGAATTTTATTATTTGAAACAATTATGCAAAGAGTACATTGTTTTGATGGTTTCTCTATACCCATNTAAACAAAAATAATTAGAGATATATATGTTTTATCGTGTTTAAATAAATCATGCGGGAACCAGGATTCGAACCTAGGAAAGCACTAAGCTATCGCGTCTTGAGCGCGACCCGTTTGACCACTCCGGCATCCCCGCATGTTAAAATAGGCAGATAGGAAGTTTTATAAATCTAACATTTTGAAGATGTATGAAGACGACCATAGTGGCGGGGAAACACCTGTTCTCATTCCGAACACAGAAGTTAAGCCTGTTGCGTCTGCGTGTTGTAGTCTCCGTCAAGAGGCAAAGCACGGATGTTGTCTTCGATTTTTTATTTCTGTGGGGAAACTGTATTTTTAATTTAGAGATAGGAGACTTTAATAATAAATTTTGTATTTTATAGATATGAGAGATTTGACTAAAATAGAAGTTATGAAAATTATAGGAAATTATTTTTCTAAAGATAAATTAGATNCAAAGCAAACTAAAAAGATAAAAAAACTTGCTATGTCTTACAGGATTAGTTTAAGAGAACATAGAANGAGATTTTGCAAGAAATGCTATTCTGACTTGAAAATTGGAAAGGTTAGAATTAGTGTAAGATATAAACAAATTTCCTGCAAGTATTGTGGCATAATCAATAGGTGGAAAATTAGATGATTAGTTATTTTATTATTAGTTTATTTGCAACCTTTATGATACTAAGAGTTGGGGCCCATTTAGGACACGATAAAGAAAATTATGGAACTTCTTCAGAAAAATCCCACACCTTTACTTTCTGGCTAAGAAAAAAGACAGGGTTTGACTGGCATCATATACATATCGGATTTGTATTATTAATCTTTACAATAGTTTTTTTAGTATTTCAAGAAATTAATTATGTCAAAGTGTTTCCCTATGTCAAAAATCAAAGATTTTTGAGCACATTCAAAAACAGTAGTTTTTGATGAAACCACATTCTTTACAGGCTGTGTCACAATCCAAATAATTCTCATCTATAATTAATTCAAAAAATAGATTTTTATTATTTTTACATATTTTTCCTCGCATTATCCAAATCTTCTTCAGATTATGAGCAATACTCGCTATATTCAACTCCAATTTTGCTCCATTTAATCCCCTTACTAAAAACTCGTTAAACCCTAAGTTATATTTGATATTTCCAATAACTGGTTCAACAACAATCTTTCTAAGATTGTAGATATTTCTTCCTTCCTCAGTTTCCATCTTTTTTTTCATTCGAAGTCTTTCTCTGAGAAATTCAGGCACTCTTTTCATTATTTTTCCATCTTCTGATTTGTACACTCTTCGTCTTTTATTTCCTCTGTGTTTCCAAATAGCTTGGAATTTTAATCTAATTCCATTTACAATAATTTCGTCTTTTACTTCGTCATATCCATAGTCATCTTCTTTTACAGTTGATTTTCTCCCACTGAATATTTGGGCTTGAGAAATTGTGGGAATAAGCCCAGATATTTTATTATCTTCGAGAAACTTTAAGTTCTCTCCTGTATTGTAAGCACAGTCTGCTGCAAATTTTGTATCCCTCTTTAAACTTATATTTTCTTCCACATTTTTTATTTGTGGTTGCAATTGATATGCGTCTGTTCTATCTTGGCAGACATCATTCGCAACAATTATCTGATTTTTTGAGTCTACTGTAAATTGGACATTATAATCCAACTCAAAAAATCCCTTTTTGTTTTTCATCATTCTGCATTCTGGATCAGATAAAGAAACTCTCTTTATCTTAGAGTCTTTATCAAATTCTTCAACAGCTTTTTTGCATTTTTCTTTAAGTTTTTCTTTGTTTTTTACATTTCGATATTCTTTAACTATGTCTTTGAGATTTTTTATCTCAAGGTTAGTTATGTTCTCTTCTTTCTCGCCAAAATTTTCTTTTTCTATCTCATCTTGTTCAATATCCTCTTTAATCATCTTATCAATGATTGAGTCTAGCTCATTCAATTGTTCTTGTTTAAGAAATGCTTTCTTACCAGCATTGGCTTTTATTGTACTTCCATCGGTGCAAATTAAATTTAAATCAATTAAATCATATTTAGATGCCAAATTTATTGTTTCTTTAAATGCTTCTTTTACGAAAGACGCATTGTTTTTCCTAAATCTTGCTATTGTTCTAAAATTTGGCTGAACTTTTTCAGCCAAATGCATAAAGACAAAGTTCTCTCTGCATGCGCAAGCCAACTTTCTAGAAGACCTCTCTTTAGATAACATTCCTTGAATAATTATTTTCATAATTATTCTTGGATGATATGATGGATGCCCAGCACCCTCGCTAATCATATCAAATCCTGAAAAATCCAGAGATTCTGCAAACTCTTCCACAAAGAAAGAGATATGATTCTGCGGAATCATTTGTTTAATTGATGTTGGCAAAAGCCAGTCTTGGTTCTTGTACGAATTTATATATGTCATGTTCACCTCTTTATTNTACCGACGGTAAAATAAAATATTTAGTTAATATATAGACGACAAACAAGTATTTATACTTTGCTAATTATGGGACAGCCTGTAAAGAATGTGGTTTTAGGGAAACACTTTGACATAAAGATACTTTTCATCTCGATAATACTAATAAATACTTGGGGTCTAAGATGAACGTGCTTTGGGTCCGGGCGTTAAAGTATTATTACCATTAGGCAGTTAAAACTCTCATTTAAATAATAGTTTAGCTTTCTTTTTTGGAATTGAAATGGTAGTAAGTAAAGGAAATAGATTAGGTGCATGGACATTTTTAATTGGAGCCATAATTGCACTTGTATTTGGGGTATTTGGAACGATGACTCTTGGTGTTGCTTGGCTATTAGTAATTGTTGGATTAGTTGCTGGATTTTTGAATATTGGTGATGAAGAAACTAAGCCATTTCTTATGTCTGGTGCTGTCTTGATTATTGCAAGTGCTTTGGGTCAGCAAGCTCTTGAGATTATACCTATGTTTGCTAATATTTTGAATGCTCTTCTATTTATATTTGTTCCAGCAACAGTTATTGTTGCTATAAGAAATGTCTTTGGAATGGCAAGACGTTAGTTTCTTTGAGTATGTTTTAAAAGTTTATATATCCAAACAATCTATCTTTGTCATGGCAGCAACACCACCTGGGGCTAAGAAAAGAAAACTTGATTACATGGTTGATCAGAATACATTTGATGAGTTTATGAAGGCTTGTAGTAGGAAGGGTTTCGCTCCACAAGTTGTTCTTGAACAAGCAATGAGAAA